>UMBU01017099.1_pt1 | contig 22306 bp, 22 predicted proteins | sample 1964051 | NCBI WGS metagenome assembly UMBU01 (sample SAMEA4835949, study PRJEB28245) | human gut metagenome | biome: gut microbiome; material: fecal sample | place: Denmark | collected 2008
ATCAACGGTTATCTGATTCAACTACGGAATAAGATATATCAAAAAGAAATTGAGCTACTTCAAAAGGGCTACCTTATCACTGCTGAACTATTAAAAGAAGCTATCACAGACAAGGTGGAAGCTCTGAACGAGAAGACTTTATTGGATGTTCTGAACGAACATAATACAGAGCGCAAAGCAATGGTAGGTAAAACTGTTGCCCCTGCCACTTATTGGGTGTTTGAATATACAGGCAGATTATTCAAAGAGTTTATTCAGAAGAAATATGAGCGTAAGGACTTATATTTAAGAGAGGTAAACTTAGGTTTCATTCAAGGATTCCATGCCTACCTTTTAGGAGAGAAGAAGATGGGACAAAACTCCTGCACCAAGCATTTAAAATTCTTAAAGAAGTTGCTAAATTTAGCTGTTGCCAACTCTTATATATCCTACAATTCTGTAAATGCTTATAAAGTAGAACGCGAACCTGTAGAAGTTGATTTCTTGGATGAAGAAGAATTGAGGAAGATAATCAACTTTGATACTCCGCTGCCACGATTGGAACGAGCTAAAGATATGTTCCTCTTTGGGTGCTTCACTGGGCTTAGCTACATTGATATTAAGACCTTGACACCAGAACACTTTGAAAAAGATAGTGCAGGCAGAATATGGATTAAGAAACGTAGGGTTAAGACAGGAGTTCTATCACGCATTCCCCTACTTCCTATTGCCAAGCTGATATTAGATAAGTACAAGGGTGGAGAGAAACTACTCCCTATTCAAGACCCTGCGGACATAAACAAGTATCTAAAAGATATAGCTATATTCTGTGGAATCAATAAACGAATTTGCTTCCACATGCTAAGACATATTACTTTTTCTTACCCATTGAAAACAAGAAACTTACAAATATTGTCTACTTGACAGGTAACGATTAGGAAACCAGCGAGCTTCTCTATTCTGCAATGTTCTGCACTAATCAAAAGAACACTTTTCTCATGTGCAAAAGTAGTGTTTTTCTCCCTCATTACCAAAACTATTCCACTGTAAAATGGAGAAAATCGGACTTCCAAATATAATTTTTTATCATCCCTCTATCTTGAAGGTTATGTGATACTCTACGGATAACAGTCAGTGCTTGTTTTATCCCGGCAATAGGGATAGCATCTACCACTTCAACGATAAAATGTCATTTGTATGTGCTTATACGTTTCTACAATCAACGATACAAGTTATTATGTACAGATTCATTGTAACACACATTGATTTTTCCATTGAAATAGTGCGATATTGAATGGCGGATTCATATATTTTAATCGGCAATCTGTTGCCGAATCCTTTATGTGCTGCTGTGCTGAAGTACAACAGTACGTCAATAAGTCTGCACGTCAATGCGTCAGTACAACAGCACATCAGTACGTCATCAATATTTTGCTACTATTACCCTGTAAATTACAGCTTTACCATTTTTATAAATTCTTCTTATTCTATATCCATTCTAATAACCTCTAACTTTTGATTATGCAGGCAGACAGGCAAGCTTGTATGCAACCATTTGCACTAACAAGCAGATATACCACCCCATCAACATCCCCAAAAGGAGATTACCTCTCAGTTTCTATTCTTCTTTTGGGCAGCTTAGGCATCGGAAAACGATGCTTTGAGATTCGAAGTAATAGCTATTTTCTCAATCCGTTTCTTGACGGATTATTGATTTCACCTGAAATCAGCAAGGTGTCCTTTGAGTTACTCAAAGGCTTTTCGGTTACTGCCGAAAAGTGCAGCAGCAAGGTATGTTTTGAGTTACTCAAAACCTTTCGGGTTACTCCCCGAAAGCCTTGCCGCTTGGTTGCTCCTCCGAAGTCGGGCGACCTGTTCCAAACCTGCGGTAATCGTGTCTTATTCCTTGTGTCTGATACCATACTTTTTTATCTTACCGTACAGCGTGGTGCGTCCGATGCCGAGCAGCTCAGCAGCCAAAGAGTGGTTGCCATTCGCTTGCTCCAAAGCACGGATTATCTGCTTCTTTTCCATCTCTTCGTTTTTCAAAGACAATGATGTTTCGCCGGACAATATGGGTGCTTCAAACTCCAGTTTGTCAGCCGTTATCGCATCCCCGTCGGTGAACAGCACCGCCGAGCGTACTGTACCTTTCAGTTCCCTTACGTTGCCGCTCCACGGATGGACGAGCATCCGCTTTCTTGCCTCCGCATCAAAGCCTTTCACCTGTTTGCCGAACTCCTTGTTGGCAAGTTCACGGAAGAAGTCCGCAAGCGGCATGATGTCCTCACAGCACTCACGCAACGGCGGTATGTTCAACGTGTATTCCTTTATCCTGTGGAACAAGTCCTGACGGAAACGCTTTTCGGCGATTGCAGACTGCATATCCTCGTTGGTGGCGGCTATGATGCGCACGTCTGCTGCCTTTTCCTTGTTGCCGCCTATGGGTCTATACCGTTTGGTTTCCAATGCACGCAGCATCATCTGTTGTACTTCGGCTGGCAGGTTGCCTATCTCGTCAAGGAACAGCGTACCGCCGTCGGCTTCCTCCCAATAACCTTTACGTTTGATGTCCGCACCCGTAAATGCGCCTTTCTCGTGCCCGAACAGGGCGGAAGCGGCAAGTTCCTTCGACAACAGACCGCAGTCCACCGCCACGAAAGGTTTGTCCGACCGTTTGCTCATCTTATGTATTTTCTCGGCAATGTGCTCCTTTCCCGTTCCGTTCTCGCCCAGCACCAACACGCTCATGTTGGTTGGTGCGACCAATCTTATCTTGTGGTCTATTTCACGGAAAGCCGCACTCTGCCGCTCGTGAATGGGCGTTTCGTACCGTTCTGTCCTTTTCTGTAAGGTTTTCAGGAGAGGAAAGAGATTATTTTCAATTAGCTTCTTCGGGATATAATCCTCCGCACCCGACTTCATCGACCGGACGGCGGTTGGCACTTCGTCATAGTCCGTCATGATGATGTAGGGATTGCGTTTCCCTTGTTTGCGAAGTTCATCCAACAGCAAGATGCCGTCACCGTCGTTCAGGCGCAGGTCGGCGAGCACGATGTCGTCCTCACACATCTTGGTGAACAGCTTGCGTGCCCCGTTGCAAGTGGAAGTGCTGACGGTCTGGAAGCCTTTGCTTTCCAACAATCCACAGACATAGTCGGAGAAAGTGAGGTTGTCCTCCACTACAATTATTCTTCCCATCGTTCCATCTCCTTTCTTGCCAAGTCCACAATCAGCTTGCCTTGTGCCAATACCTTTTGGACGGCATGGGCTATCTCTCCGTCCGTTGGACTGTTGCTGTGAATTACGGCATATAATTCCTGCAACGGATGTTCGGCTTTCATCAGCATCCATGAACTTCCAAGATGATGTATCCAGCCATCCAACGCTTCCATGTCCTTTGTTTCCGCTGCCTTGCGTACTTCGCCCATTTCTTTTTTCGTTTCCATTACCAACCGTTCCAATGTGTGCAGTCTATCGCCAAAGGCGAGCAAAGCCGAGAAGTCGGGCTGTTGTCTATGCTCTTTATTGGCATATTGGCTTACCACGTTCAGCAGTTCGGCGATAGAAAACGGTTTGCCGAGCATGGCAATGAAACCTGCCGACTTCAGTTCTTCCTCCGTGATGAAGCCTGCTGCCGTTGCCGCTACAACGGGAATCGTGCGTGAGTTTCCGATGTTGGACGTGCGCAGTAATTCCAGTACTTCGTAACCGTTCATGTCAGGCATCTTCAAATCGGTTATCAACAGGTCATAATCCTTACCGCGCATTTTGTCTGTTAATTCTCCTGCCGTAAGGCAAGTATCACAGTTTACACCGTTCTGCACAAGCATATCCCGTATCATGCCGAGTGTCACAAGGTCATTGTCTATTACTATTACGCTGTAATTTGAAGCGACGCCTTGCACATGTTCTTTCTTCCCGTCCGCTACGGTTTCTTCTGTTTTCGGTAATGGAAGAACAGCGGTGAATTTGCTACCCTTATCCTTTTCGCTTTCCACCGATATGGTTCCGTCCATCAGTTCCACAAGCTGTTTCACGATGGAAAGCCCCAGCCCGAAACCGTCCTGTGTGGCGGCATTGCCCAACCGCTCGAAGGGCTTGAATATCCGTTCCTTTTGTTCTTCGCTGATGCCTGTACCCGTATCCTCCACCGTCAGCATAAACACACCATCCTTGTATCGGGTTGTCAGCGTGATGATACCGCTGTCTGTGAATTTGACGGCATTGGAAAGCAGGTTGCCGCCTATGCTCAAAATGAGGTTCTTGTCGCCGTTCACTACTTCATTTGCGTGGTTACGGACAGTCAAGGTCAAATGCTTTGACTTAGCTTGCGTAGCAAACTCCGTTTCGAGTGTATCCGCAATCTGGCTAAGTTTGAAAGGTTTGTGCAGGATTACCACTTTCCTGCTGTCGAGCCTGAAATAGTCCAAGAGGTTGTTCAGCATGGATGTCATGCGTCCTGCCGATGCCTTTATTATTTCCGCATGGCGCATACGGCTATTTCTGTTGTCATCGTTCAACAGAAGTTCGGCGTTGCCGCTGATAGCGGCCAGTGGTGTACGCAATTCATGGCTGACATTTTGTATAAGGTTGCGCCTGAAGCGTATAAGTTCCTCGTTCTTGGCATTGCTCTCCTGCAATTTGCCGATAAGCTCTTCACGTTTCCTTTTCTCGTTTGCATTATGTTTTAATTCCCTGTGAATAGCGAGATAAGACAAAAACAACAGAATGATTGCTGCCGATATGGTAGCCGTGTATAAGCGCACGGATAAGTTTTGCGCTTCCGCTATTTTTTGTTCCCTTTGCTGAAAGGCTATATTAGCTTGCTTGTCAAGGTCGCTGACAAGACGGTTCAGTTGGACGTTCAATGTCCGGTTACGTGTACGCAGGCTGTCAGCGTATGCGTCCATTTCTGCCGTCTGTTTCCGTTGCAGGGTAATCAGGCTGTCGCTGAACTCGTGCAGTTCTTGGGCTGACGGAAGTACCTGTACGGTCTTTTTGCCACCAAAGAAACCTGCGATGCCTTTTTTCTTTTGTTGTACGGTGCGTACACGGGTCGCACGTTTCGCCACTTCGGGCAGGTGGTTCACCAAAATACTGTCAGCTTCTTCCTGCCGTTCAAATACCAACATGATGTGTCGCAGATGTTCCTCCTTGCTTTGTAACATGAAACGCAAGGTATCAATTTGTACCAGTTGCACGAAATCTTTGCAATAAGGCTTTATTGTTTGCAGCAGACTGTCCGCATGTAACCGCTCAAGTCTATAATTCCGATAATCAACTTCTTCCCAATCTATGACACTTTCACCCGATATGGCAAGTTTGGTGATATAGTGATGGACTATATTTATGCTTTGGCGAATCTCACGGATTTCGGAAGCTTCTACTTCAATTTCTCGCATACGCTGCCGTTCATGTATCAAGATGGCAGCCATACAACCAATGACTGCCATCAAGATAATGTAACCGGAAAGAATCTTTATGGATAATGATATTCTTACCATTCAATCAGTAATACATTCATTTTACGTTATGTTCTTATTCTTTGTGGGCATATCAATTTCATTTTCTATGCCTTTTACACCTTCCTTGAAACTACGTACCCCTTTACCCAGACCTTTCATGAGTTCCGGAATTTTCCTGCCGCCAAAGAACAGCAGGACAATCAAAACGATGAGGATTATCTCCTGAGTTCCTATTCCAAACATCATTATTCTTGATTAAGCTCGTTAGACAATTTGTTACAGGTTCTTACCCAATTCGTATGCTTGGCGGCTGTATTTCGTATTCTCCACCGCTCCGACAGGCCACATTCCCGGAGCGATGACCATTCCCCGGTCTTTCCAGCCTAAATAATTCAGCAAAGTCTTGTAATGGGAAATCATCGGTTCCGCCTCCTTCGGGTCTGTGTTTGCATACGCCATCAGAAACGCAGATTGCTTAGATGCTCCCTTTATGCTGCCGTTGATAGCATAGAACCGGTCTATCACCGCTTTCAACTGTGTGGAAAAGCCGAAATAATACATTGGGGTGACGAACACCACCATGTCGGCTTCCAGTAGATGCGGACGCAGTTCTACGAAATCGTCCTGCATAAAACAGTCACCGTTCATGCCACAGGCGTTGCAGGCTACACAGCCGGATATTTTGTGCCTTGCACAATCAAAACGGTACACTTCATGCCCTGCGTCCTCTGCACCTTTAATGAATTGGGATGCCATGTGGTTGGTATTTCCGTTCATTCGCGGACTGCCAGTCAATACGGTTATCTTCATGCTTTTTGCTTTTTCAGTCGTCATTCCGGCTATGCCTATTCCGGAGAGCAATGTCGCTCCGGCGGCAAGCCCTGCTGCCTTTATAAAATTTCTTCTATCCATATTTCATCTGTCTAATAGCCCTGCATTTTGCAACCACTGTCTCACTTCATTTTCGGAACTTCCGGCATGGCTCCCATATATGGCTAAAGGCTGTAATATTTCGGAATCCGGACATAAATCACGGATATTGTCTACACTTCGCGCAGTTCCGCTGCCTCCATGCGTACAGAATGGGAGTATTTTCTTTCCTGATAGGTCATGGCTTGCCAAGAAACTCTTGACCGGGGGTGCAAGGCGGCTGCTCCAGATAGGGGTGCCCACAATCAGAATGTCATATTTATCCATATTCTCCACTTGTGTCTGTAAAGTGGGAAAGATATTGTTGTCCAATTCCTGCCGTGCACGTGCCGTGACCTCGTTATACACATCAGAATACGGCTCTTCTGCCTCTATTTCAATCATGTCACAGCCTGTCAGTTCATGAATGATGTTTGCGACTGTCCGTGTATTGCCGCTCCATGAGAAATATACAATCAGTGCCTTCCCGGTCTCTGTTGTTTGGTTTTGAGGAGAGGAGACATTCTCATTTGCATTCCCGTCAGAACAAGAAGTGAATACGAGAAGCAACATTGCCAATAAATACTTGATTTTGTTCACAATTTTATCATTTACATATTCAACTTATCTTCATCAACCTTGCCGGGTTCAATCGCACCAGCAAATCAATTTCTTGTTGCGGCACACCAAATGAAACCATCTCCTCAATACACATCCGCATACCTTCTATCGGGTCAGGTAAACCTTCTGACCCAAGGTCGGTACTGACATAACTCCGTTCGGGAACAAGCCTGACATACGAAAGAAATTCCTCGGTTGTCTGTCGTTCCATGCTCGGCAGTCCGGTTCCGGGTCCCCACAAGCGTGGAAGATAACAGTATTCTATCCATGCACCCATATCAACGGCTTGTTTTATCTGGTCGTGTGTCAATTTCCAAATCCGGGAGTTCGCATGGGTAATGACGAATTTCCCCAATCCAATTTCCTTAGCTTTTCTTGCCATCACAAGACACTCCGCCGGTGATGAATGGCCGGTAGCGAAAATAATGTCCGCTTCCGCACAAAGTTCCATAACCTGTACCACTTCCGGTAATACATTCCCGGCTGTATCCACAACTGCTATGGTTTTTCCGGGATGATTGGCTTCCACAGTAGGCGGATAAGCCGCATTTTGCGTAGGCATCCAGATGCAACGGCACAGGTTGCCCGAAGTGTTTAATGCCAGCCTTGCGGCATAAACATTTACTTTCTCACCAAAAGCAAGATTCATAACAAGCGAGCCGAAACAGGGGAAGTCCGGCAATTCCTGACACAACAGGTAGGCACGGTCGTGACAAGACCAGACATTTGATTTGAACATGACGGTCTTATATCCTACGTCTTTAGCCATCCGGCACAGTTCCAATTCGTTCACAGTCCGGTTCTTTGTGTCCGGTGCCGCATGGATATGCAAATCGCACACACCTTTCAGCAGAGAATCTTGCTTTACCGTATGACTAACATCTGCCGCTGCACGGACTGCACCATCGGGCAGCACTCCCGATAGAAGTGCCGCTCCGCTTGCAAGTCCTGCCGTTTTCAAGAAATTTCTTCTGTCCATGCTGTTCACTTTATTTTAATCCAGCCCTTTCTCGTGCAGCCACTTTGCCATAAGCTCTGCGACCTCCCGGTTGTTCAAGTCCGACATCGGGAAGTGTGTATTGCCGTGCAAGCCTGCTTCGGGCAGGTGGACGACCGTGACATCGCCACCCAGTTTGTTCAGCATCTCTGCCCATTGGCGCATCAGGTGCAGGCGGCGTGTCCATTCATAGATTTCGGGACGTTCGTCTGTTTCGGGCAGGTTGTCGCCGTAATACACCACTATCGGGATTTTGGTATATTCCATAAAGGTTTCCATCGGCACTTTAATGCCTTCCGTCTTCTTGGAGAGGGTCAGCACCCTGCCTTCTTCGGGCACTTGACCTTCGGGAAACGGAATGCCTCCGCCCGGTTCGTAGGACACAATACCCTTGATGTTCTTCGTCTTCAGCAATGTCTGCCAACCCACGGGACCACTCTGCGAATGGGTGACGAACACGGCAGGACCAATCTTATCAAACAAAGCGGCGTAGGCACCGGAATAGACATCGAAATCAATCGTCCCAATAGTCGGTGTCATCTGCCGGAAGTATTGGTTCAGTGCCTCCGGGTCGCGGCTGAATTGCACCCCCTCGAAATAGTCGGGCCAGATGCCAACACGGAAGCGGTTGAACCACACTTCTTCATCGAAAGCAGGGGCGATGGTAGCCGTTTGCGTGCTGCGCCCGGCATTGCCCCGGCGGGGCTGGTCAACCAAATAGACCGGGAAGCCTTTGCGCAGGAAGATGTTCTGGAAGCCCTCGCGTCCGTCGGGCGTCGTCTCCCACGTCTTAGAGAACTGCCCCACGCCGTGGGCAAAGACCAATGGGTATTTCCGTGCATCAACAGGCACTTGATAGAACACATAAGCATGGTCGCCGTGGAACGTGCGCCCCAGCGAATCGGTCAGCACCGTACCGCCCACGGCGAAACTGCCCTGCTCGGCAATTTTCAGTACGTTCCCGCCCGAACAGCCCATAAGCAAAGCTGCGCTGATGACAAATGTTGCTATCCGTTTCATTTTATTTCTGCACTTTAGATTCTTGTAATGCGTCATAACGGCTGCCTTTAACGGGGATGGCAGAAACGGCGGCTTCCAGTTCTTTCATTTCATCATCGGTAAACACGATGTCTGCCGCACGTAGGTTCTCTTCGAGGTGCGACAGTTTAGTGGTGCCTGGGATGGGGACGATGAAGTCGCCCTTGTGCATCAGCCATGCCAACGCAATCTGTGCCGGGGTGTAGCCGCGCGTGCGCCCGAAAGCGTTCAGCACCTCCACGATGCGCAGGTTCTTGCGGATGGCTTCGGGCTGGAAGCGGGGAAGCGTCTGTCGGTTATCGTTGGGACTGAACTGCGTGTATTCGTTGATGAGACCGCCGAGGAATCCTCGGTTGATGGGGCTGTAAGGCACGAAGCCGATACCCAATTCCTTGCACAACGGCAGTACACTTTCTTCCACTGTGCGATGCATCAAGTGGTATTCGCTCTGAATGGCGGTGACGGGGCAAATGGCATGGGCACGACGGATGGTGTCGGCGTTCACTTCACACAATCCCCAATGGAGTATTTTACCCTCCTTGATAAGCCTGGCGATGGTCTCTGCCACAACTTCGATGGGCGTGTTCGGGTCGCCGCGGTGCTGGTAGAACATGTCCAATTTCTCCACGCCGAGGCTGCGGAGGGAGTTTTCGCACACCTTTCTTATGTTTGCAGGGCTGCTGTCCTCCTCGGTCTTCACCTGCACGCCGTTCACATATTTGTGTCCGAACTTGGAGGTGACACATACTTTATCTGTATATCCTTTCAGGGCCTTGCCCATCAGTTTCTCGTTAGTAAACGGGCCATAGCTCTCTGCCGTATCGAAGAGCGTCACGCCCCGCTCGATAGCTTCGTGTACCAGACGTATAGCTGACTGTTCGTCAGGATGTTCGCTGCGGTGGTAGTTCAGTCCCATACAGCCGAAGCCAATGGCAGAAACAGTAAAGGCCGCGCTGCCTTTACCTAAGGTGCGTTGCTTGCGCACAGCTGCCATTCCTGCCGGAATATCTTGGTCTGATGTCTGCCCGCTCATGGCTTTTTCTGCCGCCTGCACTTTCTCCAATGCCGGAGACACGCAGATGGCCGCACTTGTCAGAGCCGCTGCCTTCAGAAATCCCCGACGGCTCATTTCCATTCGGTTATCATTTTCTTTCTTCATGATGTTCTGATTTTATTAGGATGATTTTTATTACAGATTCTTGGTAAAGAAGTCGGTCAGCTTGTCAAACGGAATCTTGTCCATTCGGTCGTACAAGTCCACATGGTTGGCATCAGGGACGATGTACAGTTCTTTCGGTTCGTTTGCCTGTCTGTAGGCATCCTCGCTGAAATAGCGCGAATGGGCATTTTCTCCTGCGATAAAAAGGAGCGGACGGGGAGAAATCTCCTTAATCATGGCAAACGGATAGAAGTTCATCAGTGCCGCTTGACTGGTATAACGGGTGCCGAGGTAGCGGGGGTGATAGCCGCGCTCCTTGTTGCGGTAATACCCGAAGAACTCCTTCTGTACCGGTGATGCGTTGTCAGGCAACTGTTCCGGCGTGCCGAAACGGATAAGCGGTTCTGCTCCTTCCGCCTCTTTCCAACGCTGCTGCGCAACATCTTCCAGCAGTTTGCGCCTTTGTTCATCCGTCATCGAGTCGCCTAACCCGTTGCGAGTGGCACGCCCCATGTCGTACATGCTGACCGTAGCCAATGCCTTGATGCGTGGGTCGAGCGAAGCCGCACAGACGGAAAAGCCGCCGCTGCCGCAAATGCCGATTACACCGATGCGGTTTCTGTCAATAAACGGTTGTATGCCGAGCCAGTCCACCGATGCGCTGAAATCCTCCACGAGCGCGTCGAGCGACACCGTATGCCGTGGCATTCCTCCGCTTTCTCCTTGATAGGAAGCATCGAAAGCCAATGCGACAAAGCCACGTTTTGCCATCTCCTGCGCATACAGCCCTGCACATTGTTCCTTGACCGCACCGAACGGATGCCCCACGATAATGGCGGCATATCGCCGGGTAGTGTCCATATCGGCAGGCAGGTACAGGTCTGCAACCAACGTGATGTCGTACCGGTTCTTGTAAAACACCTTCCTGACCTTAATTTCCGGAGCGGCCTTGAACGTCTTGGACGGTTCTTGCGCTTCCGTCAGCACCATGCCGTTCCCGCAACGCTGCGCCATAGCCAATATCTCGTTGATTTGCGCGTCGGTCAGACCGTTGTGCTTGGCGTGGCCGATATGCGCCTTCAATTCATTGTCCACCCCGTGACGCACGGCAAGGGCTGCCACCGTAGCGAGTTCCCGTGTCTGCCAGTCCAGATTGTCCCGTCCGAAAATGTCCCCGAATAAGTGGGCTTTCAGGTATTCGTCAATGGCGGGGGCGAATTTCAATACCGCGCCTTGCGCATCCCTGCCGAACAGTTTGCGCTGGTTGGCAGCTCCGAACTCCACACTGTTCTGTTCAGGCAAGGGAGAAGGCAGTTTCCCTTCTTCGTCCATTATGCCATTGCCCTTGCGCTCATCCAATACCGCCATCAATGTGCCGAGCGCACCCATGCTGCGTGGGAAACCGCAATAGGCATAAAGCTGCACGAGTATCTCCTTGGTCTCGTTTACCGTCAGCCCTGCGTCCAATCCTGCGGACAAGGCTGTTTTCAGATTCTCTTGGTCGCCCTCTGCCGTGTACATGCTGATTGCGGCCACCTGACGCTGCCTTTCATTCAGACAGCTTCCGTTTTCCTGTGCTTCCGTCTTTTCTGCCATACCGAAAAGGATAAGAAAAATGCTTGCCAATAATCTGATTGCTTTCATATTCCAATCTATTTTAATATTCTGCTGCAAAGTTACAAGGGTATTGCCCTTTTGCCTGTATCTGAACCACAGATAGAACTACCAATTTCGTAGGTCGAAACAACCAATAAGGGAAATTGGTTGCAAAAGTGAGAATCGAGGTATTTCTTACCTATGGCGGAACCGCTACCTTTGCAATAAAAATCGTATATTTGCAAAACATAAAACAGTTTGGATATGAATGAGATAACAAAACTCGATACCGTGCAGCATTATTGCGACCTCTTCGGCATAGAGGCACTGCATCCGCTGATAAGCATAGTGGATTGTAACAAAATGAACCCTATCCGTCACGGGCGCAGACTGTATAATCTGTATGCCGTCCTGCTGAAAGACACGGATTGTGGCACCATGAGTTACGGAAGGAGCCTGTATGATTATGAGAAAGGCACTGTATTATTTGCCGCACCGGGTCAGGTGATGGGTGCCGACGATGACGGCAAGCTGCATCAGCCAGCTGGGTGGGCATTGGTCTTTCACCCGGAACTGTTGCGTGGCACGCCATTGGCGCAGTCTATGAAGGACTATACCTATTTTTCCTATAATGCCAACGAAGCCCTGCACCTCTCCGAACACGAACGACAGACCATTACCGAGTGCATGGAGAAAATCCAAGCCGAACTGCAATACCCGATAGACAAGCACAGCAAATCGCTGATAGTGGATAATGTCAAGCTCCTGCTTGATTACTGCATCCGCTTCTACGACCGCCAGTTCATCACCCGTGAGAACCTGAACAGTGATATCCTTGCCCGCTTTGAGACATTATTAGACGACTATTTCCGCTCCGGTAAGCCGACCACGGAGGGACTTCCGACCGTACAATATTGTGCCGATAAACTCTGCCTTTCGGCAAATTACTTGAGTGACCTGTTGAAGAAAGAAACTGGCGAATCCGCCCTGAAGCATATCCAGCAGAAAACATTGGATGTGGCAAAAGAGCGGATATTCAATACAAAGAAATCGGTCAGCGAGATAGCCTACGAACTCGGTTTCCAATATCCCCAGCATTTCAGCCGGTGGTTCAAGAAGCTGGCAGGATGCACACCGAACGAATACAGGACTTTGAATTAACTTTTGGCTCTTTTCCGCACCCCACTGACCAACATAACTCCTGATATTACAAGAAAAGCGGCAACCGGTTCATACCAACTGAACACATCCTGCCCGATAAGGATTGCCGCTATTGAAGCGATGATGGGTTGCAGGTTGACATATATGCTGGCAATAGTGGGCTGTATTCGCTTAAGAGCAACGGGAAACAAGAGGTTGTTCAATACCGTTGCAAAAAACAAGACAAAACCAAATTGCAGCAACGGAACAAGGTTCAATCCTGAAGCATAAATCCTTTGTTCTGAAAATTCACATACGCTAAAAGGCAAGATGAATATTGCAGCAAACAGGAACATCCATTTCTGCAATGTGACGGGTGTGTATTTTGTGGCAACTTTCCGAATGGTAATCAGGTAGCATCCGAGCATCAGCATATTGCCGAAAGCAAAAGCTACACCAATCAAGTTGTTTTCGCCGGGCGTACCCATATCCATTTGCGAAATCAGTAACCAAGCCCCTGCAATACCTAACAATACGCCAATCGATTTCTGCCTGTTGATAGCCTCTCTTAAGAACAGAGCCGACAACAACATTGTGACAATGGGATTTAATGCAACAATAAGTGCAAAATGGACAGGTGTCGTATAACTCAATCCCCAAGCAAATGTGAGGTAGGTCAGAGCAACACCTGATACACCTCCAAGAGCAATGATGGGCAAATCTTTCTTGTCAACTTTTTCTTTCTTGAAGAACAATGCAATAATCCAAAATATCAATGCGGCAAATACAACACGCGATGCAGCAAGTCCTATCGGTGTCATCCACTCCGTAAGCAGGGATTTCCCGACTGATACGTTCAAACCACAGATAATCTGGGTTGAAAGCATGGCTATATGACCCTTGAAAGAATTGTTCTGCATGACAATCAGAATTGTATTTCATTGTTTATTAAACAAATACAAAGGTACAAATTTTATCGTATCATACCATATACATAGAACGATAAATAGTTGATAGACCAACAGGATGATATGCCTCCCACACTTCCCGAAGTATGGGGAGCAAGCCGTTTCGGTATGCCCGAAACACAAACTTGCTCCCCTCAAAGCTTCTCCTTGATGGATTCATAACTTTTATGCTTCTTCAAGCAATCATATTCCATAAAATATCTACATCAAGCTCAGGTTTATTAGCAGGCTTATTTGAACCTGAAGAACGCCACAGGCTACCACACCGACGCCAAATGCTGCCACGTAGGTGCGAAGCGGTTGGATTATGCCGAACTTCGCTTTTCTTTGCATCACGGACGCTTGGAACAGCCGTCACGGGTTCGGCGGATAACGCCACTCTCTGCCACAAGCTGCCACGATTGTGCCAACCTATTGTTTGATGCACGATACCCATTTATTTTGCGTCCAAAACCGAGTATCAACATTAAAAACAGTATTGACAATGGAAGTATTGATTTTTCAGAAAGAGGCGTTTGAGGAAATGGCGGCGAAGTTCAGCCGCTTCTCAGACCGTGTGAACGAACTCCTTGCCAAGCAAGGCAGCAAGTCATTAAACCGCTGGATGGACAACCAAGAGGTCTGCCAACAGTTGAACATCAGTCCGCGCACCTTGCAGACCCTGCGTGATAACGGCACACTGGCTTATTCGCAGATAAACCACAAGGTGTTTTACCGACCGGAGGATGTGCTGCGCATCGTCAAGCCCGTTGAAGGTAAGCTGGCAGACAAAGCCGTTTGATTATTATGTACCACTAAATCCAACGTAACAATGAGTGAAATGATTACCAAGAACCATGCGCTTGTCGCCGAGTTCGGCAACAGCCTTGACCGTCTGCTGGACGGCATAGAGAACTTCATGGCAAACAGCCGTCCGACATTGGGCGGTGAACGCTTCCTGACGGACAAGGAGGTGTCGGCACGGCTGAAAGTGAGCCGACGCACCTTGCAGGACTACCGCAACAACGGCATAATCGCCTATTACCAGTTGGGCGGTAAGATTCTGTACAAGGAATCGGACATCGAACGGATGCTTACCGCCAATTATCGGGAGGCGTTCAGATAGGCTGACGGAAATCCCCTGTAAAACGGTGTTACCCTCAAACGGCGTAAGAGATAGCCTTACACGCCGTTTGAGGGTATCTCATACGCCGTCTGAGGTCTGCTCAATTTCCCGCTCTCTTTCCACGTGACGGGGAGAGCGAAAAGAAAAGGTTGACGGGCTGTCTGTTGTTCATGGTCAGCCTGCCCATGATGAACCGCCGGAAAGCCATGCTTTCCCGACCTCTTAACTTGAAGGAAACGGCTATCACCATTTCAAGGCTGTAAACATCGTAGTTTATCCCATTGTCCTGCCTGATGTACCGCTTCGTTTCGCTTTCCAACAATTCGCCATTCTTGTATATGGCATGGACAGCCTTGCGGATGTGGCAGCCGAACACATTGAACGCATCGGACATTTCCTGCTGCGTCATCCAGACGGGAGCGGTCGGCATGGCAACCGCCCCGTTTTCTGTGATTGTGATTATTCCCCGTTCCATTGTCATGCCTCATATTATTTATTATCAATGTTTGTTTCTTTGGGCAGTTCTTGTCTTTTGTACCATTTGCCCGTTCCGTACATCATTCTAACCGCCATCAGAGTGTCCATGTCCTTTGAAATCTTCTTGTCAGTCACCTCCGCGTACCGCTGGGTGGTCTTTATGCCTGAGTGCCCCATCATCTTGGCGATGCTCTCAATGGGTATGCCCTCCGAAATCAAGAAAGTTCCGAATGAATGGCGGCTTTGATGGTAGGACAAGTTTTCTTTCCGTCCTATCGCCACGCCCAACTCGTGTATCTCGAACCACATCTCGTCACGGCTCGGAAGCGGAAACACGGGCTTCGTGTCGTCGGTCGTGTTGTAGAGGTCGAGTATCTGCTCCGCTATCGGATGCAGGGGGATGAACGCCTCCACGTTGGTCTTCTTGCGGTTGATGCGGATGTAACGCCTGCCGTCCGCCGTCGTGCCGATATGGTGCGGATGGAGCAGCATGATGTCCACATATGCCAAGCCAGTGAACGTTGAAAACAAAAATGCCCTGCGCCCAAGTTCCTGCAACGGGTCGAGCATGGGTGTTTCAAGGATGGATTTCAGTTCCGCACGGCTGATATGCCTGTGCTTCGGCGCGGGCTTCTTCTCGTATTCCATGTCCTCCAACGGGTTGGCGCGGAGTATCTCGTAGTCCACGGCGAGGTACACCAGCTTGCTCAGCCAGCACAGGCACTTGTTGATTTGCTGTGCGCTGAAATTCTTGTTGCACTTCATGAACGCCTTGTAGGAGCTGCCGAAATCTTCCGTGATGTCGCTGAACTCGATGTCCTCCTTGCCCAATGATGTGAGATAGTCTTTCAGGTATTTCTGGTAATATCCCGAATGGCGGTAGGTGGACGTGGAGTTTATCTCCTTTGAACGGGCAAGCAGCCGTTCACGCTCCCTTTCGCCCATCTGCAACAGCTTGGTGGGGATGACGGCTTTCCTTGCCAACGTGTTCTTCAGTATCTCTGCGCTCACCACGTTCTGTTTCTTTAACGAATCCTCATAAGCAAGTTCAACGGACTTCTTGAACTCCTGCAAGCGGTTGTTCTCGCGAACGGTGTGGATGGTTCCCTTGCTGCTGTTCCAGTCCTCCGGTCTGCAATAGATGCCCGTCGCCATCGTGGAACTCTTGCCGTCTATGGTGATGCGGCAGAGGACGGCGGTCGTGCCGTCAACCTTTACTTTGCTACGGTTGATGTACGGTAATATGGAAAATGTACTGCGCATAATGAAATTCTGATTTTAAATTGGTTACAAAACAAGTTTCAAGTCTTTGGTCGCCTCGATGTACTTGTCCATGTCTTCAAACAGCTTTTTCGGAGTGACACGGGCATAGACTTGGGTCGTGGTTATATCGGAGTGACCAAGCATCCGGCTGATGGTTTCAATCGGCACTCCGGCTTCCAGCGTAATCAGCGAGGCGAACGAGTGGCGTGCCTGATGGTAGCACAAGCTGCTGCTTACCCCTGCGAGGACGGCAAGCGATTTCATGTGCCTGCGGAGGTTCGGATGGTATATCATCGGAAACAGCGTCGGACGGTTTTCGTCATGGTACTTCTCAATCAGGGCGAGTGCTTCTGGCAGCAGTTTCACGCTCGCCCGAAGCTCGTTCTTCTTGCGGCGGTATTTCAGCCAAAGGCATCCCTCGTCATCAGTATACAGATTGTCCCTTGTCACGCTCACCGCATCTGCATAGGCGGTCCCCGTATAACAGGCAAACAGGAAGAGGTCACGCACAAGGATGTGCGTGGTGCGCCATGCGGGTATCTCCACGTCACGGATTTTCTCGAAGTCCTCACGGCTCAATGCCCTCGGTGTCCTTTCGCTTTGTTTCGGCAGGGTGAAATTGGCAAAGAAGCATCTTTCAGCATACCCCTCCTTATAGGCGATTCGGCATACTTTTTTCAAGATGGCGAGATAGTGGCGCACGGTATCCACTGCCAAGCCTTTCACGTCCATCACGAAGTTCTGGTAGTCGTGTATAAACTGTTCGGAAAGCTGCCCGAAGGCGATGTCCTTTGTCTTGAACTGCCACTCGATAAACTCGCCCAGTGTCCTTCTCATGTAGTAATAGCCGGGGTAGGTTCCTTTGGCACGGTCGATGCCGATACGTGCCTTCAAGTCCTCGCAGATGCGGTCGGTCATTCTCAGCAGGGTCATCTGCGTATCCATACTGCCTTGGAATAAGTCCTTGACTGCCGTAGCGTCAAAATCCTGCCCACGCTCTACCAGCGTGTCAAACGCCGCATTGACCGCAAGCAGCAGTTTGTCCAGTTTCGCATTGGTTTCCACCGCCTCGCGGCTCTTGCCGTCCAGACGGCTTTCCCGTGCGTTCCACAACTCCGGCTTGCACGACAGCTTGCATCCGAACTGCGCCATCGTGCGGTTCACCGTTATCCTTCCCATTATCGGGGCTTTGCCCGACTTGTCAGTTCCGCTCTTTTTCAGGTAGAGCAGCACCTTGAATTTTTCTACTTTCATACGCTTACTGTTTTTGTCGCAAAATTAACTTATGAGTAAGCGTCCATTGATTTGCAGAACGGTGCGTATCGGCGCAATCGACACGGACTTGCAACAATTTCATTTTCCGTGCGTTACCTGTCCCTGCTTCGGTAACTGACGGCTAACGGCTTGGTAACTGAAATAGCTCAATATTCCGCACTCCGTTGCGTTTCCGGTATTTGGCAGAATAGTGAAAAACCGCTCATTTCAAACAGGTTAGGTTTTATCTTTACTTGTTTGCTGACGGCTGCTTTGTGGGTTCTGTTCCACACAAGCCGCCATACTTTTGCAAGTACGGTCACTTTGGCTAATAACATATCTCTGGAAGTTGTTTCTAAGATGTTGGGACATACCAATACACGAATGACCGCCCACTATGCAAAGCTAATAGACAAGTGCATAGGTGAGCAGATGGATAAACTCATGGATACGTTTACAGGAGATTCTGATTACTAAAGCATATCCTACCCACAAATCCCCCACTTGTAGCAATGCAGGTGGGGATTATTTTTTAATTTTGCGCAGAATTGGAGCAGGAAGTACTTATGGAAGATAACCCAAATATAGAAGAACAGAATATTCTCCCCAAGATGGACAGAAGATTGTTGGCTGAAATGGAGCAAAGCATGGAAGATGATTTCAAGCGTGAATACCAGCAAGAAGATGTTGCATCTATTCTTGACAGTATAGAATATATCAGAATCTATTGCAGGAACTTCCCACTATTTAATGGAGACGATTACCAGCCGCTTCAAGCACCATTCGCATACTATCGTAGTCGCAATACATATTTAAAGGAGCTGCCATTTACAGAAGATGAGTTTTATAATTTCACACTGATACAAGAGGCTATCAACAAATTAGAGTTACAACCCCAACCAACCTTTGAGTTCATTGCATTCTTATACCACATCATCAAAGTGTGGAGCGAGAACCAAATAACCACAGGGATTAGCAAGGTAAACAATATTCTCTCCATCTTAAGGGAACAGCCCAATGCCAAACTAAAAATGAATATCAAAGTAGATGGCAAGAACTTCGAGTTCGAGAACTCCCTATTCATTCACTCTATGCTTGAATTTTATTCTTCCCATGAACAGGTTTCACACTATCTTGTGGAGCGAGCGAATAAAAGAGTACGAGAGCGCACTATCCAATATTCTTTGGTCAAGACATTGTTGGATTATCTTCCCATCAAAGTAAAGAAGCCAGAGGATGTAAAATTTGTACAAGCAGAAAGAGACTTAGCCCTATGTACTTTATATCTCTGCAAATTGCTCATGGGAGCCCCTGCATATGTCTGCACTAAAGACAATAACATTACATTCGACAGCTTGATGAGGGCTTTCAAAGACTTCAACATTACGCTTAATCAAATGCTAACTTAATGATATTCAGTAGAGAAACTTTAAATTAATAAAACTTACTCTTATATACTTCACTTAATGGATATATCTTTGCACCGCTTTCAGAAAGCTGACAGGCACGTTGCCACAGACTAATCACTGAAAGACGTAAATATTATGCAAAACTTAAAATTACTGTTCATTGAGGGAAACCGTAAAGAGATTGACAAGACCAACGTAGTTGAATCTTACAACAAGATTAAGGCATACGGCTTCATTAAGACCATGCCCATTGAATACTTCCCCATGCAGGAAGTCAAGGATAAATTAGGTGACAGGGCACTTTACAAGCCTACCCTTATTCGCAAGAATGGAAATGGCGAACCTGTTATCAGCAGTTTTGAAATCAAATTGACCCCTGTGTCGCCAGAAGAATACGATAACTATGACGGTGTTTGTGCTGACGGTCAGCACAGGACAATGGCACTCATGTTTAGCGACCTTGAAGAAGAACAAGCCACCTATATAGAAGCCAAACTTCCTTGTGAGGATATGGATATAGTAACTTATATCTCTATGCGCAACAATGGCAGAAAGTGGTCTAATGAAGATTTCTATGCTTCAAGCATTAGCACAGGGAACGTTTATGCAGATTATATCCTCAATAAGAAAAAGGAGAAAGACTACAGTAAGGTAGTTCCAGCATTCCTGTTCAATATCTATACGTTTGGGACTTCAACCTTGACACCTACACAAATAAAATCCTTGCAGCAGGGTTATAAAAAGATGTCCAGTTTTGGTAAGGTGCAAATCAACAAGGACACCCAAGAAAGAGGGGATAAAGTCTTGAAAGCATTAAAGGACAACCAATTCTTAACATCAGACAGATTTACAGGACGATTTGGAGCTGGCTTGAAAGCTTTTTATACAGACGGTGGAAACATTGATAAGGTGATAAGGGCTATCAGTCTTATTAATAAGGAAACTTGGGAGAAATACTTCACCTCAACTTTTGGTCAGAGCATGGAAGCCAAATCCTATAAGGAAGCATTGGCTAAATTGCTAAAACAAGTAAAAGAATGACCTTTCAGACAGCCCATGTGACAGGTGGGCTTCTCTATTCCAAATTCTTGGGTTGGACATTTCAGCCTTATAGAACTATCTCAAGTTACCCATTATATAAACTTTAGTCATATCTAAGATTCTATAATTGGGGTTACAGCTAACAGATTTTTAAAAGCCAACAATATATGATAACCAAGTTAGATATTCAAGAGAAAGATGGATTCCTTATCATGAAGGACTTCCCTATGAACTGCATCTTTAATAAGGTCAAGACAGGTTGCGGTGCTACTACCATAGCACTTACCAATAACGAGAATTATATCATCGCTGTTCCAACGACTGAACTGATTGAGAACAAATGCTATCCAATTAAAGATGCAGAAGGCAATGTGAAGTTTTGGAAGAGACATGAGCGCAGGGCAGGATTAAGTCCTGTTGTTGATAATCTGTTTGGCTTATATGGGAATTTCACCTTAGAGCTAAAGAAGACGTTAAAGGACTATCTGTCTTCTGTTGGAGTGAAGAAGATTATCTGCACCTATGACAAGATAGACAAGCTGATGGAGTTCATCAACCCTAAAGACTTTAAACTGATGATTGACGAATACCACAACTTCCTTAAACAATACTCATTCAGAGATAAGGCTATCAATGGGGTGTTGGCTCACTTTAAAGAGTTCAAATCCTATTGCTTCTTGTCAGCTACTCCTATTCCAAATAATTTGAAGCCAGCAATATTTAATGATATACCAGAGTACATCGCTGATTGGAATACAACAGACGAGATAACTGTTTATCCTTACCATACAAACAAGCCTTATATGGTAGCAGTCAAGTTCATTAAGACCTACCAAGCTAAAGGCTGTCTAAATGTAAACGGCATTGAAAGCAAGGAAGCATACTTCTTCATCAACAGCGTTACTGAAATCAAAGCCATACTTAAACAGACACAATTAACAGAGGATGATTATAGAATTATTTGTGCTGATAATCCTAAGAATAGAAGAACTTTGGAAGGATATACTATATCAAGTTCTGCTGACGCTCCCAAGAAATTCAACTTCATCACTTCCAAATCATTTGAGGGTGTGGACTTCCATTCTGAAACAGGATTATGCTTTGTGGTCAGCAATGTTCAGAACAGACACACATTGGTCAGCATTGATATGGATATACCTCAAATTGTAGGAAGAATCAGAACCAAGTCCAATCCATTTAGAAATAAAGTAGTCCATATCTTCAACACTAAAGCTACTGACCATTACACAACATTTGAAGAAATGGAGCAGATTGTGGATAAGGAAGTAAAGGCTGCGCAAGAAAGGGCTGACATGCTTAATAATGCCAAGCTGTCAAAAGAGGCAATCAAGCAGCAGGTTAATGAGATTAAGAAAGTTGGGGTTGAATCTTACCTATCTTATCAAGAGAACAAGTTTATAGTCAATGATATGGTAGCCAAATTACAACTTTACAGTTACTATATTACCACAGTTGTTTACCAATCAGACAAATCATTAAGAGAAACCTATGCCCAATCTGGAATAGTAATAACTAAAGGTAAATGGCATATCGCTCCAGAGAAGTTCGTCAAGGAGTTAATTGCAAAGCCAACATTCAGAGAATTACATAAACGATATTGTGAAATCAAAGCAAATTCAATGACATTCGACTTGCAAACCATTGATATAGAACATGAATACCCTATTTTAGGCAGGGCTTACCGCCAACTTGGAGTGAAAGAATTAAAGCGATTGCGAACCATCAAATCCATCCAAGAGGCTTTAGGCGAAGCATAAACCTATCTCATAAGATGATTACATAAGTTTATAGTGTAACGAGCGAGGAGGTACACTACATTATTATCCCCCCTCATGGCTCTTAAATAAAAAGAATGCTTTAG
>UMBU01002010.1_pt1 | contig 22164 bp, 23 predicted proteins | sample 1964051 | NCBI WGS metagenome assembly UMBU01 (sample SAMEA4835949, study PRJEB28245) | human gut metagenome | biome: gut microbiome; material: fecal sample | place: Denmark | collected 2008
CTTGCTTACCTTGCCTGGTATGGAGCATTCATCATCTTCATCCCGGTAGTTATGTTTCTCGTATTACCTTTACGACTGGTTTTGAAAGAAGACACTCACGGAATCACCAAGTCGATGGCTTTGTTGCAGTGGATTCTAATGCTTTCGGTATTCGGTATCAGCCACCTCGCTTATCTCCTGTCACTTCCCGAACTGCCGGGATTCAATGCGGGAGGACGAGGCCTGTTATTGTTCCTTGTATTCCTTACGGAAATCAACGATATAATGCAATTTATCTGTGGCAAACTTCTCGGACGACATAAGATACTTCCGAAAGTAAGTCCGAACAAGACATGGGAAGGATTTTTAGGTGGTGTAATCAGCACTACCGCCATTGGTTACTTTCTCGGTTTTCTGACTCCCCTCTCCGCTCCTAACGTTCTTCTGGTAAGCGCTCTTATTGCCATTGCCGGATTCTCGGGAGACGTAGTCATCTCCGCCATCAAAAGGGATAAAGGAATTAAGGACATGGGGAACAGTATTCCCGGTCATGGAGGAGTATTCGACCGGATAGACTCTCTGTCCTACACCGCTCCCGTCTTTTTTCATTTAGTTTATTACATTGCATATTAAACGGAAAGAATGGAAAAGAGATTCATGCAAGCTGCTATCATGCAGATTATATATAAAGGTATATGCCAATGGTTCTTGAAACTGATCGTAGGAGTTCAGTTCACCGATTGCCGATTCCTCAAGAAAGAAAAGCAGTTCATCATTCTTGCCAACCACAACAGCCATTTGGACACTTTAAGTTTATTATCTTCTCTGCCCGGAAAACTTTTATGGAAAGTCAAACCTGTAGCAGCAGAAGATTATTTCGGTAAAAACCGCTTTCAGGCTTCCATAAGTAACTATTTCATCAACACACTGCTAATCAGAAGGAAAGGAGAAAAAGATTCGGAACATGACCCGATCCGCAAAATGCTTGAAGCCATCGATGCAGGATATTCACTGATTCTTTTTCCGGAAGGAACCAGAGGAAAGCCGGAACAGATGGGAAAAATTAAATCCGGCATAGCCCGCATCCTGTCTCTGCGACCTGAAGTAAAATATATTCCCGTATTCATGACCGGCATGGGACGTTCTCTTCCCAAAGGCAAAATGATACTGTTACCATATAAAGCATCTATCTATTACGGTATGCCCACATTGGTAAAGAGCACGGATATACATGAAATATTGGAACAGATTGCAAATGATTTTGAAATAATGAAAGAAAAATATCAAGTCATTATTGACGACGAAGAAGAATAGGCATTGTTTTTTAAAAGAACCATATCCAAACTGTCGGACGAGGAGCTACTCACACACTACGCTCAGTCCGGTGATACGGAATATTTCGGTGAATTATACAACCGCTATATCCCGTTACTGTATGGACTGTGCCTGAAATATCTGCAAGACGAAGACCGGGCACAGGAAGCAGTCATGCAGTTGTTTGAAGATTTATTGCCTAAGCTGGAAAATTATGAGATCAAAGTGTTCAAGCCCTGGCTCTACCGGGTGGCAAAAAATCATTGCTTGCAACTTCTGCGGAAGGAGAATAAAGAAATTCCGTTAGATTATACCATTAATATTATGGAATCCGATGAATTTCTGCATCTATTAAGTGAAGAGGAAAGTTCGGAAGACCGGTTAAAAGCATTACATCACTGTCTCGAAAAGTTGCCCGAAGAACAACGGACGAGCATTACACGTTTCTTTTTAGAGGAAATGTCGTATGCGGATATTGTCGAGCAGACCGGATTTACTCTGAATAATGTAAAAAGCTATATCCAGAACGGAAAGCGAAACTTAAAAATCTGTATCAAGAAACAAACCCTATGAGACTATCGGACTACATACAAGGACTCCGCAAAGGAAAAGAAGCACATCGGTTGGAAAAAGAGTCGATGAAAGACCCTTTCCTGGCTGATGCGATAGATGGATACAACCAAGTGGAGGGAAATCACGAACAACGAATTGAGCAACTGCGGATACAAATCTCTGCCCGTTCTACAAAGAAAAGAAATACCTACGCTATCATTTGGAGTGTTGCCGCCTGTCTGGTGATCGGATTCGGAATCAGCAGCTATTTCCTGTTCCTGAAAGAGACACCAGAGCCTGTCATTCCGATAATTCCACAAAAGGAAATCACACTAGCTCCCACAAAGACAAAGACGGATTCCACTCCTATTTCCCCAGTCTCCACGAAACAAGCGGATAAGAAAGATATCATCGCCAAAAGCCGGACTACCATTTCCAAGTCTCAAAGTGCTCCCATTACAACAATGCCTATGGAGGAGGAAACTTCGGATCAAACGGTTGCAGCGACAGACGAAGAAGTAATAATGACAACAGGAGCTTCTGATCCCGAATCCGCCAAAAAGATGAGAATAGCTAAAATGGCAGTTATTCCCACCAATGATATGATCAAAGGAAAAGTGACCGACCCAAAAGGGGAACCGCTTATCGGCGCCAGCGTAATGTACAAAGGAACGAATATCGGAACCGTTACAGATGTGAATGGAGAATTTTCATTACTCAAAAAAGCAGAGAACAAGCAGTTGACAGCACAGTATATCGGATATGACCCGGTAGAAGTTCCGGTAGATACCAGCCGGACAATGCTCATTGCCATGAACGAAGACCCAAAAGGACTCAGCGAAGTGGTAGTAGTGGGATACGGAGTCAATAAAAAGGCAAATAAAGATAACACTCCGCAACCCGTTGACGGAAAACGTAAATATCAGAAATATCTGAAAGAGAATCTGGTCCGCCCGACGGACGAAACGTGCGCACAAGTGAAAGGAAAAGTAGTATTGACCTTTTTGGTCAATAGGGACGGACGGCCTTTCCACATTAAAGTAAAGAAGAGTCTCTGCGAATCTTCCGATAAAGAGGCAATCCGTCTGGTTCAGGAAGGACCAGACTGGACATACGGAAATAAGCAGGCGGAGGTAACCGTCAAATTCGATTAACGCAAACCACTAAATCCAGGTACCCTTGCGCCATAAGAATTCAAGTGGTCCTTGCCTGTGTCGAACAAGCCACCAACGGCTGAAGACCAACTGAACGGTAAAGATAAGCAATGCAATAAGCAGGCTTGCCGTTGCTCCGGCATATTTGTACATAGACAACCCGAATCCATAATAGATAGTGACTCCCATAATAGATTGGGAAATATAATTCGTCAGACTCATGCGCCCGTAAGGAATCAGCAGGCTTTGCCAGCTATATCCTGTCTCTTTCTTAAACCAAAGCAGGGTGAAGAGAGAAACCAGAATCACCATGAACGCAAAATTAGCATAAGACGGAACAGCTATATTATAAGGAATCAGTGCGGAGGAATCCGTAATAAAATCCGGAATAAAAACTCTAAGGCAATAGAGAGGAATGAAGGCAATGACAGCACCTATCAACATTCTTTTCCAGAAGCGTACGGACTCTTCACTCTTTATCAAATATTTCCGGCGTCCCAACAACATCCCGAACATGAACAGAGCAGCCGTCTGGAACAAGCGTCCATTTTCCACCTGCCAGATATTGCTATACAACTGTCCGTCAATGATATTAGACTGTAATACATCAAAGAAACTGCCGTTGGCTGTCGCTGCCTCAGCACGCATAGCATAAGGAATAAAATGACCGGTCACCGCCACATAATCCGGATTTATCAGCGCATAGATGGCACGTCCCCACTCGTATGGCTGTAAAAGCAGAATCAAAGCAATCCAGAAAACCGTCTTATCCTTCAACTTACAAACCGGAATCAGTGCAAACCCGACTACCGCATATAGCAAAAGAATATCACCGTTATAGAACAATGCGTGCAACTGTGCAAACAGGAGAAGCAGGCACATCCGCCATGCAAATCGTCCCCTGAAATCGATTCCCCGTTTCTCCGCATTGTGAAACTGAATATAAAAGCTAAACCCGAACAACAATGAGAAAGTCGCATAAGCCTTTCCCGCAAACAAGAAAAATATAGTATCCCACGCATACTTATCAATTGTTTGCAACCATGCGGGTACATTCTCCGGCATAAAAAACAGATTGTAATGCTCCAGATTATGTAATAATACAATAGCTAACAAAGCGAACCCACGCAGAGCGTCCACTACTCCAAGCCGTTCAGTCGTTTTCAGTGTTTGAGTCATTAGATATAATTATTTCAGATTAATTCAACGACCGCAAAAATAAAAGAAATACCTGAAAGACAAAAGCTTACGAGTGTTAAATATTAAATCAGTTCATAACTGGCCATTTGTATCGGCATATCCAGATTATGGAGTACTTTTTCCAACAAAATACCCTCGCGGTTATCATACTCATATCCGAAAGTAGCGCGAATACCCTGTAGAATAAACTGCGTGGCACGGTCCAACGCCATTGGCAAACTGTCACCCTGCATCAAAGACCCCGTGATAACACTTGTAAAAGTATCCCCTGTACCCGGATAATGGGCAGGCAGATAAGGACAAGTCACCTTCCAATAACGGTTTCCCTGACGGTTATAAGCATAAACAGAAGTTTTATGAGGTTCACCATGTACGGGAACACTGGTTATGATAACCACATCAGGACCTTTATCAGACAAGAGCCGAAGATATTCTTTCAACTCCTCATCTGTATTGTCCGCTTTATAAGGCCTGTCCAACAGATAAAACAGTTCTGTCAAATTCGGGGTAACTACATCCGCTTTTGTAATCAAGTGACGCATCTCCTTCACCATCTCCCCATCAAAATTAGCGTACAGCCGACCGTTATCTCCCAACACGGGATCAGCCACGATTAAACTATCCGGTTGCCGGAAGTCCCTGATAAAATCGGAAACGATCTGAATCTGCTTCGGAGAGCCCAGATATCCCGTATAGATAGCATCGAACTGCACTTCCAGTTTTTTCCATTCGGCAATAATCTTCGGCATTTCGTCCGTCAGATCGAGAAAAGAGAAACCGGGATATTGCGTGTGATTGGACAGCACAGCCGTAGGCAGCGGACAGACTTGAAAGCCCATAGATGAAAGAATAGGGATAACGACCGTGAGAGATACGCGCCCCATCCCCGAAAGGTCATGAATGGCAGCTATTTTCTTTACTTTATTGGCATACATATCATTTACATTTAACAACTACATCAATATTACCAATACGTCCTTTGCTCCATGTGCTCCCATCACCAAAGCCTGTTCGATATCAGCAGTCTTTGAAGGACCGGAAATAAACGTGCCGAATTTATATTCCTGCCCGTCCAATTCACGGTAAGCGTCATACATCGTATCTACTATTCTATTCCGGTCGAGCAAGATAACCAACTTCTCCGAAATGAAATAAACAGCTTTATACTTTACTGTTTGCGGAATCCAGACAGCCCCGTTCTCAGCAACTCCGATTTCCCCTTTCACCACAGCCACATCCGTACCATCCAACTCTTTCGGGTCATCCAGATTATCGGGATTGAACGTCGCGCACGAAATATCCGGCAACACGGAAGCAATGCGCATAGCCTCCGGATAGGTCCGGCGAATCACCGCATTCACATCTTCTCCCTCACCCAATACAACAGCCAGACCTCCCACCGCACGGCTGATAGCACAAAACTGTTCTATTTTATCGGGATATGACAACCGTTTCATATCCGCAATATCCGGCTTATCATAACGAACTTGCGTATTTTTGCGGATACTGGCTAATATTTCTTCTCTACTGCTCATTTAGATTCCTCCTTTCCCTGCACTTTGTTCTTCTTCCACATCTCATTAAACGATTCTTTGGCAAATTCCGGCAACTCGCGTCCCTTTCCCCAATCATCGAAATCATTGTATTTCATAAATCGTGGCAGGCTGTTTATCATCGGAGCCGCCCACAAAGCAGCATTGAACAATGCCGGACGCTCCATCAGGAACTTCATTCCACCGGACATGATCTTCTTTCCCGTATTCGCCTTGCCCAGTCCGTCCAAATCCTGACGCCACTTATAAATCTGTTCGGCAAGATCCACTTTCACCGGACAGACATCAGAGCAGGACATACACAGAGAGCAGGCAGAAAGATTATCATAATATTTCTCCGGATCATGGGCCATACCCAGATTGATCCCGATAGGACCGGGAATAAAATAAGTATAAGAGTATCCACCGCTTCGACGATATACGGGACAAGTATTCATACACGCACCGCAACGAATACAATTCAGTGTCTTGATATGGTCGGTCTTGGACAGCAATGCACTCCGGCCATTGTCCACAATAATGATGTGATATTCACCTCCTTCGCGAGGGCGACGGTAATGGGAAGTGTAGGTTGTAACCGGTTGTCCGGTAGCCGAACGTGCCAGCAAACGGGTAAATACCCCCAACGCCTCCAGGTCCGGCACAATCTTTTCCATACCGAAAGCAGCAATATTCAACTTCGGATATGAAGTTCCCATATCGGCATTTCCTTCATTGGTACACACCACGATATCACCGGTCGAAGCTACGGCAAAGTTAGCGCCAGTCATGGCAGCTTCGGCATTCAGAAAAAGATGACGCAGGTTCTTACGGGCGGCATGAGTCAGATAAGTAGGATCAAAGTTACCTTTTTCCGTTCCCATCTCTTTCTCAAAGAGTTCACCCACCTGTTCCCGTTTGATGTGGATGGCAGGCAACACGATATGACTCGGTTCGAGATGCATCAATTGCAGAATACGCTCGCCCAAATCGGACTCCACAACATCGATACCACGCTCCATCAGGAAAGGATTCAACCCACATTCCTCTGCAAGCATGGATTTACTTTTGATGAAATGATGCACATTATGTTCATTCAGTATCTCGTACACAATGGCACAATATTCATCAGCGTCTTTCGCCCAATGCACGATAGCGCCATTGGCGGTAGCATTCTTTTCAAACTCCAGCAGGAGCTCTTCGAGATGGCTGTTGGAATATAGTTTCAGTTCACAGGCCTTGTTGCGCAACTCTTCCCACTCGGGAACTTCCTTACTCATCTTATCCCTCTTGGCACGGACCATCCAAAGGGTTTCGTTATGCCATGCTGCCATCTTGCTGTCCTGCAAGAACTTCTCGGCAGCCTTTGAATGTTTTGTACTCATGATTGCGATGCTAGAATTTCTACAATATGGATAATCTGAATGGGCAGATGTTCCCGTTTGATAACGCCTTGCATATGCATCAGGCAGGAACTGTCCGCTCCGACAATATACTCGGCTCCGGTAGCCATGTGGTCTTTCACCTTATCGCGCCCCATACATACGGAAACAGCTTGCTCTTCTACGGCAAACATTCCGCCAAAGCCGCAGCACTCGTCAATGTGGCTGGGTTCGAATACCTCGATTCCTTCTACCAGATTGAGCAAATCACGCAATTTATTGTAATAAGGGATATTTAATTCGCTGGGGGCGGAGTTGAACAATTCACGCACACCGTGACAACTGTTGTGAATACTGACTTTGTGCGGAAAGCGTGCAGGCAGTTTCGTGGGTTTGATCACATCGTGGATGAAATCGCAAAGGTCATAAATTTTTCCCGCACTCTGACAGACATGACCTTCTTTCTCTAAAATACCCGGATGATTCTCTTTCACAAAAGCGACACAACTGGCGGAGGGACCGACAATGTAGTCATATTGTTGAAACAAATCATCAAAACGGAGTGCCAGCTTCATTGATTCATCTTCAAAACCGGCATTCGCCATCGGTTGTCCGCAACAAGTCTGATCCAACGGATAATCGACGTCTACTCCCAAACTTTTTAATAGCTTATACGATGCCACTCCCACATTGGGATATATAGCATTGATATAACAAGGAATAAACAAACCTACTTTCATAATATATCATGTAATAATTTAAGCTTCTTCCGCTACATTGTTTATCCAATTGAGCAGTATTATTACAACAAGGCCGGAGGAAAAAATGTTCGCCACCGCACATATACTTTTATGATATTGCAGAATCCCTTTTTTACACTATCTTTGCCGCATGAAGACTCTATATATTGTTATAGGAACGATTTCCCTGACACTCGGCATTCTCGGCATTTTTCTGCCGCTATTGCCTACCACGCCTTTCCTGCTACTTACTGCAGCCCTTTATTTCAAAGGGTCGTCCCGTCTCTATAACTGGCTGCTCAATCATCGTTATTTTGGTCCTTATATCCGCAACTACCGTGAAAACAAAGCGATTCCTCTCCGCGCCAAGATAGTTTCCCTCGTACTAATGTGGGGAACCATGCTTTATTGTATTTTCTTCCTGATTCCCCTGACATGGGTAAAGGTTCTCTTGGGACTGATTGCCGCAGGAGTCACTTATCATATCCTTTCTTTCAAGACATTGAAATAATTAGATAGCCCCTGGCGTGCATCTGCAAGTTTATCTTCCCAATGTTTCACAGAATTCTGACCGATGATGTCCGTCACGTATTTCACGGAAATAAAAGGAATCTCTTTCGAACGGCAAACGAATGCCTGTGCATAAGCTTCCATATCTACAACGTCTCCATTTACATGGGTTAATTCCGTCAGGAACCCGTCTCCGGTATTACAAATCCCGTTTTCCGTCCAATGTTTACAGAAACCTTTTTCTTCGAGCAGAGCCGATGAATCAATCTCGCACTCCAATCCGAACTCTTTCATCTTCTGCATATCACGATCCACAAACTTACGGCAGACAAAGATATCTCCTACCTGATGATTGACTGTCCCGGCACTTCCCATATTCAACACCAAATCCGGCTGTACCTGGCGGATTGCTTCTGCCAGATGAAAAGCCGATTTTACTTTTCCAATGCCTGTGCGCACATAATACGGTTCGACATCAGGCCATTTTATCTCTACAAATTCGCCTTGGACGGCGTAGGTCACTAATATTTTCAACATATATTCTTTAATCGTATAAAATTAGAATTAGATTCAGTAAAGCTAAATTATATCATGATGCTATACTTCCCAGCATTTCCAACCTTTATTACTACATATATACACTACATAAGAACGGACATTATAATTAGGAAATTTTCTTTTGGTATCCGCAGCATATGCTCTTACTTGCTCCACGTGTTGTGGGAACGGTTCAGTAAATGATAACATTTTATCAGCTTCTTTACCACGATAATATTTAAACTCCACGACTCTATCATCCTTATAATAATCCGTACCGGGAATACCCGTCATCTCAAAATCCGAACGACCGGCAGTATTATTCTGCTCGATGGCGAAAGTATAACTGCTGCTTAAATAGCGGGAGATAAGTTCATAAAACGAACAACGGATAAAGTTCTCATTTATTTTATCAAAAACTTGCGCAGGGAACTGTCCCAAATATTGTTCAAAATAATTTTTTATCAATGGTTCCAAACGACGGTCAATATCGTACTCTCGATATACAGGGACATAGCGTTGGGCATTTCCTTCAATTTGATTCAACTGATTATAATAATCCATATAAACACTACGCATAGTCATATTAGGTAAGGTTGTCACATAATTATCCTTAAGCGTAGTCATGCCCAAATAGAACAAACTTACCGGATAAAACTCCTTATCAAAGAATTTTTTCTTATTAAATTTGCTGGAAAGATCAGCAACATTATAAGGTAACTCGTCATCTATAATCAGCGCATCAAGCATAGCCTTTGCATTATCCAAAGACAAAGTAAGACGACGTATCCAGTTAATATCCGTACGTAAATTCTCATCTATCAGTTCATCAGGAATACTTCCTGCATTAGCAGCAAATTTTTTGAAAAAATAAGTAAGAATAGTAGCATTGAAAAGCCGTTCTCCATTAGGACGGAAGCGATATCCATCATAATTACTGACTATGAGTTGCCAAATTTCATCATAACGGCCTTGCCCAGTCGCATATTTGTCTAGTACATAACGCAAATAAGTCCTCGCTTCTTCGTATGTAAAACCAAGCATATTCAAAAAGTTAGGTTCCAACGTCAGTATCTCGGCAATATTATATCCACTAGTCAAATCATCCATAGTAACAGGCAGCACCCCCGTACAAAAACAAGTGCGAACGCTTCCCTCCCCTATACCTTTCTTTATTACCTTGAAAAATGTTCGCAAAAAACTATCATTGGTAGTTACTTCTTCATAAAGAGGATCATTATAAGCAGTAAGCAATTGATTGGTGAAATTATCGTATTCATCAATCAAAATATAAACTTTCGGCAATCCATGAGAACGAATGTATGTAAGAGCCTCCTCAAGCATTTTCGAAGCCTCCCCTCTATTAGTAAATTGAAAGTTACCGAATAAATCACGGTTATGTTCCACCATTACCTCTACCGGACCGCAATTCAAATCATTAAAATTCTGTGCCAACCCTTCCATACTATCAGCCATCACCATCGCCGAAAAATCGTATCTGATAATCATATAACGATTATGTTCCGATGTGGGATGACTTCCGATCCAAGTTTCACTAAATAACTCATCAAAACGATGCGTCATAGTGCGATCATAATAACAAGCCAATGTAGAAACCAACAAACTTTTCCCGAAACGGCGAGGACGCAGAAAAACCGGAGCATTATAATTCTCAAGAATAGAAATATATTCCGTTTTATCTACATAATAAAAACCTCTCTCACGAAGATCTACAAAGTCGGCCACTGCATAAGGTATTGTTATTTTTGTCATATTCACTCCATTATTCGTTATATACAGGCAAAGATACGAAATAGTTCATAATTAGAGGAAAACTAAGACAATTATAAATACGAGAATGGCATTTAAAATCTTTGGGGCTATTTTGACCAAAAAATTATTAAAAATATAGTATAGACCAGCCTGTAGCAGTAAACCTAATCTCCAATATTTTCAATCAAAAAAATTGCATTTACTAATATTTAGTAATATCTTTGACACAAAATAAAACAAACAATATAAAACATACTATAATTTAACAAAACACATCTAATTATGGAAGACAGGAACCACATCATAGATACCGCCAAAGGTTATGGAATGATTTTAGTAATAGCAGGTCATTTATTCACATATGGTAGCTATCCATTTAATTTTATTTTTAGTTTTCATATGCCTTTATTCTTTTTTTTATCTGGTTTTCTCTTTACACTAGAGAAATACCCCAATTCCCGATACTTATTTAAGAAAATATTCCGAACAATGATAGCTACCTATCTATTCTTCATAATAATAGGTTTTTTCCTCTATGCCGTATCCGGAAGATTAAATTTAAATGAGCACTTTCTATATTCTACTTTTTTAAAGGACAACCAGATGTTTGTGGTTCTTTATGGTTTATCACCTGCCTAGCATTCGTATATACATCTTTTTACTATATTAGCAAAATACTTAACAATACACATTCTAGACTAATACTCCTCATACTTGCCAGTTGTCTATTAGCAGAATATCTACTAACAAAAGTGTCAACACAATATATTCCTTTTAAATTTGAATCAGTTCCAATAGCACTATTTTTTTTCACAATAGGCTATTATTGTAAATTAAATAATTGGATTCATACTATTAAATATAAATGGGGAACTGTCGCTTTAGTCTTAACTATATTTTTCTCATATACAAATTCCACGGTAAATATATGCATACCAACTTTAGGCAATATATTATATTTTTTAGTTGCAGCTTTAGGAGGAATTTATTTCATTTTAACGGTTTCTAAAGATAAAAGCAATTCATTTATACGCTTTTTAGGTAAAAATAGCCTAATCATATTCCTTATGGATGAATTTATACGATATTATTATCTAGAATTCATAAGTCTTATAGAACAAAAGACATATATCGCCATGGAGAATATCCCTACTTCATTCTGTATAATTGGCACTATATTAGTTACACTAGGGTGTGCAAGCAGTATATACATCATATCACCTCTTTACAATAATTTTATAAAGAAATTAATTTCATTAACTAGAGTAATGAACAAACAAACTTAATTAACCGATCGTTACTTTCTATGCGGTAAAACAATACATTTTTACAAAAAATATCATTTTACTGAATATTCTCCAAATTAAAGCAATCTTGTTCTCTAGGGAAAGAGTTTTATTTAATAGAACCAACAGAATATCAGAAAGTTGACAGCAATGAAAAAAGAAAATTTATTCTGCTTTCTTTTCACTCATCTAAACAAAATGATATCAACCAAAAGTGTTTAATATACAAAATATGCCTAACGGAGAATATATATCATGGATTACACACATGAATACAATACTTATTACTCATCATATAAAAAATATCTATAAATAAAAATCACAGAGATATAACCGAAGAAAAAGTATTTCTTCAAGCTTCAAAAGACAGAGGATTGTACTTCTATCAAAACTAGTAATAAGTTTCTAGACATCAGCTATTAGCACGCTGTATCTTAGAAAAAAAAATTAGTTTTCCAAACATTAAGTAAGGTAAAAGTAGTATCAATATTGAAAAATGGTAAATTATTGACATAGTAAACCGTGATAGTCCAAAAGATGTCACAGATTAAATAATGCTCATATAAAAATGAATTATCATACCTATTTATAATAAGAAAAGTCCTATCTTTGTACCGTCGCAACCGACAAGATGTTTTTACCGACTCATAAGGAAGATTTAATAAATTCTACTGCACAGATTAATAACTTCCCCTTATCTTTTAGCAAAATCATCCGCACGAATTAATCTGTTGCACTTGAGCAACCATCCAGCCGCACTTGTGCAACTCGCCAGCTACACTTGTCCTACTCGGAAGTTACTCAACTGCAAACAAGTAGTAACCATAAAAAACGATCACTCGTGAGCATACTTTATAAACCAACCCGTTTTGCAGATACCTTTACGGGTAACAAAGAAACGAACGTACGCGTACAGCTCCTGTCATGGGATACATTGGACACCAAAGCCTTCGTTGAGTACCTGGCGGACAAGAACAATCTATCGAAAGGGGATGCATACAAAAATCTTACTATGGTATTGGAAGGTATAGAAGCTGTTCTGAAAAACGGAAACATCCTCAATCTGGACGACTTCGGCAGTTTCTCACTGAACGGCAGTTTCTGCAAGGACAAACAACCCGGCGAAAATCATCGGGCGGAATCCATAGAAATAAAGAATGTTGTATTCAAAGCTGAAAAACAACTGAAGAAACGTATAGCAACGGCCGGATTTGAGAAGTACAATCCCGAAAGACACAACAAACGCAAATACTAGAACAAAATGGAATACACCAGAACTTACTCCACCCGGAAAGGCGAATACTTTGCGGATGCGTTGAAGCGTGCCGGGAAAGAATTTATACCGACTAATTGTATCATCAACAAGCTACTGCCCGGACTGGGTGCTACGCATTGCGAACTGATAGCTCCACGAAAATCAATCATCATCGAGCCTAATGTGCCCGTCATCGAATCAAAAGCTAAAAAACATAAGAATGCATTAGCCGTCTACAAAGGAGTGACTGTCCGGAAAATTATAGATTTCTTGGAAGATAATCACGACAGGCATTACAAACTGCTGACTACTCCCGAAGGTTTCGCCAAGATAAAAGAGGCGATGCAAACGGTAGGCATAAATATGTACGAGGAATGTTTCATTTTATTCGACGAATGTGAGAAATTAGTGCAGGACGTACATTACCGTGACTCTATCCGCGAACCGATGAACGATTTTTTCCTCTTCCAAAATAAGGCGCTGATTTCCGCAACTCCCATTATTCCCGAAAAAGACAACCGTTTCGACGGCTTCGCACGGGTACTGATCCAACCGGACTATGCATACCGGCAGAAATTAAAACTAATTACTACAAATAATGTGCTGGAGACACTGCAGGAAGTAATCGAAGCCAAACGAGGAACAGTCTGCATTTTCTGCAACAGCATTGACTCGATAGACAGTTTCTACCGTCTGATTCCGGAACTGAGCAACGCCTGTACCTTTTGCAGTGAAGACGGGCAATATAAACTTTGGAAAGGCAACCACCGGAAAAAGTCAATGATGATTACCGAACTGGAACGTTACAATTTCTTCACCTCAAGGTTTTACTCGGCCGTAGATATCATCTCTCCCAACCCTCCGCACGTGATTTTCATTAGCGATTTGTTTGGTGCTACCCAATCGGTTATCGATCCTGCTACCGAAGCGATTCAGATTATCGGTCGGTTTCGTGGCGGAGTAAATAGCGTGACACATATCGCTTCCATCCGTCCGGATCTGGAATGTATGTCATCCACAGAAATCGACGACTGGATTCGTGGCGCTTCCACCGTCTACAACAACTGGAAATCCCAACTGACACGTACCTCTAATATTGGCGAACGGACTCTATTGCAGGAAGCGATCGGAGAAAATTCATACCTCCCCTATCTGGACGACAAAGGCAAACCGGATCCGTTCCTGATTGCCAACTTTTACGAAAAGGAACAGGTGAAACGACTATACACTTCTACTGACCTGCTTTGCGATGCCTATCGGCAGACCGATTATTTTGTTTTCTCTCATGAAGAGCGTCTAATGCCTGTTTCCGACAATGAACGCATGGCGATACAACACCGGCTGGCAAAGAAAAAAAGGGCGGAACTTATCGTCCGTAAACTGGAAGAGATGGAGAAGATGAGTAGGACAACTGATAAAAAGCTACAAAAACGCTACCAGCGTATGCTAGGCAACCTGATTACTTCGACTGCCGACAGATACATATACGATTGCTTCTGCTGTTTCGGAGCGGATTTTATCCGCCAATCCGATTATAACGAGAATAAGTTGCGCACGGCATTGAACGTAAGCAGCGAACACACCATCAAGAAATCGGCACAAATGCGTATATCTATCCAACGAACTTTCCCCATAGGCTCCGAACTTTCCGTTCAGGAAGCGAAAAGTATGCTGAAGCAAGTATATAAAAAAATGGGACTGAATACGGGAAGAGGTATCACGACAAAGGAGTTGGAACAATATGCGGAGATAGAAAATGGATGGAAACATGACTGTAGAACAGTCAAGATATTGAATTTCAAATAATTGAGAGAGAAATGCATTTTTTTCTTTCCACAAGGCAAAAACTCTATATATATTTCGTGTAAACTTCTCTTATTTTAAGTCATTTTTATATGATAAGTCACTGATTATAAGCTATGCCACATTTTTGTTATTCCCCGTATAAACTTAAAAATAAATACAAAAATGTGGCAATAAATCATCCAATTTCCTTTAATTGCTCAATGAACCTTATAAAACCATAATTATGCCGGGCACATTCCTCTATATCCCTAATCTTTCTAAGATCACGCAATAAAGTATTATATATTCTAACACCTTGAAACCTATTCTTATTCTCCTTAGTCAGAACTCCTAATCTCTTTTGCGAAGTTTTATTATTTAAAAGACTTATACATTGAGTCGTTTTATCACAATGATGATCATTATAAACCAAAGGAAGTAACCAACACTCTATTTCATTAATGCAGATAGCCAATATAATCCTCCCTTTTTCTACTTCATTGATATTAGGAATGTTATTTAGAATTCTGTCTTTTGTTCGTTTCCAAAGTTCTTCATCACCACAATATTGACCATTAGCCCCTATTTTAGAAACTGAATAAGGCTCGGTTTCGGAAAGATCAGTATCTATTTGAATTACGATATAATCATTATCCACTAAAGCGTCTTTTATACTGTTTCCTTTTTCAAATGTCTGTATTACTCTATTCCATCCCCCTTCGGTAACCTGCCGCCCTTGCATATTTGTTTGTGGTTGAATTTCATTCAAATTATGCTCTTCACCAAGATAACGTCCTAGGATGTGTTTCAAGACTGTCAATTCCGAAGCACCTTCCGCAATCAATCCAATATTCATATTATATAAATTAAAAATTGTCAGGAAGCCCTCCAATATATCCTTTCATCCAAACATCAGACAGTTTATTAACGCGCTCTCTTTTATAAGGTATCCTTGTAACACGAGTATGTCCGTCAAGATCTCTCCGAGCCACAAATAAACGAACCTCATCATCTGATAAATCCAAACCATCCAATATATATGGATTATGTGTTGTCAATATCACTTGTTTGTTATTTTTCTGAGCCGCACTAATCAAATACTCCGATAATTTGATACACAACTTGGGATTAAATGAAGTTTCAATATTATCTACCGCAAAAAAAGAGGGAGTTTCTTTAGAATTAAACAAGGTCAAATAAAACAATAGATAAAGAAATCCTTCATTTGTACTACGCTGGTCAAAATAATGTAATGATTCATTTAGATATCTGTCACCAATGGACAACTTATATTCATTGGACAATAAATCATCGGGAATATTGAAGCCATCAAACCAATCCAACATGAATAAGCCTTCATTAATATTTTCTATAAGGCTCTTATATTCAATATTTTGACTAACCTGTTTCAAATACTGCAATAACCCTTCTCCTCTTATCCCTAAAGGTTGTATGGGAGATTGTGTATTTGCCTCTCTCAATACATTTTCAATAGGACGATAAATAAGAAACGAAGCCAAAGAAGGCTTTTCTATTAATAAATCCTGCAATGATTGAAACAGATCCGGATTATCATTCTCTATTCTAGCAATGTCACTTATTTTATACCCATCTTGAGTTAGTGCAGATAAAAAGGCCTGTATTTTATCACGATTTACTATATTTCCAATATTAAACCATTCCTTTTTAGATTCATTATAAAGTATACAAGCATTGGTCGACGCAGCTTTATTATCTCCTTCTACATCAATTTGGATCGGAACATTATTATTAGCATCATCAAAAGCGTTCATCATATATTGAGGTGCTGTTATCCTCACGCCTCTGTTGAAAAGATATTCATTACCCAATTTATCCTGCCCAGCCATTGAAGCAAAAGTAATAGCTTCCAATATGTTGGTTTTACCACAACCGTTTGCGCCAATAATAACATTGACGCGCCCTAAATCTAGAGTTAAATCAACAATAGATTTAAAGTTCCGTATCCTAATCTTATTAATCATAACAGCAGCTCGTTTTTTATTGGAAAATCTGACCAATGACGCAAAGGTACAAAATGTTTTGAAATATTTGATTTCGCAAGAGAAATCTACTCCCATTTACCGCATAATAACACCATTTTAAAGAAAAAACAGCATTTTATCCCGAAAAGTTTTTGTAATATCAGAGTTAATCGTATTTTTGTGTACAATTTTGGTGTAGTAATGACAGAAGAAGAAAAAAAGTTATTGAATACCTTTGAAACGCGGCTACGGCATTTGCTCTATTTGCATGATGAGTTAAAGCGTGAGAATGTCGAGTTGAAAAAGCTTCTTGATTTCGAAAAATTGAAAAATGAGAAGATACAGGCTCAATACGATGAATTGGAAGTCAACTATACGAACCTAAAAACAGCTACGGCAATCAGCCTTAACGGCAGCGACGTAAAAGAGACGAAGCTGCGATTGTCAAAATTAGTGCGTGAAGTCGATAAATGCATCGCTTTGTTGAATGAATAAGAAGGAAAGGATGTATGAGCGATAATATAATAAGAATAAACCTGCATATGGCAGATGCGTGTTATCCGGTATTTATCAATCCAGAGAATGAGGAGATAGTACGGGCGGCCGCCAAGCAGGTTAATACCATACTTGGTGAGTACCGGGAAAAATGGGGGCATCTGAATTTGGAACCGGAAAAAATTATAGTTATGGTAGCCTATCAGTTCTCATTAGAGAAACTGCAATTGTTGCAACGTAATGATACCGCTCCCTATACGGAAAAGGTAAAAGAACTGACTGAATTGCTGGAGGATTATTTCAAGAAAGAATAAATTTTATCCGGTTATTCGCTGATAAGAGAAAACAACCACGCACTGCACAATATCCGAGCAAGAACTTGCTTAGATATTTGGTGGTGCGTTTTTATTTATATACTTAAATTAAATGTAGAATGATAGTAATAATAGCAACAGCAATTGCTTGCTTCATCGTAGGTGGAGTGCTCTCGTACATACTGTTCAGGTATGCTTTAAAGTCCAAATACGACAATGTCCTGAAAGAAGCAGAGACGGAAGCGGAAGTAATTAAGAAGAACAAGCTGCTGGAAGTGAAGGAGAAATTCCTGAACAAGAAAGCAGATCTTGAAAAAGAGGTAGCACTCAGAAATCAAAAGATTCAGCAAGCGGAAAATAAGCTGAAACAACGCGAAATGGTACTCGGACAGCGCCAGGAAGAAATTCAACGCAAGAAGATGGAAGCCGAAGCTGTCAAAGAGAATCTGGAAGCGCAACTTGTCATTGTAGACAAGAAAAAAGAAGAACTTGACAAACTGCAACAGCAGGAAATCGAGAAGTTGGAAGCAATCTCCGGATTGTCCGCCGAAGAGGCTAAAGAACGCCTGGTGGAATCATTGAAAGAGGAAGCTAAAACACAAGCCCAGTCCTATATCAACGACATCATGGATGATGCGAAACTGACTGCTAACAAGGAAGCGAAACGTATCGTAGTACAGTCTATCCAACGGGTAGCTACAGAAACAGCTATTGAGAATTCCGTTACAGTATTCCATATCGAGTCGGATGAAATCAAAGGACGTATTATCGGACGTGAAGGTCGCAATATCCGTGCATTGGAAGCTGCTACCGGCGTTGAAATCGTTGTTGACGATACTCCGGAAGCGATTGTTCTTTCCGCTTTCGACCCGGTTCGCCGTGAAGTAGCCCGTCTGGCTCTCCATCAGTTGGTAACCGACGGACGTATCCACCCTGCCCGTATTGAAGAGGTAGTGGCGAAAGTACGCAAACAAGTGGAAGAAGAAATTATCGAAACCGGTAAACGTACAACAATCGACTTGGGTATCCACGGTCTGCATCCTGAATTAATCCGTATTATAGGTAAGATGAAATATCGTTCTTCATACGGTCAGAACCTTTTGCAACACGCACGCGAAACTGCCAATCTTTGTGCAGTGATGGCTTCGGAGCTGGGATTGAACCCGAAGAAAGCTAAACGCGCAGGTTTGTTGCACGATATAGGTAAAGTGCCCGACGAAGAGCCGGAATTGCCGCACGCATTGCTGGGTATGAAGCTTGCGGAAAAGTATAAGGAGAAACCGGATATCTGCAACGCTATCGGTGCCCACCATGACGAAACGGAAATGACCAGTTTACTCGCTCCTATCGTACAGGTTTGTGACGCCATCTCAGGTGCACGTCCGGGTGCTCGCCGTGAAATCGTAGAGGCGTATATCAAACGTCTGAACGATCTTGAACAGTTAGCTATGTCTTATCCGGGTGTGACAAAGACGTATGCTATTCAGGCCGGTCGTGAACTTCGCGTTATCGTAGGTGCGGATAAGATTGACGACAAACAGACTGAAAACCTGTCCGGTGAAATCGCCAAGAAGATTCAGGATGAAATGACTTATCCGGGGCAAGTGAAGATCACCGTTATTCGTGAGACACGTGCGGTTAGCTTCGCTAAATAAAAAACAGAGAATAATTTCACCACAGATTACACAGATTCTCACAGATTATTCTCATTAAAAAAACAACAGTTTAATGATTAATCTGTGAGAATCTGTGTAATCTGTGGTGAGTAGTCTTATTAAACTATGAAAGAGTATCAATTCGAGGTCTGTGCCAATTCCATAGAAAGTTGCCTAGCAGCTCAGACAGGAGGTGCCAATCGGGTAGAACTATGTGCAGGTATTCCGGAAGGCGGAACTACTCCTTCTTACGGAGAAATAGCAATGGCACGTAAAGTTTTGAACACTGCTCGCCTGCACGTTATTATCCGTCCACGAGGCGGAGACTTTCTTTACTCTCCCTTAGAAACAAAGATAATGCTGGAAGATATAGAGATAGCCCGCCATTTGGGAGTGGATGGAGTGGTTTTCGGATGTCTGACGGCAAACGGAGATATTGATACTGTTGCCATGAAAGAATTGATGGAAGCTTCGCATGGATTATCCGTCACTTTCCATCGTGCTTTTGATGTCTGTCGCAATCCCGATGAAGCATTGGAACAGATTATAGAACTGGGATGCGAACGGATTCTGACCTCCGGTCAACAACCTACAGCCGAACAAGGTATTCCTCTACTCAAAAAACTACACCGTCAAGCCGCAGGAAGAATCACCTTACTCGCCGGATGTGGCGTAAATGAAAAGAACATCTCCCGCATTGCCGGAGAAACCGGAATACAGGAGTTTCATTTCTCTGCCCGCGAAAACATTCCAAGCGGGATGAAGTATAAGAATGAATCGGTATCTATGGGCGGAACCGTACATATCGACGAATACGAACGAAATGTAACTACCGTCCGGAGAGTAATGGCTACAATCCACGAATGCTCTTCATCAGTTGCTCGCCAAGACCAATAGTATACCCTTGCGAGACAAAGACTACCCGATTGAATGTGTCGGCAATAATGAATACGGAATAACTCTCTGTAAATGTATGTAATACGTTTGTAACATCCACCGTGTTCGAACCTCTTATAAAAAGTTTTTTTAAAGGATAAAGAAGATTTTTATGTTTTACAGCATATAATCCAAAAACATTTCGTACCTTTGCAGTGTTAATAAAGAAAACAAGATGTAAAACCGCTCTTCAAAACGTGGAGGGCAAAAAAGAGGAAACGAATTATGAAAAAGAATGCAAATGAAAAGATTATGATGTTACAGTACCGTATCAAACGCTATCAAGCAATGGGAAACGGCGCTATGTGCCAAACCTTGAACGGTAAACTTCAAAAACTGCTGTCACAGCAGGTAGCCATGTAAATAAACACACTAATTATATTGAAAAAAGCGAGGAACTTTCGAGTATCCTCGCTTTTTTTATACATTTGTACTCAATAAATAATAAAACACATAGATTATGAAGAAACTATTGATGTCGGTTGCAGTACTTTTATTAGCCGCAACCACCTTTGCACAAACACCCGGTTATGAATTCACAACCATCGTATCGCACAAAACGACTCCCGTCAAGGACCAGGCTTCCACCGGAACCTGCTGGTGCTTTGCCACCGCTTCTTTCATGGAATCCGAATTACTTCGTATGGGAAAGGGGGAATACGACCTCTCGGAAATGTTTATTGTCCGCCAAAAATACATGAACCAAATGGAAGACAACTACCTCCGCCGGGGCAAAGGAAACATTGGAGAAGGAAGTCTGGCACATACTTTCAAAAATGCCTATAAACAAGTGGGGATCGTACCGGAAGAAGCCTATTCCGGTCTGATCAATGGTAATACGGATCATAATCACGGAGCGTTATGCCGCTACTTCAAAGCTTTGGTCGATGCCAATATCGCTTCCAAGAAACGTACACCACAGTATTATTCACTTATTGATAATCTATTCGATACGTATCTGGGCAAACTACCGGAGAAGTTCACTTATAAAGGAAAAGAATATACACCGCAGTCTTTCACTGAAAGTCTGGGACTGAATATGGATAATTATATCGAGCTGACCAGTTTTACCCACAAACCTTATTATGAAACTTTCTCACCGGAAGTACCCGATAATTGGGAAAACCAGCCAATGTATAACCTCCCTCTGGATGAATTGATAGAAGCCATCGACTATGCACTAAACAAGGGGTATACCGTATGTTGGGATGGGGACGTCAGCGAACAAGGTTTCTCTTTTAAGAACGGAATTGCCATCAATCCGCAAGTGGAAGATATAAAAGACTACTCCACTACCGACCGTGCCCGTTTTGAAGAGATGCCTAAATATCAACGTCTGGATGAAGTTTTTAAGTTTGAACATCCTTATCCGGAAATCAAGGTAACACCGGAAATCCGCCAAGAAGGCTACGAGAAATTTGTAACGACAGATGACCATTTAATGCACATCACCGGTATTGCCAAAGACCAAAACGGCACTAAATACTATATAACTAAAAACTCTTGGGGAGCGGACGGTAATAAATTCGGGGGATATCTTAATATGTCCGAAAGCTATGTACGCGCTAAAACAATCTGCGTCATGGTACACAAAGACTCCCTGCCGAAAGAATTGAGAAAGAAACTCGGAATCAACTAAAAGATATAAGTCCTATAATTGAGATAAGGATATCCTGAAATAAAAAAAGCAACTACTTCATTGCGAATTAGTTGCTTTTTTTAGGGGGCGTAAAATAAACTGTGTCATGCTCTATTTTCCTTT
>UMBU01008582.1_pt1 | contig 22118 bp, 9 predicted proteins | sample 1964051 | NCBI WGS metagenome assembly UMBU01 (sample SAMEA4835949, study PRJEB28245) | human gut metagenome | biome: gut microbiome; material: fecal sample | place: Denmark | collected 2008
TAATCGTAACTATTCAGAGCCATGCAAATTTAGACATAATGCCATGCCTGCATGAGCGATTATGGCTAAATTTATATGGCGAGATAACCACATGAGCAAAAGGAAAGCTGCATCGCAGCGATTTTGCGAATGGGGTGCTGAATAATTACATCATTTTTAACATTTTATTTCAAATTATACTTTAAAATCAAAACCTTTTTATATTCATAACAATATTTCATTACAGTTATATAATAACCTTTTTTATAGATTCCTGTACAAACTCATTTGATCTGAGACCATTTGATTCGCAATGAAATTCTCAAGATAATCGCCTCATAGGATCCTTTTACGAATTCGAAAAGGCAAAATCGCTGCTGCTCTTTTCGAGGGCTCAATATCACTAAACATCACAAACGGGCAGAGCACTTCGAAAAACCTTCGGCTCTGTCCTTTCGCACATTATAGCAAAAATCATTTCAAAAGTATATAGGATACGCAGCAAAAAAGTACAAATGTTCGTTTTTTTTGAAAATAAGGACATAAACCAAATGCTAAGTCATAGGTTTTAACCTGTGGCTTAGCATTATGTATCTTTGAGTACGTTGACTCACATTTAATTATGTTTTTAGTTACTTATGCTTTCTCCTTTTCTGCCGTGGATTGCGGTCATCCATGCACGCGGAGCGTTTTTTTGTCTCGCAGTGCATCGCCTGCGAGATAAATAGAATGCGCAGCAGCGCATTCTAGCGCCGAGCGCGGTCGCCTAAGACTTTTTCCCCTTCGTGCGAGTGTGCATCCTCGCGGAGCGTTTTTTTGTCTCGCAGTGCATCGCCTGCGAGACAAAAAAAACGTCCCAGGCTATCCTGCCTGAGACGCTGATATCTTATCAACGCAGTACCACTCAAATTGACCTACTGTCCACTTTGCATGTACATGCTATACACTCCTGATTGATAACGGGTTCGGTTCCCGACAACGCCTACTCTCCAGATCCGGATTTCAGGCTGCCCTCGAAAGTCCATTCAGTAAACCATGCCGTGCTGCAATTCCACCATCTGCAGCTCTCTGTATCTTTATGGAAAACTTACTTCTCTTTCTCATCGGTTTTTCTTATGTGTTAAATAGTAATACTTTTTACCGTAGTTGTCAATCAAAATTTTCGTCATTCTAAACGGAAAATTTTGGAAAACAAATGGAGGACTGCTTTCGCAGTCCTCCATTGTTTCCCTTATGATCTCATATCAGCCATCACGGTTCGATACCGTAGTATCTTTCCCTGATCTTAGCGATATGCTTTCACATAGGTGTTTACTGTATTTTTGTTTGTTTTAACCTTTGTCTTCAGCAGCTTCAGCTGAGATCTCTTTACATAACCGATCCTGCCGTTTGTAAAGATCAGCTGATAGTATCCGTTGATCTTCTGGCTGTTCAGAACGACTCTCGTGTTCTTCATCAGACGTCCGATACGCTTAGCGGATGAAGTAGCATTGTTGTAGATATATGCTCTCTTCTTTGTCTTTGCTGTACGGAACAGTGTTACCTGAGGTGTGGAGCTTACCTTCTCACCAATCTTATACTTCTTGGTAGATACGCCGTAACGGAAGCCCTTATCCAGGGTTACACAGCTCTTCGGTACATAACCGTTTCCAAGAGAACCTGTACCGTAACGTACCTGATAGTAATCTCCGCTTGCTCCGATTACCAGTACTCTCGTACCAACCGGTGCTACGGTGTTTGCTCCGTATCCGACACCTGTGTAAACCCAGGTCTCGGTGCTGATCTTACCGTTGGAAGCATTTACAACCTTGCCTGAACTCTGGTCGGATGTGATGGTTACATATGCAGATCTTACATATGCATATCCGCCATTGTACTTGATCTTGTACCACTCACCGATCTTGTCAACGATGGTAACGGATACGCCGCAGTTGTACTGACCAAGCTGCAGACCCTGCAGGCTCGCACTGTTGCGGATGAACAGACCATCTACATTGGTAATACCGTACATAACGCCTTTCTTCTTAGCTTTTCCGGTTACCTTCACCTTGCACTTCGCTGTGTAGCCATTTCCTGTGATCGCGATGATGGTAGCTCTACCCTTCTTATGGCAGGTAACAACACCAAACTCATCTACACTGGCTACAGCCGGATTTGTGCTGGTCCAGTAAACTGCTGTGTTGAAAGCATTAGCCGGAAGTACGGTTGCATTCATCCTAAACATGTCGCCGACCTTCTTCGACAGCTTGGAATCCTTCATAACGATTCCGGTCGGTTTCTGTCTTACGGTTACTTTAACCTTGTCGCTTACTACACCGAAGTGTTTGTCGTTTGCGGTTACTGTGATGTAGCAGGTTCCGCCTCCAACCGGAATGATCTTATTGGTATAAGTATCATAGTAAGCAACCTTCGAATCACTTGTTGTCCATGTTACGCCAGTTTCCGTGGTGTAGGTCGGGTTAAAGGTGTAGCTGATATCCTGTACATTGCCTGTGTAGCAGGTGATCACTTCTTTGTTCAGCTTGATCTCCTTCGGTGCTGCAATAACCTTCACAAGGATTTCTGCTCTCTTTCCGTTGTAGGTCGTAGCGTAAACCCAGGTTGTTCCAAGTTTTGCAGCATGCATCTTGCCATAGCTGTCAACCGTCACGATGGAAGGATCCTTGATGGACCATGTGATCGATGTATCGGACGGAATACTCAGTCCCTCATTGAAGATCGGAGCTAAGTTGTAGTCCTCATCCAGATAGATGGTCATCTTTTCCTTTTCAAACTTCACGGAATTAACCGGAGTCTTGATGTAGAGCAGAGACTGTGCGGTGTATGTTGTCTTTCCGTCAGCCATGGTCATCGTTGCGGTGATCGTTGCAAGTCCAGCGGTTGCATTTTCTGCTACCGTAGCAACACCTGTCTTATCGATGGTTACAAATGCGTTGTCAGACTTGTAGGTTACGTTGCCCTCGAATGCAGTATCCGGAGCCAGCGTTGCCTTGTAGGTTACAGACTCGCCCGGATATACTTCGGATCTCTCTGGTGTCATGGAAAGGGAAAGTGTATCTCCTCCAACGACTACCTTGATCATGCCGACTGCAGGTGTGCCTGCTCCGTCCAGACCATATCCGCCGCTCAGGCATTTTGCGTAGATATATGTGGTACCCTTGCCAACCGTTGTGATCATACCATTCTCATCAACCGTTGCGATATCCTTGTTCTCACTCGTCCACAGGATTGTCTTATCGTATGCATTCTGCGGTGTCAGAACAGCCTTCAGCTGGATAGACTCGCCAACTCTGTTCGAGTAAATCGTATCGCTGGAATTCGTATCAACTCTCTTAACCACAACATCCGTTACCGGTGCTTTTACCAGGATGCTTGCTCTTGCCGTTACAGTCTTCTCTGTCTTGCCGTCCTCATCTGTCCATGTGATCGTAGCCTTGATGTAGGTTGATCCGCCCTTAACCGCTTTGATCTTACCTTCGGTGTCAACCGTTGCGATCTTCTCATCATCTGATGAGTAGGTGATGGACTTGATGTTTGCTGTTGCAGGCTTCGGTGTTGCAGAAATGAAGTCTGTCTGGCCTTCCCACAGCTCATAGCTGGTCTGAGAAAGTTCAATTCCTGTTACAGTCTGTTTTACAACGATCTCGATCTTAGCCTTCAGTCCATTGTATGCAGTTGCATAAATGTAAGTCTTTCCAGGAGCAACAGCCTTCACGATACCTGTGGAGCTTACAGTTGCCACGGACTCATCTCCGCTCGTCCAGGTCAGCTCCTTGTTGTAAGGATCGGATTTGCCGTCATTCCACTTGATCAGGCTTGCCAGATCATCGGTACGTCCTGTGTACAGTGTCTTGGATGCCTCTGTGAATCCTACGGATTCTACATCCTGAAGTGCATTTACGATCAGCTGAGCACTTACTGACTTAGACTTGATCGTAGCCGTTCCTGTGATGATGAATTTGCCGGCTTTCAGCGGTACGAAGCTGAAGCTTCCGTTATTGCTTACCAGAACATAATCATCATTGGAAACAGCGTCCTCGCCATTGCAGGTTACTGTATAAACAACCTCTGTATTCTTCGGATTTACGGTAACATTTGTCAGAACAGTCTCGCCTGTCACAACCTCTGCAGATGATTTCTCAAATGCAAGTGTCGGATTTGCGTATACCGTTACAAGGAATGCACGTTCGGATCCGTTCGGTGCGGTTGCGATCGCATAAGTAACACCCTCAGAAACAGCTGTTACACTGTTGCCGGAGATCTTAGCGATGCTCTCGTTGTCGGTTCTCCAGGTTATAGTTCCTGCTGTTGCCTTGATCGGAGGCAGCTCCTTAGATTCAACTCCGCCGATCTGAAGCTCTGCTTTCCAGTTCTTGATCGCGTTGAGGTCATCCTCTGAGTACGTGTCATCTGCTGCAAATCCGCCCTCTGCAACTGCTACGATGAAGGTTACGCTTGAACCATCCGGAGCGGTTACGGTTACGGTTGTATCACCCTTGCCCTGTGCATAAACAACACCGTCAGAAACGGTTGCTACCGTCGGATCTGCTGTTGTCCAGTTAAAGGTTGCAGGATCTGCATTGATCTTATCGCAGGTATCCTCTACCATCGCTGCAAGATCCTTATAGTTGTTTGCTGCATCGTTCAGTGTCAGGTTTACGATTCTGCTCTCATTATCCTTCAGTGCAACACCGGAAATGTCTGCTGCGGAAACTGTTACGGTAAATACTACCATGCTTCCGTCCGGAGCCGTTCCGGTTACGATCGTCTTGCCAACTGCCTTCGCAGCCACAACACCGTCGATCACCTCTGCAACGCTCTCATCTGAGCTGGTCCATGTGATCTTGCTCATCAGAACTGCACTGTTCTTGTTCATAGCAGTATCTGTCGTTCCCTGATTGCCGCTGTTGGTCTTATATTCGCCTGTCATGGACAGTTTTACATAATTCCACAGATCTCTTGTCTCATCCTTGCCAAGCTGCAGAGCGATATTGGTTTCTGTATTCTCATCATTCAGAGCGATGGATGCCTTCGGCTGTCCGAGAACCTTTACAGATACTGCAAACTTGCTTCCGTCCGGAGCAGTTGCAACTGCTGCTGTCAGTCCCTCGCCTACTGCCTGAACCAGATTATCTCCGGCAATCTTAGCAACCGTTTCATCCAGTACAGACCATGTTGCCTTGCCGCCGTCTACTGTTACTGTCGGCAGCTTCTTGCTTTCCTTATCGGTTACTTCCAGCTGAAGAACGATCTGACTTGCATCAAACTGATCCTCACCTGTGAAGGCTCCTGCGGAAACAGCTACGATGAAGGATACGCTTGAGCCGTCCGGAGCAGTTACGGTAACAACCGTCTGTCCTGCCTTCTGCGCTCTCACGGTTCCGCTGGCAACCGTAGCAACGGATTCGTCGCTGCTGGTCCATGTAAAGCCTTTTACGTCTGCTCCTGCAACCGTGGTAGATTTTACATTATCTGCCAGAACTGCTGTTGCTGCATCCTTGCTGTCCAGTGTCAGATTAACAACATTGCTCTTGCCTGTATCCAGAACTACATTAGCCTTTACAACCGGATTTACCTTGAAGGTGAAGGTTACATAGTAGCCATCCTTGCTGGAAGCGGTAACTACTGCTGTTCCAACTGAAAGTGCCTTTACAACACCATCTGTTACCGTAACAACAGAATCATCGTCTACACTCCACTTGATATCGGAAATATCGCCGCCCTGCACTTCGAAGTATTCACGCAGGTTTGTAGCGTAGGCTTCGCCAACCGTCAGAGTAATATTCTTCTCAGCATTTTCCTTATAATTTAATTTTATAGGATCCGGAAGCGTCGTATCAACAACATGGAAGGTAAAGGTTACTACCTGATCCTTCAGGGCTGCCTTCACATATACCGTTCCGGTCTTTGCAAAGCTTACCTTATGATCTGCAACCGTAGCAATATCTGTGCTTGAGGATGTGCATACAACACTTGCAAGTGTCACATCAGCATCCGCATTTGTCAGCTTCAGGTATGCATCCAGATCAACTGCCTTCTGCTCTCTCAGGTCAATGTCGAACTCTGTCTTGTATGCGCTCAGTTCCATAACATCCTGAACTGTTACATCGAAGGTTACATAGTAGCCGTCCTTAGTAGCTGCTGTGATCACTGCAGTTCCTGCAGAAATACCCTTCACAACACCATCGGAGATGGTTGCTACGCTCTCATCAGAAGAGCTCCAGATGATATCAGAGATATCGCCGCCCACTACCTCAACGAATTCACGCAGGTTGTTCGAAGCAAGTGCGCCCTTGCGGATCGTCATCTTCTTCTGTGTATCCAGAATGCTGTCAACATATTTGATCTTGATCGGTGCCGGTGCGGTTGTATCAACGATATGGAAGGTGAGGTTCACTTTCTTGCCGTCCAGCTCCGCTTTCACGTAAGCAGTTCCGGTACCGTTGAAGGTTACCACATGACCATTTACGGTTGCGATCGTGCTGCTGGATGTGCATATAACATCAGCAAGCGTCTTGTCTGCTGCATCCTCTACGTGCAGGTATGCATCCAGATCGATCTGCTTCTGTTCCTTCAGGTCGATGTCGAATACTTCCTGATCTGTTGTCAGCTTGAAGTTCTTCTTAACCTTTACTGCAAAGGTTACATAATAGCCGTCTTTTGTAGCTGCTGTAATCACTGCGTTTCCTGCGGAAATGCCCTTTACAACGCCGTTTGTGATGGTTGCTGTGGACGCATCATCTACTGTCCAGATCACATCTGCGATGTCTCCGTTTTTAACCTCAATATAATCATACAGATTTGTCTCATAGGTCTGACCCTCGAAGATCTCAATAGACTTCTCAGCCGTTGTTTTATGAGTTACCTTGATTGGCTTCGGAGCTGTTGTATCCACTACATGGAAAGTAAAGGTTACTACCTGATCATTCAGGGCTGCCTTCACATATACGGTTCCAGTCTTTGCAAACGATACCTTACGATCCGCAACGGTAGCGATATCCGTGCTGGAGGATGTGCATGCAACACTTGCCAGTGTCGTAGCGTTATCTGCATTTGCAAGCTTCAGGTAAGCATCCAGATCAACCGATTTCTGCTCCTTCAGGTCGATATCGAACTCTGTCTTGCTTGCCGTCAGCTCAACCTTCTTCTTAACCGTTACCGTGAAGGTGACATGATAGCCGTCTGCTGTGTAAGCTGTCACAACTGCGTTGCCTGCGGAAACTCCGGTAACAACACCGTTTGTCACAGTTGCTACGGACGCATCATCTACGCTCCACATAACATCTGAGTTGTTTGCATCCTCTGCCTTGCCGCCTGTCACCTTAACATAGTTGGCAAGATTGGTCTCATATGCCTGACCCTCCAGAATACTGATTGATTTTACAGCGAGATCTGCATATTCTACCTTAACCGGATCCGGTGCGGTTGTATTTACTACATGGAATGCAAAGATCACATATGCGCCATTGCACTCTGCACGTACATAGGTCACGCCCGTGCCGCCTTTGAAGGTAACTACGCCTTTATCACTGACTGTCAGGATCTTCTCATCGAAGTCGGAGTACTTGATCGTGCTTCCTGCCGGAGCATTTGCAAGTGTCAGCATGGTTGACAGATCATAGGTGTGATCCTTATCATCCTTTAAGTCAACATCGAAGGAGGTCTTCTCTGCTGTCATCGTAACCGGTTTCACCGTAACTGCAAACGCGATATAGCTTCCGTTCTTCAGAGTTGCCGTAACAACTGCTGCGCCCTCGGATTTTGCCACGACTACACCGTCCTTAACTGCTGCAACGCTCTCATCGCTGGTAGTCCAGGTCAGTACTGCGTTGGTCGTTCCTGCCGGTGTCAGCGTTACTCTCTCGTTGAGGTCCACTGTCTCATCGATCTTTGTCAGTGCAACCGTCTTTTCCTGACCTTCCTTCAGTACAACGTTGATATCGCTGTCGCTGATCGTCTTCTTTACATGGAAGGTAAACTTCAGTACGGACTGGTTCGCTGTACCGTTGTACGTAGCGGTTACATAATAGCATCCGGCCTTCTTGAAAGTCAGTTTGCCTTCTGAAGTAATCGCTGCATTTGTCGGATCCGATGTCTGATATACGATGCCGAGTTCTCCAAGTTTTGCATTTTCTGCATCCATAACGGACTTCAGGTCGAAATCTACGCTATCAGCGGTTCCCATATCCAGATCGATATCGGTCTCGGTTGCAGTCAGCTCTACCTTACCTGACACAGTTACAACAAAGGTTACATAGTAGCCGTCCACCGTAGTAGCTGTTACGACGGTCGTTCCCTTGGAAATGCCTTTGACAATGCCATTGGTCACGGTTGCGACTGTGCTGTCCTTAACATCCCATTTTACATCTTTCAAATCTGCCTTATCGCCTACGGTCACGTAATCTTTCAGACTTGTCTCGTATACAGAGCCTTCTTCTACTGTGATCGTCCTCTTTGCGCCTGCTGTATAGTCGATCTTAACCGGATCCGGTGCAGTTGTATCTGTTACATGGAAGGTAAGGGTAACAACCTGGCCGCCAACCTCTGCTTTCACAACGGCTGTTCCGGTAGATTGAAAGCTTACAGTATTTGAACCTGCTGTCGTCTCTACGATGCTGTTTGCAGATGAAGTCAGGGTGACATCACTCAGAGAATACTTCACTGCCGCTGCTGTACCTGCTGCAGGTATCTTGTCATCCGGATTATCCAGATTCAGGAATGCGTTCAGATCCAGAGACTTCAGCTCTTTCTTATCGATTTCAAAATTTGTCTGGGTAGCGGACAGCTTCATGCCATCTGCAACGGTAACAACGAAGGTCACATAATAGCCATTCCTCGTAACAGCGGTGATCACTGCCTTACCTGCGGAAAGGCCCTTCACAACACCATCTGTCACAGATACAACGGAGGTGTCGTCTACCTTCCACTCAACGTCGGTAGCTACATTGCCGTCAATAACCTTAACCAGATTCTTCAGATTGGAACCATATACTTCACCAGCCTTGATCGTGAATGCTCTGTCAACCTTGCCTGTCTTCGTGTCATTGTATTTGATCTTAACCGGATCCGGTGCTGTCGTATCAACTACATGGAAGGTGAAGATCACATATGCACCACCGACTTCTGCACGTACATAGGTTGTTCCAAGACCGCCCTCCAGCTCTACTGTGCCGTTCATATCAACTCTAAGGATATCTCCGTTATAGACAGTGTACTTAATATCCTTCTTATTGTATGTGCCTGGATTTTTCAAGGTCAGCAGAGTACCCAGTTTATATTCTGTATCAAGACGGTCTACGTTCTTCAGATCGATGTAGAACTCAGTCTCTTCAGCCGTCAGGCTAACCGGTTTTACGGTTACAGCAAATGCTACGCGGTTTCCGTTGGAAAGTGTTGCGCTTACAACTGCTGCGCCCTCGCCCTTAGAAACAATCACGCCGTTCTCAACAACAGCTACGTTCTCATCGCTGCTGGTCCAGGTGACATCTGCGCTCGTCGCATTGCCATATTCGATCTGAGAGTTAACATCCTCGGCAGCTCCGATTTCTGTAAATTTTACCTTTCCGGCAGCTCCAGCTTTCAGAGAAATTGTCTTATCCTCTGCTCCAACGGTCTTGTGCACGTTGAAGGTCAGAATAACGGATGATACTGTGATATTATTATCCTTGATCGCTGCCGTCACATAGTAGGTTCCCGGTTTTGTGAAGGTCACATTTCCAGCATTAACGGTTGCGTTCGGGGATGAGGTCTGATAAACTACATCGTCAATAGAAGCATTGCTTACCTCGATTGCGGTAGCCAGGTTGTATACTACAGAGATCCCTGTTCCTATATCCAGGGTGAACTCTTTCTGTTCTGCAGAGACAACTGCTGCTCCTGCGATCTCAACCTTAGCTGTCCAGGTCACATAGTCGCCGTTCGGCAGAGAAGCGGTGATCACGGATGTTCCCTCGCCGCATGCAACTGCAACGCCGTCAACGATCTTGACTGCACCTGTGTTGCTGCTCTTCCATGTGATGTCAGAAACATCAGCATTCTTCAGATCCACTCCAGTGTTGTAATCAACGGTTTCGCCGATTTTCGTCAGGGTGATGACTGCAGCCAGTGTAGTATTTTTTGTAATCTCAGCCTCCGGTGCTACCTGGGTGTTCTTCACTGCGAAGATAATTCTGGTGGAAGCCAGATCGTTGTCGTTTTTATCCCGAAGGGTAGCTGTCACATAGTAAACGCCCGCCTTCTTGAAGGTTGCGATGTTAGCGCCCTTATTATTATCGTCAAATGCAACATCTGTCGGGGATGATGCGCTGTAGCTTACTTTATAATCAGTCGGAGCATTCTTGATATCCAGTACGGAGAGCATGTTGAAATCGATGCCTGCCTCTGCGCCGTTGATATCCAGCTCTTCGATCCTTTCCTGAGATGCACTGATCGTCGGAGCTTCCGGAACCTCCGCTACAGTAACGATGGTGCTTGCAGCGTTGCCGTTTGGCAGGGTAGCTGTCACCTCAGCAGAACCAGCGCTTACTCCATAGACATTACCAGATTTATCTACCCGAATAACATTCGGATCAGAGCTTTCCCATGTAAGATCAGCTGCAGTGTATTTGCCTGTTCCCGATGTAACGGTTGTATCAATCTTACAGCTTTTGCCAGCATAGATCTCTATCAGTTTATCAGCAGGAGCATTAAAAGCTACTGTTGAGGCATCGGTTCTCTTGTCTACTACTCTGACTGTTATGTAGCCTTCAGCAGACACACCGTCTTTGGTAACGGTTACCTTTACGTAAACCTTGCCGGCTTTGGTTGCTTTCAGAACACCATCGTCTGTGACCTTTGCTTTTTCATCTTCAACGCTGCTTGTCGTGTCGGATACGATCTCGTACTTCACTGCCGCTGCAGGATCCACACCCTCGACGTAGTTGCTCAGAAGGCCGCTTGCTGTCGTGTCGGTATCCGTGATGCTGAACTCAGCGTTCTTTGTTGTAAACTCAGGCTTTTTCTTGTCTGTAACCGTGAAAACAATCTGCCTGGTGCTGGTGTAGGTTGTACCCCCCCCCTCAACCGGCTGATACTCAGCAGTTACCGTAACGGTGGCTGTACCTGCTTTTTTTGCTGTATATTTAGCAGTATTGGTGTTTTCAACTGACTCAACACTTACTACCTCATTATTGGTAGATGCGAATGTAAGTTTTGTCGGAAATACCGAACCCTCATCCAGCAGACAATCCGGTGCGATGATGCCGATATCGTCGACCTCGATCTCGCGATTTGTTACATCCTCTGGGATCTGGATTGCGAAATCGTGATCTTTGACCTTAACGCTGATATACTTGGTTGTTTTTGCTTCACTCCCATCTTGCAATTTACACGAATATACAGCCGTTATCGTCGCTGTTCCTTTTTTCTTCAAGGTGTACTTGCCGTTAGTGTCTACTGTTACTATACTCTCATCGCTGCTAGAATAGACTACTGTAGTACGTGCAGTGACATCTCCTTTGCCAACAGATGCCTTATACGGCACTGTACCGGTGGTGCCGACCTTTCCGATGATTTCCTTACTTGCTTCAACATCAAGATCGACTTCGAGCGCCGAAGCATATGATGTCACAGCAGTCGGCGGCAGTGCCGTAAAAACCATCGCCGCGGACAGGCTGCATGCAGCCAGCCGGGCTGCCAGAATTCTTGTTCTGTTTCTCATTTTAAATTTTCTCCTTTTCCATACACCATACAATTTAGGTTAAACGCACGCGAAACAAAACATAAGTCTGCACGCTGTCACGTTTTTCCTTGCTTAGTATTGTTACCCAATCATTATATCATTCATAAAGAAAAAAGTACAGAACAAAATCGAATATTGGTTCTGTACTTTTTCTGTTTCTTAAGGCATCACACTTACAAACCTTACGTGTACCGAATCCGGAATGAAGCATCAGTGCAACTCTCAGGCTGTTGGTAAGAACAATCACCAAAAAGGCAGTGCTGTTTTTATCAACACTGCCTTTACCTTCCTTGCTATCTGCAGCTGTCTTTTTCTGCCATCTGGCTCATCCCCGGATTGCCATCCAGATGCTGCATATTTACGGTTCTTCTTTTCATTCTTTCCTGCTCGGACTGTTTTAAAATGTAGTCTTTGATCTCTTTTGCGTGTTTGATGTGGAGCAGTTTCAGATCCGGATCCGTCACATCACCCGTAAAACAATGGATCGTTCCAAGCCCCAACATACGCTCCAACAAAGTACTTTCCAGACGTACATCAATGACTTTGTATAAATAACAGTCATTTTCTTCTTTCTTGAACAGCCCTGTATCCACTGTGATAATTTCCTCTGTCACCGTATAAGACGTAAAAGTCCACGGCAGACCAAAAAACATAGAACGTTTTTTCTCTTTGTAATTCATCTGCATTCCCCCTGATATTTTTGAATAATTTATATATTTATTTTTGCATATCCTAAATCTGAATTTCAGGTGCCTGCTCTGCCAGAAGCAGCGATTCCACTCCGTCAGCTGCTGCATTGTTTTTAAAAAAGAGATCCGCCGGTTTTGATCCGAACGGATATCTTTTTACTTTTCTATTCTACTTCTTCCGGCTCCATACTTCTGATATGGCTCTCGCTCTTGCTTTTGATATCATACTTCTGATTATATTCATTCAAATAAGAATAATATTCCCAATTATCCGTCGGATAGATTTTGGAGTCATGGATATGGATATCTGTGTCCATTTCATCGCCCTTAAGCAATGCCACCATTGCACTTGCACAGTGGGATGCGATACGATTGAAGCTGTTCAGAAGGTCGGTAAAGACTGCTCCTTCTTCCAGACCGCATCCGCCTTTGCTCATTCTGGCTACGTGATGCATTTTCAGTTCATCGCAAAGTCTGCCGATAACCATACCAAGCGGTGTAATTCTCTGTGCCTCTTCTTTGTCATCATTCAAAAAAGCATCGTAAGTGATATTGATTACCTCACGCACGGCTTCCATAGCAACATTCAGCTCATCCCATGCTTCTTCTGAAAACTGGGTATGATTTTCATGCATTTCATTTGACATATGGGCAATATAGGATGCATGGTCTCCGATACGTTCAAAGTCGTTGATCGTATGCAGATACAGGGAAACCTGTCTTGTCTGTGCCGTATTCATCTCTCTTTTTGTGAGCTGAACCAGATATTCGCCCAGACGGCTTTCATACTTATCGATCAAGTCCTCTTTTCTCTGGACTTTATCAAACTTGTCCTGCTGATAGTCATTTAAAAGATTCATGGCACGATTTACGTTTTTGCGGACCTTCTTTGCCATACCGTTCATGGCACGGTGACACTGTCCGATCGCCAATGCCGGGTAACTCAAAAGACGTTCCTCCAGAAGATCGAAATCTGCCTCGTCTTCCAGCTCTTCGGCACTGTCTTTCACCAGCCAGCACACCAGTTTTTCGATCTTATTGATAAACGGGAACAGAATACACACAGTCACCAGACGGAATACGGTATTTAAAAGTGCAATGCTTACCGGTGTCATCACCTGATCCATAAACGTAAAATGGATCACGGCGTTCAGGGAATAGAAGACCACTGCCCACATGATCAGTCCGAACAGGTCATTGATCAGATAAACAAGGGCTGTTCTTTTACCATTCTTATTTGCTCCGATTGCAGAGATCAGAACCGGACAGGCCGCACCGACACCGATACCAAGTACGATCGGGAACGTGCTTGCAAAAGTCAGGATTCCGGTCACGGACAACGCCTGCAGTACACCAACGGTCGCAGAAGCACTCTGCAGCACTGCGGTAAATAAAATACCGACTAGGATACCGGCAAGCGGATTGGAAAACATTGTGAGCATATTGATAAACATCTGGTTTTCACGAAGCGGAGAAACAGCCCCGCTCATCATCTGCATACCTGTCATCAAAACAGCAAAACCCAGCATGATATTGCCCATATTTTTATGTACGGAGCGTTTCCCAAACATGCGGAAAATAATACCGACCACTGCTACAACGGCAGATATCGTCGCTGTTGAAAAAATGCTTGCGATCCCGCCGGAACCCTGAATATAGGACAGACACAAGATCCATCCTGTGATACTGGTACCAATATTGGCTCCCATGATGATACCGATCGCCTGTTTCAGCTTCATCATACCGGAGTTTACAAAACCGATCACCATAACTGTCGTTGCCGAAGATGACTGGATCACACTGGTAACTGCCGTACCAAGTGCCACACCCTTGATCGGCGTGTTCGTCATTCGATATAAAAATGCTTCCAGTTTATTTCCGGCGACCATCTTGAGTCCGTCGCCCATCAGTGACATTCCGAATAAAAACAGTGCTACTCCACATAGAAGTGATAAAATCATTGAAAATATCTGCATAGTTTTCTCCTCTGTATCTTTTTCTTTTCCTTGTCCTCGTATTCGTTTTCCTATTTTGATTTTTAAGCATTTACTTTTCCATTATGCCATATTATGCGATGAATTACAATATTTTTGCTTAAGGAAAACTTTATTTTTTTGTTTCTAAAAAAATGCGAAACATCATCAAAACGTTTGATATTTCAAAAAATTTGTCGTATAATGAACTTTGTATCTTTTTTCGGGTATCTTTTCCTATTATAATAGGTGGATCAGGAAACGGCTGTTTTCTGTCCGGATCCCGGATCAAACATCATTACATAAGGATTTTAAATTTATGAATATGAATACGAATCAGACAAAACTTCATACTTTAGGAATCGATATCGGTTCCACAACCGTTAAGGTTGCTATTTTGAATGAGAAAAACGAACTTCTTTTCTCTGATTATGAACGCCATTATGCCAATATCCAGGAGACGCTCTCTGCACTTCTGAAAAAAGCATATGACAGCCTCGGTGAACTTTCGCTCTCGCCGATGATCACCGGCTCCGGCGGTCTTACCCTTGCCAAGCATCTTGGTATTCCTTTTGTTCAGGAAGTTATTGCTGTTTCTACTGCTCTTCAGGACTATGCTCCGCAGACAGATGTAGCGATCGAGCTTGGCGGTGAAGATGCAAAAATTATTTATTTTGAAGGTGGAAATGTAGAGCAGCGTATGAATGGTATCTGTGCCGGCGGAACCGGATCCTTTATCGATCAGATGGCTTCGCTTCTGCAGACCGACGCTTCTGGGCTGAATGACTATGCAAAAAATTATAAAGCTCTGTATCCAATCGCCGCCCGCTGCGGTGTATTTGCTAAGACAGATATTCAGCCTCTGATCAACGAAGGGGCTACGAAAGAAGACCTGTCGGCTTCTATTTTCCAGGCCGTTGTAAACCAGACGATCAGCGGTCTTGCCTGCGGAAAACCGATTCGCGGACATGTGGCATTTTTAGGCGGACCGCTTCATTTTTTAACAGAGCTGAAAGCTGCTTTCATCCGCACCCTGAAGCTGGATGACGAACATGCGATCACACCGGAAAATTCTCACCTGTTTGCTGCAATCGGTTCAGCCCTTAATTATAAGGAGGATGTTATAACATCCCTTTCTGCACTGATCCAGAAACTTTCCGGCACCATCCACATGGAATTTGAGGTTGCCCGTATGGATCCTTTGTTTGCTTCCAAAGAAGAATATGAGGAATTTTCGGAACGTCAGAGTCAGTATAACGTTATGACCGGCGATCTGGAAACGTACGAAGGAAACTGCTATCTTGGTATTGATGCCGGATCTACCACGACAAAAGCTGCTCTGGTCGGAGAAGACGGTGCTCTGCTTTATTCTTTCTACAGTAACAACAACGGCAGCCCGTTAAAGACTACGATTCGTGCAATCCAGGATATTTACAAAAAGCTGCCTGACACTGCCAAGATCGTTCGTTCCTGTTCAACCGGTTACGGCGAGGCACTGATCAAGGCCGCTCTCCTGCTCGACGAGGGCGAAGTAGAGACGGTATCTCATTATTATGCCGCTGCATTCTTTGATCCGGATGTAGACTGCATCCTGGATATCGGTGGTCAGGATATGAAATGTATTAAGATCAAAAATCAGACCGTTGACAGTGTACAGCTGAACGAAGCATGTTCTTCCGGATGCGGTTCTTTTATCGAAACGTTTGCCAAATCTCTGAATTACAGTGTACAGGATTTTGCAAAAGCCGCTCTTTTTGCCAAGAACCCGATCGACCTTGGTACCCGTTGCACCGTATTTATGAACTCAAAGGTAAAACAGGCTCAGAAAGAAGGGGCAGAAGTCGCTGATATTTCTGCCGGGCTTGCTTATTCGGTTATCAAAAATGCTCTTTATAAAGTAATCAAAGTTTCCGATGCTTCTGAGCTTGGCAAACACATCGTTGTGCAGGGCGGTACGTTCTACAACGATGCCGTTCTTCGCAGTTTCGAAAAGATTGCCGGATGTGAAGCAATCCGCCCGGATATCGCCGGTATCATGGGTGCTTTCGGTGCTGCACTGATCGCCCGTGAGCGTTATCAGGACGGTGTAGAGACCACCATGCTCTCCATCGACAAGATCAATCATCTGCAGTTCACGACCACCATGGCAAAATGCAAAGGCTGTACCAACCAGTGCCGCCTGACCATCAACCGTTTTACCGGGGGCCGTCAGTTTGTGACCGGAAACCGCTGTGAGCGTGGTATCGGAAAAGAGCGAAATAAAGAGAAAATCCCGAACCTGTTCGAATATAAGAACAAGCTTCTGTTTGACCGCAAACCACTGGAGGCAGATGAAGCAGTAAGAGGTACCGTCGGCATCCCGCGTGTCCTCAATATGTACGAAAATTATCCATTCTGGTTTGAATTTTTCACGGCTCTGAAATATCGCGTGGTACTTTCTCCGCCATCCACCAGAAAGATATATGAGCTTGGCATCGAGTCCATCCCAAGCGAATCCGAATGCTACCCGGCAAAGCTTGCCCACGGACATGTAACCTGGCTGATCAAACAGGGAGTTCCTTTCATTTTCTACCCGTGTATTCCATATGAGCGAAATGAATTCCCGGACTCTAACAACCATTACAACTGTCCGATCGTAACATCCTATGCGGAAAATATCAAAAATAATATTGATGAGTTAAAAGACGGCTCGATCCGTTTTGAAAATCCGTTCCTCTCTTTTGCCAGTGAAGATACCATCTGCAAACAGATGATCAAAGCTTTCCCTGACATTCCAAAAGAGGAAGTCCGTGCCGCTGTAAAGACTGGATGGCAGGAACTTGCCCGCACAAGGCAGGCGATGTACGACAAAGGCGAAGAAACTTTAAAATGGATGGAAGAAAACGGCCGCCACGGCATTGTGCTTGCAGGCCGCCCGTACCACATCGATTCTGAGATCAACCACGGCATCCCAGAACTGATCAATTCTTACGGTCTGGCTGTTCTGACCGAAGATTCTGTATCCAACCGCAATCTGCCGGAACGCCCTCTGATCGTTATGGATCAGTGGATGTACCACAGCCGTCTGTATGCCGCAGCCAACTTTGTCAAGACAAGAGATGATCTTGACCTGATCCAGCTGAACTCTTTCGGATGCGGACTGGATGCCGTTACTACAGACTGTGTCAACGATATCCTTTCAAACTCCGGCAAGATCTATACCTGTCTGAAGATTGATGAAGTAAACAATTTAGGAGCTGCCCGTATCCGTGTACGTTCCTTGATTGCTGCCCTACGTATCCGCAGAGAACAGAATCTGCCACGTGAGATCGTCGCTTCCAATTTCGACCGTGTTGTATTTACCGAAGAAATGCGAAAAGACTACACAATCCTCTGCCCGCAGATGTCTCCGATCCACTTTAACATCCTGGAATCTGCATTCCGTGCAGCCGGTTACAACCTCGTTGTCATGCAGAACGATGACCGTCAGGCTGTGGATATGGGACTGAAATATGTCAACAACGATGCTTGCTATCCTTCTCTGATCGTTGTCGGCCAGATTATGGACAGCTTGTTGTCCGGTAAATATGACTTAAATAAGACTGCCGTTCTGATTTCCCAGACAGGCGGCGGCTGCCGTGCCAGCAATTATATCGGCTTTATCCGCCGTGCCCTGAAAAAGGCAGACATGGAACAGATTCCTGTCATCTCCATCAATTTGAGCGGTCTTGAGAAAAATCCGGGATTTAAAATCAGCTACAGTCTTGTGATGCGTGGTCTGTACGGTGCGATCTTCGGCGATATTTTCATGCGTTGTCTCTACCGTATGCGTCCTTATGAAAAAGTCAAAGGTTCCGCAAATGCCATGCATGAAAAATGGGAAAAAGTCTGCAAAGATTTTGTCTCTTCCAAGCATCCGACTATGGGACAGTTCAAAAAGCTGTGCCGTGATATTATCCGTGACTTCGATAACCTGCCGATTACAGATGAGAAAAAACCTCGCGTCGGCATTGTAGGAGAAATTCTGGTAAAATTCCTGCCGGCTGCCAACAATCATCTGGTAGATCTGCTGGAATCCGAGGGGGCTGAAGCGGTGATGCCGGATCTGATCGACTTTTTGCTCTACTGTTTCTACAACACGAACTTTAAAGCAGAAAATCTTGGCATGAAGAAATCTTCCGCAACCATTGGAAATGCCGGTATCGCTCTGTTAGAATATTTCCGCAAACCGGCTGCCAGAGCTTTTGCAGCAAGCAAACATTTTGATCCACCTGCACATATCCAGGATCTGGCTGGTTATGCAAAACCGATCGTTTCCAACGGAAATCAGACCGGTGAAGGCTGGTTCCTGACCGGAGAGATGTTAGAGCTGATCCACAGCGGTGTCAACAACATCGTCTGCACACAGCCATTTGGATGCCTGCCGAACCATGTAGTCGGCAAAGGTGTCATCAAAGAACTGCGTCACCAGTATCCGATGTCCAATATCGTTGCCATCGACTACGATCCAGGTGCCAGTGAAGTAAATCAGCTGAACCGAATCAAACTGATGCTCTCCACAGCAAATAAAAACCTGAAAAAATAACAAAATGCCAGAGTATAAAAAAGCAGAGCCACTATGATAACAAAATCATGTACTCTGCTTTTTTGTATTCTGACACTCTTTATACGCTCTATGAAGTCTGGTCACTTCAAACGATTCTGCTTATTCTTCTGTCTTTTGCTCCGCACGGTTCTCGATTTGCCAGTCGATTGGATCCAGACCGTTTGCTTTTAAAAATTCATTTGTCTGGCTGAAATGTTTGCAGCCAAAAAATCCGCGATATGCTGAAAGCGGACTTGGATGCGGTGCTTCCAGGATCAGATGCTTCGGATTTCTGTGCAGCATGGATTTTTTCATCTGAGCCGGTCTGCCCCACAGCAGAAATACCATTGGACGATCCTGCTGATCCAGGATGCGGATTGCTGCATCGGTAAATTCTTCCCATCCAATCCCCCTGTGGGAATTTGCCTGATGTGCACGCACGGTCAGAACCGTGTTCAGCAGCAATACGCCCTGTTTCGCCCATTTCGTCAGATACCCATTATCCGGGATATAACAGCCACAGTCATCGTGCAGTTCTTTATAAATATTTACAAGAGACGGCGGTATCTCTACATCTGGTTTCACCGAAAAACAAAGTCCATGTGCCTGTCCATCCCCATGGTAAGGATCCTGCCCTAAAATTACAACTTTGACATCCTTAAGTGGTGTTAAGGCAAATGCATTAAAAATATCATCTGCCGGAGGATAAATTCTTCTCGTATGATATTCATCCATCACTGTTTTATATAATTTTGCATAATATGGCTTACGGAACTCCGGTTTCAGCGGTTCCAGCCAGTCATTACTGATCGGTGCCATAATTTTGCCTCCTTATCCTAGCATTTTACTGCTATATTTTTCTGATGATACTTCTCTTACAGTCTTACCGGTACCTTCCGATCTCGCAGATATTCTTTTACCTGACGGATTTCCAGCTCCTTATAATGGAAGAGAGACGCTGCAAGAGCTGCATCTGCTTTTCCTTCCGTTAGTGCATCATAAAAATGCTCCATCGTGCCGGCTCCTCCGGACGCAATCACCGGTATGGAAACATTTTCTGCAATTGTTCTGGTCAGTTCCAGATCGTAACCTGCTTTTGTTCCATCGCAGTCCATACTAGTCAGAAGAATTTCTCCTGCACCCAATTTATCCACTTTCATTGCCCATTCTACCGCATCGATACCGACATCGATCCTGCCTCCGTTTTTGTAGATATTCCAACCACTTCCGTCTTCTCTTCTTCTTGCATCAATCGCTACAACCACACACTGGCTGCCAAATTTATCTGCCGCCTGACTGATCAGCTCCGGTGTATTGATCGCCGAAGAATTGATGGAAATCTTGTCTGCCCCTTCACGCAGAAGCACCTTAAAATCTTCTACGGTTCGGATGCCTCCGCCGACGGTAAATGGAATAAATACTTTCTCAGCTACTTTTCGTACCATATCAACAACCGTATTTCTGGCATCCGAAGAGGCTGTGATATCCAGAAATACCAGTTCATCGGCTCCGGCCTTATCATAAGCTGCCGCAATCTCCACCGGATCCCCGGCATCCCGCAGATTCACAAAATTCACACCTTTTACCACGCGGCCGTTATGAACATCCAGACATGGAATGATTCTTTTCGTAAACATATCCGTTTTCCTCCTTTCCGATCGCTGCAAAATTCCGCAGGATCTGCTGTCCGACATCACTGCTCTTCTCCGGATGGAACTGACATGCAAAAATATTTCCCTTTTCTACCGATGCATGGATCGTGGTGCTGTACCAGGTAGTCGCCTTTACGATCTCCGGCTCCTCTGCTTTCAGATAATAAGAGTGCACGAAATAGACATACGGATCTGCCGGAAGATTCTGAAACAGTCTGCCCTGATTGATAAGCTCCAGAGAATTCCATCCCATATGCGGAATCTTCAGCCCTTCATGATCTGGGATTCTCAAAATTTCGCCTTTTAAAATACCAAGTCCCTCTACACCAGGTGTTTCTTCACTTCTCTCAAACAGAAGCTGCAATCCAAGACAGATACCAAGAAATGGCTTTCCGCTTTCGGTTACTTCTTTTATCACTTCGTCCAGTTTATAGTCTCTGAGCTTCTGCATGGCATCACCAAATGATCCTACGCCCGGAAGGATCACTTTATCTGCTCTCAGTATCTCTTCCCTGTCTCTGGAAACGATCGTATCTTCACCAATACTCTGCAAAGCTTTTTCCACACTTTTCAGGTTACCGGCATCGTAATCAATAATCGCTATCATCGCTTCTTATCACCTTTCAAATTCAAGAATACCTCTGCAATCTGCCAGAGGATATATATTTATACCTATCATATGATATAAGTGTTACAAGTAAATTCTGTCACTCATTGCTACGCAATTTTCTCCCACATCATCATATCATATTTGCAAAATCCTGTCGATGATTATCTGACATCTGCTCCATCCTCAAGCAAAAGCTTTACTGCATTTTCTTTTACTGCCGTTGTTCGATCCTTGATTTCCGGAGTCAGTTGTGCAAATTTCTCATGAATACGGTACATATGACATTTCTGATTAAAATATACAATCTTCTCAAAAGCAAAACGGATCACCGTCGGATATTCAAAACCAACACCAAGCTCCAAAACACATACCTTTTTATTTACGGTTCCCTGGAGCCACTTCGTATATTTCTCCCACTGCGGCATATACCAGGACTCATCGTAGTCATCGTTTGTCACCACATTGCCGGTCTTGTCGCTGCCGCATGGTGCTACGATACGTTCCGAATCGATTGCTGATTCAAAAATCAGATCATCCGTGTTTACCGTCAGTAAAAAATAATTTTTTCCTTTTAAAAGATCCGCCAGTTTCCGGTAAGCTTCCATGATCTCTTCTTTCCTGGCATTTTTTTTACTGAATTCTGTTCCGATTCCCACCAATACCAGATCTGCCTCCTGTGCGGATTTCTGAATTTCCTGTCTTATTTCTTCTGCCATGTTTTTTCCCTTTCTGTCATTTACATTCTAAATTTGTCAAATATCTTGTCTGTAAACTGTAATATATATCATAACACAATTTCTATGTTGTGCCCATGCCTTATCTTGCAACTAAGATAAGACTTTAAATAAAAAAACCGTAAATAACCATTTCTGATTATTTACGGAACCTGTTCATATACCTTCAAAACCGCATACAGACCATAAATCCTACAT
>UMBU01033397.1_pt1 | contig 21088 bp, 17 predicted proteins | sample 1964051 | NCBI WGS metagenome assembly UMBU01 (sample SAMEA4835949, study PRJEB28245) | human gut metagenome | biome: gut microbiome; material: fecal sample | place: Denmark | collected 2008
TGGACAGCCTGACCTGCCCACTCCTCAGGCCGCGATTGATGCGATACGCAATATTGACCGTAAAGTGCTGGAGTATAGTCCTAGTGCAGGTTATCGTAGTTATCGCGAGAAACTAGTGGGATATTATGCCAAGTTCAATATCAATCTTACAGCAGACGATATAATCATTACCTCAGGAGGTTCGGAAGCGGTGCTTTTCTCTTTCCTTTCCTGTCTGAATCCGGGTGATGAGATTATCGTTCCGGAGCCGGCATATGCTAACTATATGGCGTTTGCTATTTCTGCAGGCGCGAAGATTCGTACGATTGCCACAACCATCGAAGAAGGTTTCTCACTTCCCAAAGTCGAGAAGTTCGAAGAGTTGATAAATGAACGTACGAAAGCAATCCTGATTTGTAATCCGAACAACCCGACTGGATATCTCTATACACGTCGTGAGATGAATCAGATTCGTGATTTGGTGAAGAAATATGACTTATTCCTTTTCTCCGATGAGGTATATCGCGAATTCATATACACCGGTTCTCCTTATATCTCCGCTTGCCATCTGGAAGGTATCGAGAATAATGTGGTACTGATTGACTCCGTATCAAAGCGTTATTCGGAATGCGGTATCCGTATCGGTGCGCTGATTACCAAAAATAAAGAGATACGTGATGCTGTCATGAAGTTCTGTCAGGCTCGTCTGAGTCCTCCGTTGATTGGTCAGATTGCCGCTGAGGCTTCTTTGGATGCTCCCGAAGAATACTCACGCGAGACGTATGACGAGTATGTGGAACGTCGTAAATGCCTGATTGACGGGTTGAACCGTATTCCGGGTGTTTATTCGCCCATCCCGATGGGGGCTTTCTATACAGTGGCAAAACTTCCGGTGGATGATTCCGACAAATTCTGTGCATGGTGCCTTTCCGATTTCGAATACGAAGGTCAGACGGTATTCATGGCTCCCGCTTCCGGTTTCTACACAACTCCGGGTTCGGGTATCAATGAAGTGCGTATTGCATATGTATTAAAGAAAGAAGATTTAACCCGTGCGCTTTTTGTTCTCCAGAAGGCTTTGGAAGCGTATCCGGGAAGAACGGAATAAAAGTCTATGTCCTTATCACTTTTCATAGCTCAGCGCATCTACCGCGAAAGCGATGGCGGAAAACAGGTGTCACGTCCTGCAGTGCTCATCGCAATGGCGGGTATTGCTATCGGACTGGCTGTTATGATTATAGCAGTGGCGGTCGTTATCGGCTTTAAAAGTGAAGTGAGAAATAAAGTCATTGGATTCGGATCGCATATCCAGATAACTAATCTGGATGCGGTCAGTTCTTACGAAACCCATCCGATTGTAGTGGGAGATAGTATGATGTCGGCGCTTGCCGGTTATCCGGAGATAAGCCATGTACAGCGTTTTTCTACCAAACCGGGTATGATAAAGACGGACGATGCCTTTCAAGGAATGGTACTGAAAGGGGTAGGTCCGGAGTTTGACCCCCGTTTTCTGCAAGAATATCTGGTGGAAGGAGAGATTCCTGTTTTCAGTGATTCGGTTTCCAGCAACCGGGTACTTATCTCCAAGTCTTTGGCTACAAAGATGAAGTTGAAGTTGGGGGATAAGATATATACCTATTATATTCAGGATGATGTCCGTGCGCGCAGGTTGACTATTGCCGGAATTTATCAGACAAATTTCTCCGAATACGATAATCTTTTTTTATTGACCGACCTCAGTCTGGTGAATCGGTTGAACGGTTGGCAGCCGGAGCAGGTGACAGGGGTGGAGCTTCAGCTGAAAGACTATGATAAGCTGGAAGATACGACGTATGAAATCGCAATCGATACCGATAACCGGAAAGACGAATATGGAGGTACGTATTATGTGCGCAGTATCGAACAGTTGAATCCACAGATATTTGCATGGCTTGACTTGTTGGATCTGAATGTGTGGGTGATTTTGTTTCTGATGATAGGTGTTGCCGGTTTTACCATGATTTCCGGTTTGCTGATTATCATTATCGAACGTACGAATATGATTGGTATCCTAAAAGCTTTGGGTGCCACTAATTTTACAATCCGCAAAACTTTCCTTTGGTTTGCTGTTTTCCTGATAGGCAAAGGTATGCTTTGGGGGAATGTTATCGGTCTGGCATTCTGCATTCTTCAGTCCCGGTTCGGCATTTTCAAACTCGATCCGGAGACTTATTACGTAGATACGGTTCCGGTATCTTTCAATATTATCCTTTTCCTGCTGATTAATATCGGCACACTGCTGGCTGCTGTCCTGATGCTGATAGGTCCTTCATATCTGATAACCAAGATCAACCCTGCCAACTCTATGAGATATGAGTAGTTTATCTTCTCATGAAATCTCCTTTACCCCGCAATAGACGACAGAGCTTGAACTTCAACGACTGCAACGGTTGCAGGATATCGAATACTGGCAATGAGAAATAATATTTCCGGTTGCCGCCCATATCTTTGGCTGTTTGGTTAATGACAATGGCTTGCACCGTGTAGCGAATCAGCCATAGTAATAATGCGATACCTGCTACTAACCAGTGGAAATCGAGAATGCCTAATACGATACCTGCAATGCAAGTGGCGTAAAATAACAGGCGTGATAGGGTTTCAAAGCCTAATAGGTAGCGTTGTGCCCCATGATAAAAGCGTGCGGTGGCCATATAACTGACCTTTTCTTCTTTCCAGTCTTTGTAACGGTAGACAGGCTGTATCCGCATGGTTGCGTTGAAATCCGTTTCTACACGGGTGTTACTGCTGTTGGCTATTTGATTGATGAACAGGTCATCTTCTCCGCGTTGAAGGTTCAGGTAGCTTGAAAATCCTTTTTGCTTGAAGAATAATTCTTTCCGGTAGGCAAGATTACGTCCGATGCCCATATATGGCTTTCCGGCCAGGGCAAGACCTAAGTAACGCAATGACTGGAAGAGTGTGTCGAAAGCGACACGTTTGTGCAACCATCCTTTTGTCCGGTCATACTCGCTATATCCTAACACAACTTGTGTCTGTGATGTAAAATTGCGTGCCATCAGCTTTAACCAATCCTTGCTTGCCGGTATACAGTTTGTTTCCGTGAATACGAGCCAATCATATTTGCTGGCTTTGATACCTAATGTCAGCGCTAATTTCTTATGACTGATATAACGTGCGCTGTCGGGAGTAAAACTATGGTAAAGATGAGGGTATTTTTCCTCCATGAATCCCAATACATCCTCTGTCTCGTCGGTGGAAGCGTCATTGATTACAATGACTTCGAACTGGGGATAGTCCTGTTCCAGAATGGCAGGAAGGACTTTACGCAGATTGTCGGCTTCGTTGCGTGCGCAAAGAATGACGGAAAGGGGCGGCAATTCCCGCGTGAAATGAGTTTCTTCCTTGCGTACAGCTTTGTTATGCGAATGTATCCGGTTGTATAAACCGAGATAATAAATAACTTGGATGATAAAGAGAACTCCTGCCGCTGACAATAATATCAGCTCGGCAGTATTGAATGTAAATGCTTCCATTGAATTTTAGTGTCGTTTTACGACTGCAAAAGTACGCAAATTTTCGGTAGTTTCGTCATCCGGAAGGTAGGTTATTTTATGAATCCAGGTATTCTTTCTTGAACATATTGACGAACAGAAAAAATAACGAGAGTAATAACGGACCGAAGATGATTCCCATAAATCCGAATAACGGCAGACCGATCACAACTCCGAAGATTGTAATCAACGGATGTGTATCCGCCATCTTCTTTTGAAGAATGAAGCGAATCAGGTTGTCGGACTGCGATACGACAATGGCTCCGTAGGCGAAAAGTCCGATTGCATGAAACCAGTCTCCGCTGATAGCCAGATAAGCGGAGACGGGAAACCACACTAATGCGGTGCCTACCATCGGGATGATGGTAGCGAAGCAGGTGAGGAAACCTAGCAGTAAGACGCTGGGGGCTCCGAAAATGAGATAGCCTATCATGGCAATGCCTCCCTGAATAATGGCCAGCAGTGGAATACCGATCGCATTGGAGCGCACGATCATGTTGATTTCATGAATAACTTCCCGCGTGTTCGTTTCATTGAACGGGAGAATATCATTGATATATGCTTCCATCTTTTTACCTCCTATCAGCATGAAGTAAAGAACAAATATCATGACGAACAGATTGACGGCGAGACTGCTGATACTTGACATAATCAGTTGTCCGATTCGTGGAAGGATGGAGACTATGAACGACAACGTATCTTTCCCTAATACATCGTATCCTGTCTTTTCTTTGATAAATCCTGCTACTTGCTGGATGGGCTCTACGAATGTCTGCGGAGCCAGATTGATGTCTTGAAGTTTGTTTACTATCATCCAGATGGTCAGTCCGAGAGGCACAAGGAATACAAAAATGGTTTCTGCCGTGATCAGTAATGCGCTGATACTGCGTTTCATTTTCTTCTTTTCCGTCAGATGATGCATCTGCGTGCGTACTAATATGTAAATGGTAAATGCTCCCAGCAACCCTCCCAAAAAAGGAGTGATTTGCCGGAAGATGATAACTCCCATAAACAGAATGATGACAATGAGGGAATATTTCCAGTATTGTTCTTTGAGATTCATATTGTGTAAGTAATTCGTTTATATAATAAACACAAAAAATCCCGGAAAGGTTTGCTGCCCTATGCTATATATCTGAGTCACGCTATCGGGCATTCGTTAATATCCGATAGATTTATGTTAAATGTTAACGAATCTACTATTTCTATTAAACCATGTTATAAGACACGTTGCTTTTTCCGGAAAATTTGGAGATATGCAGAAAGTCCGTATCTTTATTATCCCGTCTGATTATCAACTTATTAGAGAGTTGGTTATTAAATATTGTGCTAAATATCTCATTTCAACCGCTACAAAGATAAACTTTTTAGTCTATTCACTAAGTAAAATTAAATAAGAAATCACTTGGACACTTCCCAACCTCCTTTCAGTTGAGGGTAGTATGTCAACATCCTCATTCATTGTTCTTCTTATAGAAGCAATAATTCCATTCTGTTGCCATCTGCCACCTTATCCTTTTCTTTCAAGATGAACATATACCTCAATAATTCAGAATGTATGTTTTGCATTAGCTTTACCTGATTCTTATCAGTAACTTTGCTGTAGATAAATCAATTAACAACCTATCTATTTTCACACAAATATGCAAGTAACACCAAAGAAGAGTACCGTGATTCCTTATTTACCACAAGAGATTAGAGAGACCACATATACAGATATTATATACAGACCTGTGACAAGGGAGATGTTAGAACAACTATTCTCAAATTCATCTAAGAAGAATAAATGCAAATTGGTAAAGAAGAGAAGGAAGTAAATTAAAGGCAGCAAGTGAAACTCAAATGCTGCCTTTAATAATTAATAGTTGTATCTCTTACTTAATTATCAGAATGAATAGGAAGATAAGAATTACATCAGGATTTTCTTACTCATCTTTGCGATAAACACATAAGTCAGTCACGGTTACGTCAGGCAGAATATCTTCGGGGATTAGCTTAGCAGATTCACCCAAACTTGCCGAACCAGCTTTGCTTTTGCCTTGTTCAGTTAGAATATCCCCACCTTCACCCATCCACCAACCAAATGCGTGGATTTTGCCAATTGAAATAGAAACTCCATAATTCCAGTCCATTGCTTCTCCGCCTTCTGCTTTCGCTCCCTCCAATTTCACAAAATCCCGCATGAACATTCCTGTCCGAGCACCGTTTGTCATTGATATTCTAGGTGAATATATGTGTAACATCACGATAGGAGCTTTTGCACCATTTAAAGAGAAACTTGCAATCTTCTCTTCATCCCAGTAGAGGGTATAATCGTACACAGTCATTCCGCTTGATTCATCTACATAGGATTCTTTCTTTACTTTATTATACAACCCTTCATCACTTTCCGACATATCTTTGAAAGGCTTCATCATTTTCAAACTACTTACTCCGGCTTCGGTCAAGACAAAAGTTTTGGCATTGTTTGGCTGTACCGCATTTTCTACAACCGATACTGAATCCGAAGATGTTTCGGAATAGGTAGACTTGGCTTTATTACCGTTACAGGCAACTAACACCATTGTTGCAACGCTGATTAAAAATAAATTCTTCATATTGATTATATTTAAATGCTTACTACGTCAATAGTTGTTGGCTGTTTTCTCCATTGGGAGACAAAGTAATAAACTAGAATAAGAGTTAGCAAGATAATTCCTAAAGAAATATATGTATAGTTCGCATTCAGTCTACTTATAACCTCACGAAAATCAGGGGCATCATTCGGTATTGCACGTATTTGCATTGGGTAGAAGAGGTTCCAAAGCGTTTGATTCAAAAGTATATAGCAAGAAATGACGATTTTAAGCGACAAGCTTGCGGAAGTGCTCCAGATAAACAATAACATTCCGACAACCAAACAAACAACTCCTGCGCTACTTGTTATCTCCAAAAGTGAAATATCAGCAATCATTCGACTTCCAATAAATATATTTAAAACATCCAACATTCTTCCTATCAATAAGACGCCAAGTCCCATTTTCGCTCCAAGATTCAGACAGGCTTTTGGAGAACATAGTAACCATACATATACTACAACAATAGCAAGCGTCCAGAAAAGTCGATATCCTATATATACCCAAAGAGAAGTTCCAAAGTTGATTCCTTGACATAATATATTTAGTACAGAACTAGCTACTAGAATGAAGAAATAAATAACCAACGCATCTCCCAATATCTGTTTATGAGCAGGAATTTCGTTACATTTATAAACCTCTTCCTCTTCTGGTGTCATATTAGGAACACCGTTCTTGATACGTCCCCATGCGGAAAGTACCATGAAAAATACAACTAACGTAATGATTCCTTCAATGATACCGCCAAATAGAGGAATGCACCCCAATACGTACCCCACCAACGTCCAGATTGTACAAGAATAAAGAGCCGACGCACCTTGTCGAGCTTCGTATGGAAAAGTAATTGATTTCTTCAAACCACGATAGCCAGAAAGCATCTTGACGTATGCAATTACCATTAGCACAAAACTTGACAGCCATCCTATCATGGGAACGAAATCTACAATGAGAGCAACCAGCAACAGAATATAAGCTGTACGGACGGTCGATACGTGTTCACCGTCTTGTTGGTTAGATTGCAGACGGGCAAAGCGTGTCAACGAACGGAAAAATAAATAATAGCCCACAATCACCAATAGCGAGAACATGCTTTCGATAATGTCTCCTATACTCAATGTAGGGGCACCGTTTCCACTCTCCATAAGGTCTTTGAGCATACCCATTACTCCAGAAGGATTAAGAAGTTCATTCACCGCTCCGGTGATACTGGCAGCTAGGTCTGCCAACGTGTAAAGCCAAATAGCACCTATCAGTGTTCCGACTGTCTTTTTCCAATAAATGTTTTCCATAATAATATGTATAATGAAATAATATCAATTCTTTAGAAGTTTAAGTAACCCCTTTGTCAAGCTGCTATATCTATTCAATCTTTAAATGATTAATTTTATTTCAATCATGAAATTATCGTAAATTTAATAAAATGTCAACATAAATAAATACTTAATTGTTTTATTTAAAGATTAAATACATTAAAATTGTAATTTTAACATAAAATAAAATTTGCAAAGCTAAGACTATCACATAACATTGCGGATATATTTCCGTTTCACAAGAAAGAAATATCCAATAATCCTACAGGAGAGAAATTCTATCCTATCTCTTATTAAAGATAGGAGTACTAGTTAAGAACGAAAAGAGAGTTAGATTAATTGGAATGGAAACTAAAAGGCAGCAAGTGAATGTTACTTCAAATGCTGCCTTCAACCTATCTTTTGAGGATAAATTTTAATAGGATTCCGTAAGATATCCTGATACATAAATTGCCCAATCACTTTTCTTATATATATCTAAATATCCTCTAGGAACAATTAGTTCCCTACAACCTAGAGAACTATTATCAATAATAGGCGGTACTATAGGGGTACAATATATTTTATTAAAGAAAACCTGAGCATTGTCATTCTCTTCATTTGAGGTACTAAAAGCACCATATCCGATAAATTTCAAATTTTTACCAAGTACTAACTCCCTATTGTTGGTTAATAAATTCTCACAACCTTTAAATGCTGTATTTCCAATTGTTTTTACTGCATCAGGTATTACAATATTACCTTTGAAATTTGCACATCCTCTGAAAGCGTCAGTATCAATTGTTTCTAAATTTTTCCCAAATTGTAAATTACCATCAAAGCCTGTACATCCTTTAAATGCACCTTCACCTATATTGACTACATTATCAGGAATTAATAAATTACCAGTTAAGTTTGTACATCCCTCAAAAGCTCTTGCACCTATATTAACAACACTACTAGGAATGATAAGTTCTCCCGCTAGGGGGTATCCTGCAAATGCATCGTCTCCTATTGTTTCCAATGTTTCAGGTAATTGGATATAGGTCAAACTCTCACATTCATAAAACACTCCATTTAAAACAGTTATTCCTGTTAAAGAGAAGTTCTCTACAGTTGTTAGATTTTTACAATTCAGAAAGATATAATTATCTCCTAAACGCATTTTATTATTTAAGTATCGTGTTGGAAACCTTACTGTTTTAAGATTATGACAATCCCTAAAAGCTAGAGGAGCTATGGAATCTCTATACATTACAATCTCGTAAGTTTCAGCTTCGCTTTTAGGTGGATAACGAACAAGTGCATTATTCGTTTCATCATATAATACCCCATTTTCTCTAACAATATAATTTCCATTACCAGAACCGACCATTTTAAATGTCTTCAAATTGGAGCAAACACTAAAAGCATATTCCCCTATGGTTTTGACAGAACGAGGTATTGGCATTTCTTCCACTAAAGGGCACATAAATGCTCCATATCCAATACTCTCCAATAGATTACCTTCTTCATATTCAACAGTTCGAACTTGATTACAAGTCCCAAAAGCACAAAAACCTATTGATTTTACATTTTTACCTATTGTAATTTTAGAGATATTACTATAATAAAAAACAGAGCCTTCCTCATAGTATTCTGAAGAAGGAATGTCACAATCAATATACAATTCTCCTGTTGTTTTCCAATCAAAAGCTCTACGAGATAAAGTTTGGACACTGTTAGGAATATTTATAAATTCACTTTTTGTGCATTCTCCAAATGAACGTCTTCCTATGTATGTTACAGTATTGGGTATTATAATATTGATTAGCCCAGTTCCATAGAAAGCTTGGTCGCTAATTTTTGTAACATTCTCAGGATACGCAATATCAGTCAACTGGCTACATTCTTTAAATGCACGTGCTCCAATCTCTGTCACCTCATTTACAAAAGAAAACGTAACCGTATGTTCACCTTGTGTAGCATAAGTATGTGTACTGGAAACTCCACTAGTACCATCCCCATAATCAATACCAATCAAACGATTGCCTGCACCCGCTATTGGATATGCGTCAATATCATTTGCTATTTTGATGGTCTGATTGGATGAGGTAGTTTTATATGTAGCAGTAAAAGTATAAACAGGAAGCGAAGGAACTACACCTATATAATCAGAAATATAAGTCGATTCACTATCTTCCAGCTTCAATGCAACCTGAACTCCCTGTGTACCTGCAAAGAAAATATCATCCAGATTCTCACCTGAAACCTTCAAACTCAATATGCCATTTTCTGCACTGACAGCCAATACAGGGAACTGTATAAAGTCAATGGCTCTAGTCCTAATACTGGTATATACTCCTTGTACTGATACCACACCATCATATTCCACCAATAAATCCGTACTTTCTTTTGGGGAGATTTCAAAGTCCAGTTCTATGTAACTGTCCGCTTTTGAAGTGCCAACAACAGTTGCCTTGCCATCATCATAACGGGGGATGTATGATACGGACTTAATGCCGTTTACTATTGACAGGGTATTCTTAGGGATTGTCAGTACAGTACCACTTGGAAGGGTAAACTCCACATACCCTTCTTTCTCTTCCACGCTCTCAAAGAAACTGTCACCATCTTTTCCCGCATCTCCAGTTGCCTGTCCCATGTCAGTCCATGTCTCCCCGTTAAACAGAAACCATCTTCCGTTTCTGATTTCAAGTTGTGGACTTACAGCGTCTTGCCCGTCCTCTCCAGTTGTGGGTATCTTATTTCCTTTCTTATCAGTCAACCACTCCCCATTCACCTTCCAATAATATGTTTCACCGTCTTGGTCTACGGTAATAACAGGGGTAGTACCATCATTGCCTTTATCCCCTTGTTCCCCCTTATCACCTTTTTCACCATGATAGATGGTGATAGGCTCGCCTTTGAGAAATGAGATTGTATAGCCTGTTACTTTCTCTCCTTCCTTTATTGGGGTGACTTTGGTAATGCTGTTGTTGTCCTGCAATGCCTGTACCAGTTTTTGTAATGAACTGATATTGCCATTCATCTGTTTACATAAATCTTCCAATGAAGTAACCCTTCCATCCAGTTGGTGGATGCTGTCCCATAAATCATCAGTGTTTGTCTTGCAACTGTAAAATGTAGTAGCGAAAGTTGCAACAATCAAGAGAAAGAATGCTAATCTCTTCATCATAATTAATAAATAATATTGCCACCTCACCCCATAGCGGCTGTAACATATTCAAAAAGAAAGTGTGGAGTAATTAGCCTTTCCATCAGTTCTTGTACAGATTCCAAACCATATCCCTGTTTTTGTTGGAACCGCATTGAAACCTTCTAACAGGAAGATACTAAACACTTTCATTATAGTATTGTCGTACAGATATTTAATTGACGTAACAAAGATAGAGAATTTTATTTATATTACTATATAGATTACACTTATTCTTAACTAACCTCAATTTAGGCTAAATATCAATACAAGTATAAAATCCTTACTTTTGTATCTAAAGGTCAGACAATCATAAATCTACACTAACTTTCTGTAATTGTTGATAATATGTGCTTTACAAAAAAATAGTCCTGTAGAATTAAAGGTAGCAGATGAATTTTACTTCAAATGCTACCTTTATTGATTAATAATAGTGCTTATTCCATTCTAGTAAATGTTTCTGTAAAGTTTCCACTATGGCGGTGGTCTGGTTCACGTTCTGGGTCTGTTTGTACATTGTCATATTTATAACGAAGTACTAATTTGTCTGATGTCAATATCTCAATTACAGGATTTGCATAAGAATCAAAGTAACCATCACTATTTTCTACAACTAATGTATGACCATTCAAGGTCACATTTTGGCTACTTCTATCCTTATTCCACTGTGAACCTGAATAGTAAAATCCCATCACAGAATAATTATTATCTGTTAGTTTCTTGATAACTATCTTCGCACAATCTCTATCTGGATTAAAAGGGTCAGAAGACTCGTTCCATTCATCTTTTTCAGTTTCTTCACTGCAAAGTTCCCAGCCTTCACTGCGAACTAACCCCCAAGTTCCCTCTAATTGGTTTACATCTATTTCCTCCTCATCATCACCACAAGCTGCAAAGTTCAAACTCATAATAATGGCTACTACCGCCATACCAATAAATCTTAGTGTTTTCATTTTATAATCTGTTTGGGCTTCTACGTTCCTAATAGAGAGCGTTACTAATTGAGATACAAGTGTGAGGAACACAACATAGAAAGTTGCACACTTCTTTAATAAGATTACTGATTGGTAAATTAGATAGACTGTCTGTTTCTTATATTTTTGTATTTAATGCCAACCTGTTCCCTAGAGTTGGCTACTACATACAAAAGCGTGGGAACTACTGAATATTACTACGTTGAGGCTCTGGACTGCCCTAAGTCAAGTAATAAACAATAGCCCACGCCAAACGATATATAGACTATCCATATAAGATAGGTATATAACATTGACGTGAGCGTTCTTGCTTATTATCCTTGACTTATGAAATTGTCCAGATTTCAACGTAGGATAATATTTTAAACGCTCTTCGTTAACTATGTTCTTTCAGAACTATCTCCATAGAAGTCTGAAATTGCAACAAAGTTACTAAAAGTTGTTTAATTAGCAAGAACTATTGCTTATTAAAAATTGAGAGATACCTGTAGTCTATAATTCAAGGCTGGTATGAAACTTGCCAAGTCTCCATATAAACAGGAATTTAGAACTTTCATACCAACCCAACTATTAGAAGCTAAGACAGTCATAAGTATTAAGTAACTCTTCCTGTCTTAGTCCCAAGTATCTTTTAGTAATTGATACACTTGAATGATTGAATAACTCCATCAATTTAACAAGTGCAAGCTCTGAATTATCGTTATTCATGTTATACACCTGTCTGCCAAAAGTCTTTCTAAGAGAATGACATGAAAAATTGCCTATTTGTAGCCTGTATTTCTTCTTAATCTCTTTCAATACTTCATTTATCCTCTGAATACTGAAAACTGTTCCTTTCTGGCTTATCAGGATAGGAGCATTAATACCAACAGGCTGTATATGCTCATAGCAATCCCTGATATGCTTTTTCAGTTGTAGATTTACTCTGATAGTCCGTTTCTTTTTCGTTTTATGTTCTATGATGGTAAACTCGTCTGTATCTAATATCTGATTCCATCTTAAAGAAAGAATATCAGAAATTCTTAGACCTGTGAAACAACCCAAAGCAATAAGAAGTGACATTTTATAATTACCGTCTTTTGCCAACTTCCTTTTAAATTCATGGCTTCATCCCATAGTAGGAAATCAGCCGTTGTATTACTGTATTTCAAGCTCATAATGTTCAGTTATGTGGTTAAACAAATAAAAGTGAAAATTAATTTCTAACTGGAATATCTAACTTGCTGATTACTAGGCAAACATTCACTAATTGTCAAAGTGAACATTTTTATAAAGCAAGGACACCAAACAAATAATGTCCTTACTTCATTTTGCCTATATAAATGGCAAATAGGCTTCATCCAATACACCGCTATCAACTATCCTTTTACAAAGTTCGTGCGATGCCTGATTCCTAAGGTCTGTGCCATAGTTCTTGCTACCAACCATGCGGATAATCTCTACAATGGTTTTCATTAATTCCTGCTGTAGTGTACGGTGATAATACCTTGTACTTTCAGCAAATCTTTTTGGATTCCAACCATAATCGTTCAAGGCTCTTTCAAGTTCTTGCGCTGCCTTGTATTCGCGACTGCCTTCTATTACCATATTCTTTAATATTTAAGAGGTTTATAAATGAAAAGAGCACCTGTATAGATGCCCTTTGTTTCTCTGCATTTCAATGTGCTATCTCAACATAATAATTTGAAATATTGATATATAGTCCAAATAAGCATCAAGATGAATGCGATAGGTGAAATTGCACACGCAATAAAGAAAGCTATAATCCAAAATGTAGCGATTAATAATGCTTGTAACATAATCTTTGATTATTAATAAGTGATGGAATAAAGAAAGGACACCTATACTTTATTATATAGATGTCCTTTTTCTGTATTTGACAATCCTGTGTATTCTCAAATACCACTAACTAAGAAACCACTGGTATTTGTTGTCACCATGTAAAGCGGAACATATCCCTGTTGCCAATTCTGTAGCATTATAGGCTCTATCCAAGAATGAATCTATATAGCTGCTCTTATTAGCACCTGTGAGCAAGTTGTAGAACTTCCACATAGACAAGTCATTTCCCAAACTGCCAAAGTTCTCATCATTGATATACGCTTTAGCCACATTGTTAACCTGTGTATCAGTTAGCAACATTTTAGGTATGTCCTTTTGGTAGCCTTGCGGTAATGACTGGTAAAGTCTCATCCTTCCAAGTAGTTGGCAGAATTGATGTTCTGTCATACTGGTATTGCCTAAAGTCTGCATCAAATGTATGTGTTTGGCTGCATCATATTTGTGGAACATCTCTAATACAGCTTGATATAAATCCCTTGTATTAGTAACTTCCAAGCAACTAAGATAGCCGTCTGTAGACACACATAGATTGGTGCAAACCTTACAGGTGAAACCAATAAAAACCTTGAATCTTTCAGCTCCTTTTTTGCTGTAGAGGTTCGTGTGGTTATAGGCTCTGACACCACCAATAGTAAGTGTTAGCCTGTTACCATGTACCGTCTCATAGATAGTAGGAATTTCAATAACGAAAGCGCACCGCTCGTAGTAGATAGTCTTGTCACTCTCTAATAACTGATTGGCTGGCTTATGTATCGCTTCCGGTATTCTACCTTTAATCACATGAGAAACACAAATGTCTGGCGATTCAATTTGTTCACCGCTAAAGAATGTATTGGCTGCATCCTGTACCGCTTCAATGAAAGCCACATGAGACAATGTAGCTTCGTTGTCCTTTGCGAATACAGGTATAATACAATCATTCCTTAGATGTTCCAAACTGGCTTCAATCGTGTTGGCTTCAATGAATAACGGTCGCTTCTGTTTGGTAGGTTGCTCTTCAACTATTACCGCTTCTTCCACATAATCACCAAAGTTTCTACTACTAGTTCTCTGTACTGGCATAATCTGTAACGTTTCCATAATCTGATAAATTATTAAGTTAATATGATTAGTAAATAGTGCATTTAAGGACAAAATGATAGTTTGACACAAAGAACTTTCCACTCTCTTACAAATGTGTAATCATGTAGTAAATCATAAATAATCTGCCTTTACCAGATTGGCGATTTACACAAAAAACTCATTGGGAGAGGGAAAGTGCTTTATGTGCATCTTTTCATTTTTCCTACCAATTGGTGAGGGGTGTAAGGGTAAACACAACAGTTAAGCGCATGATATACATCTGATATATCCCTACGTACTTTCTGACAAATCAAATATTTTACTTTATCAAAACATGAAGTCCAAATAGAAAGTACTTCCTCAATAGAAGGGGCGGGGGTATGATTTCAAGTACCTATATTTTTGAGTTGGGGATATACAAACAAAGCCCCAAACCTTATTAACGGTCTGGAGCTTTATGCTTGCCTTGTTCTGTCATATTGGTAGATTCTTATTCAAAGGTGAGTACCATCCTGTCAAGTTCATAGCCACTGACAGTTTTCCCGTCTATCTTCCTGCTAGCCTTCTCCACATGGTAAAGGGTACAGTGCTCTATCAGGTTGGCTTTTGGGGATAACTTGATTCCCAATCTGCCAAACTCATCCTTCAATTTATTTTTCAAATCCTTATTGCTGATAAAGCCAGACTGATATATAGCCAAGAAAGCCTTATCCATCCGTCTCTTATCCTCTACTGCTTTTAGAATCTTCTCCCTGTTCCATCTAAGGGTATTCATTTCAGATTCCTTCAAGTATCTTTTGATTAGGGGAAATTCAGGATATTCCTGTTCATAAGATTCGGAAGGGGAATCCAGATAATCTTTGAGCAGTTGCTCATAACTGACAGTCACAGCCTTTGCCAGTTTGATATTGAAATCTTCCCATTCATTCTGGTTGGTCAGTTCGAATCTCTCTGACTGCTGAAAACTGTCCCTGATACTGATTCCATCCTTATAGACTTTTCTTAGTTCCTGCTTGTAAATGAATGACTGCTTTTTCAGATTGTTATATACCATTCTGCCATTAATAATGGAGACTAGTTCTGTGTCTAGGTTCATCCTTTTAATATAGGTCTGCCTTTCTTCCTTGTCCAGCTTGTTCCACCCGCTTAGTAGCCTGTCAGCTTCATTCTCCTTATCCTGCATCAGCATTGCAAACTCTTCATCGCTCATAACATTCTTATTGGTGGAGAACAGATGGACTATCACATTCCTAAAGATGTTCTGGTATTCATCATTGATTCTGATTCTTCCCGCTATCTGTTCCATTGTAGTACTTATATCCACCAAAGTCTGCGTCCTGTATGCGTCACTGGCTACTATTATCAGCCCGTTATTGGTGAAAAGGTTGCATCCCTGAAAGCATTTCTTTGTAAAGAAGTTAATCTTCTTATTGGGACTGCTGACTGATTCTATCTGGTATTCACCCAATAACTTGCTATTCCTGATTCTGTCAGCACAGCATATTTTCACATCATCAGGATTCAGTTTCAATGTGTCCGCTATCTGCCTGATACTGGTCACTGAATTGATGAAAATATACAGTTCTTCCACTTTGCTGACATTGCCGTTTATATCCGGAACTGATATACCCTCATCCAGAAATATCTGTATGAATCTAGCCAGTCCTTTGGTTAATTGCGTCACCTTGTATCTGATAGGAGTTATTTTCGTCACTCCATCCCATTGGACTTTGTAATGTGGAAGCTGTTTCAGGAAATCTATCTCAAAGTCAAGGTCAATTGGAGTGGCAGACAGAAAAGAATAATGCCTGAACTTCTGTATCTCTTCCATCAAGCCGTTAATTGCATCGTACCTGAAATCCATATCTTCCAAGATTAGATGGTACTCATCCACCAATACTTTCCATCCTTCTGTACTGCCCAACCATCCAACCAACTTGGGCAGACTGTCATAGGTCACGGCTATTTTATACGTGGTATTGTTTTTGATATACTTCCTGAACTGGTATTCTCTTACGCCACCATAACATTTGAATACCTCATACCTGTTATTCCTATCTGCCGCTATACTATCCACCAAGTCCTTGAACGGGCAAACGATAATATAGTTACTGCTGCAATTGGCAGCTACATAAGTACCACCTACATCTGTCTTTGTCTTATTTACGATTCCAAAGGGAATACCGTCTTTAAATCTTTCTAATTCTCCCAAGTATCTGGCATTGCCGCCATTAATGATTTCTTGTTTCATTACGTATAGATTAAGTTTGATTTATAAAATTGCAATCTGTGTATTTGAAATATCTGACTTTAGGTTAAGTTTAAACAGGGTTATATTTTCCTTCTTATATAAGGACGATTTGAAGAAAAACTCGTCCATAAGAATTATGCCATAAGCACATCATAATGTCTGTAGATTTACAGCGTGATTGGCTCAATCGTAAATTTGTGCGGTGTCTGCATTGTAGTGAACGTGTATCAGGGAGACTTGGAGCAGGACATGTAAATCCATGACCTGATTTGTACCTGTATTGGTAAATGGCAGAAATGAGCCACACCCCCTATTTGAACATTGGAATCCTACAGCTTCAAATGCCAATATGTTTTTGATTCCCATTACAGGCTCACATGGTAACAGGTAATTGGATTTGGTAGCATATCCAGTTGGGGATATATGTCGCTCTGATACCTATAAACACGAAAAGGGAGAACCGTTTGCACAGTCCTCCCTTCACTAGAAGTCATTCATATATCATCTTACATTTTCATATCCATTTTCATATCCAATCTTCTAACAAAGTTAAGCGTGTGCTCTGTGGGATGGATTGGGAGTAAAGTACCAAGTCACATACGTCTCTTCATATTCTGCACATTGCTCCATAATAAGCCGCTCTGCATCTTTGGTCTTAGTGATTACATTTCTGCATTCCTCCCATTGCTCTTTCCAGTCGTCTGCAAGAGTAAATAGTATGCCATACGCCCCCTTTACGTAAGGTAATATTTCAATGAGTGGACTCATATCCTCTGTCATACGATTGACAATTCCAATAGCCTCTTTCATTAGATTTAATATAGCTTCTGGGTCATTGAACTCCTTCATCACCCATGGAATCTCAACTTTGGACACATTTTTCAAGCTCAATACATCACTATACATGGTGGTCATAGGATTATCAAGCCATTCCTGAATGAAGTCAGGGCTTGACGGTACTTCCATCCCAAATACCATACAATTATAAAGATTCATGTTAATTATCTCTATTGCTCTTTCCAACTCTGTTACCTTCTCATTATACTTCTCAATATTAAAGCTTTTAATCATTTTATAATCACTCATAGTTCTTATTGTTTTGTAAATTAATATCATTCATCTTGACATATACGGTGTAAACCTTGTTATCTCTTTGCTTGCGTCTCTTGGAATAGCCATTGAGCTTAGCCCATATCCCAATCACGGTTTTACTGTCTTCTACTTGGTGAGCCAATGCAAGCTCACGTAGTTCTTCAAAATTAAATTCATTCTTCTTCATTAGGAAAATTCATTAATTTGTTAATTGTGGTAATCTGTAGTGTTTCGCTATTGGCAAGAGCAGAGCCAACCTTTTAGAATTGGCTCTATTCATGCTCAAAGCATAGGTATATGTGTACTATACCATTCACATTCTTGGCGACAAGTCTAGGGTTGTAGATTGTCGTGTTCGCTATGGAAAGTATGAGATACGGGAACAGTATGTGTGATGCAAATGCATCCAGTTGTCCTGACACATATTCATCTGTCATGTAATCTGGTAGTATGAAGCTATGCAAATAGACCTTCACGTCTCTGTATCGCTGCATCTTAAGCTTTATAATCTCTCTTTTGTCTAAAATTGCTACTGGGATGTCTTTAATGAAGTAGCTCGAAGTGGTAAATTGCACATTCATTGCCATTATACATAAATTTGAATTATAGAATGTGAATCTTGATGTGGTGAGTGGTACAAATTCAAGTAGTAGATTTCAGATATACTTCAAGTCGGTAATTCACTCGTTTCAGTAGTACCACTCTTGTCTCATGTTGATGGTGCAAAGATACTGCACTTCTTGAAGGTGGCATAACAGTTTTCTAACTTTCTTGAAACTTCGTGTAGAGGGTTTCATGAGAAGAAAAGGAGGTCTGTTCCGGTAGCCCTGACCTCGATTCCGACCGTTTATGGAGTGTTTGAAGGTCGGGAATGGAGTGGGATTAACCTGCGTCTGTCTTGCCCTGTCTCATTTTTGCATCTTGGTGTATCGGTAGCAGCCCGAAGCCCCTGTGAAGTCTTGCGGACTTTATGGCGTGCTGTAGTGCCGATTCTCGGGTGGCGGGATAGGTCAACCTTTTCGATTTGAACAGACATCGGTCTGTAGTGGTGAATCTAGGTGACGGGGAAAATGACCACCGGACTTTGAATCACAGCGCAAAGGTACGGCTTTTAGGGGAAGTAGCCTAATGGTAGGGTGGGTTTATGGATATTCGGAGTTGAGGCTGCTCTAAAGCCCGGATTCTCCCCATGACCGTAGCCACTCGGGGAGAATCTGACATTCAGGCTTACCGGAAGCCCTGATTCTTTGAGACAGGAAAAAACACTGTCAAACAGAAAGAGGACGAACCTTTGAAAAGGAACGTCCTCTTATTATATCATGTACAATCCGGTTATCTTTATTGTTGTTGAGTTTTGCGCATCGCAACAACACGTTCTATGATTAATTGCTGAATGCAGCTAATCTTATCTTCGCAATTAGCTGCTGCAATTTGCAACTTTTCAGTTGCTTCAATGCTGTTCAATACATCACAAACTGTATCAAAACCATATTGCAAAATGCAATAATTAATGGCTTTAATATATCTGGTCTGTTTTGCAGCTTTTACTCCAAAGGCTTCTACTGTTGCCTTCATCAATAGTTCTGCCTGCTGATAACTTCTGTATTCTCCTGTAAAAGAAGAAGAATTTATAGCAAGGGCTTTGTTTTGTAATAAAGCAACGGTAGTAGTCATTCCAAAATATCCCTGTACGGCAGTACCGGACATACAGTATATTATACCGAACTTGCGGATGTTCAGTAATAATTCATTTCCCGTAACAATACCCGCATATCCTATCCACTCATCCTTTGAAGGGCATTGGGAGAGATATGCAGTTGTTGCTACTCTGCGATAAGCGTCAGAAACACTATCGCATTCCACTATTTCAACTTGTAATGGCTCATCTATCAGACCGAACAGATTAACATTATCGGCTTTGTCCAGATAGACCATTACTGCCGGAGCATTATCGGGAAGACTCTCAATCTTCCTGCCGTCATAATCGTATAGAGAAACATTCTCTGCGTAAAATGGTTCTGCACTACAAAAGCAGAATTTGGTCGGCAAGAGCTTGCTCTTATCTATAGATTCATACACTTTATCCTTCTCAAAGTTTTTACGTTTGATAGAATAATCGGTGAAGGCAGGAATGATTTCTAGGTCTTTGCCATTTATATTAATTGTGGCAATATGATACCACTTGGGAGCGTCTTGGCTTCCGAGATTTATTGTTTTCATATTGTTATTATTTATTATTATTGATAATAATAGTACAAGTTTATACCGTATATTTACGATTCAACATGTACCCGGCAGGTAGCTCCCACTCTATAAATAATATGTAGATAACAATTATGAATAATTGCCACAGCTTCTCACTTCCAAATAAAAAGTGATAGCTTATAGCACATAAGTGCCGGTGTCAGATTGTACATGATGTCAAAGAACGAGTTGTCCAATGCTTACTCATCAACAATATGAGTTAATCATTTAACTGCTGCAAAGGTAAGTCATTTTACTGATAACATCCAAATTTTACAGTCATTGTTTTTTGTAAGTGCTTGATTTCGTCCGGATTAGCTACAAGATTAGATTTCTGTTAACGTCAGTTAATGAAATTCTATCATGCCTAAATTCTCCTTACAGCCGTATCTGTCCGGAGAGAATATGGCGGTTTGGATAGTATTCCGTTCCAAAATCACTTTCCGTTTTCCTTGTCTTTAGCCTTCAATATTGCTGCTACAATTTCTTTCATGTCATTAAGGCTGTCATTATCCAGAATACCTATTCTGAAAGCCTTGTCAATAATCTGCATGATGGTTTCCATATTTACCTCTATCTTTATACATTTGACAATTAGCAATTTAAGCTCATCCCTCAAATTGGACAGATTACCAACAGACAGCCGCTCAACATATTTATGGGCTACCTCAAAGCCGGAGGCAGGAGATTGCATAAAAGCCTCCACTTCTTTCACAATACCACTTATTTCGCTATTGTAATCATATAGCTTGCCATCTTTCACATACCCCATACGTTCAGACATATCACAGGCTTTATTGATTTTAGAAGCGAAAAATTGAGTGTCCAACAGAGTATCGAAGGTTATATTATCAGTCACGCTTGCAGTTGAAATTGGTTTCTTAGCCGTTTCTTCTTCATTCATATCTACCGTGTTGTTTGTCTCTCCAATCTTGAATAATGTACTACCTTCGATTTTCTTTAAAGAATTAATGAGCCTTGTCCCTTTGTCAT
>UMBU01044444.1_pt1 | contig 21022 bp, 14 predicted proteins | sample 1964051 | NCBI WGS metagenome assembly UMBU01 (sample SAMEA4835949, study PRJEB28245) | human gut metagenome | biome: gut microbiome; material: fecal sample | place: Denmark | collected 2008
CCTCGACACCCCAGAGCCGTGGGAAATCATCAGGCGGCGGCCGGTTGTGCCGCTCCATGGGACTTGAACCCCTCCGAGGATCGCTCCGAGCTGCCCCCATTGCGTGAAGAAGCCGTGGCTGGACAGAAGTATCGTTAGCCCTGCATACGGTCATGGCCGGATCGGGAACCGTCCGATTTTTCCAGTCGTTTTTATCGCTCGTTCACGGAAGCTGCGCTGATTGAATGTTGTCCGCGCTCGTGAAGGTCGTGGCGCACCGCTGTGCTGGCTTGTGCTCTCGCACATATGCAGGAATGTACCTGATGAATGACTATGAACTTTTCAAGGAACAGTCAGCTTTCGCTGTGATTCTATTTTAAGAAATCTGTACTCTGAATGGAACGTACCATTGGGAACATCACTAACACCAATGGGAACACGGCCTATAACTTTGCTTGGAAGTGCTCCAAGTCTTTAATCAGATGCTGTATGTTTTCTTTCAGATGGGCAGCATCCAGAACATCGTGGCACTTGCCCAGAATCAGGTAATCCAGAGATGTCCCAAATATCTCAGAAATCTGAATCATCAGATCGACGGAGCAGCCCTTTTTACCGGATTCAATGCGGCTGATGTAGCCGTGGGAGACATTCAGAAGTTCGGCCAATTCTATCTGGTCGAGCTTTTTCGCCAGGCGCAGCTCACGAATCCGCGCTCCGCTGGCCTTCGTGTTGTAATACATAAAAACCTCCGTGAATTTGAAATGTGGGAATTTCAAACGCACGGAGGCGGAGAACGGCAATGAAGCCCTAAAGGTGCAGAAAAGCCCGCAGCATGATTGCTGCGGGCAGAATGGGGCGATATGAAGTTGTGGTGGGGCGGCGCATCCGGAAGAGGCCGCAGGGCATACGGGGCGCTTACAACCGCGCTCCGTAAAAATGAAAATAAGGGTCCCGGCAGGAGTCGCGCCCCTGCCAGCATACAGCCGCCCATAAAGATCACCCGTCCGGTTCCATTCCGGCTTATTCAGCCGGTAACAGGATCATATCAGACGGGTAATCTCAGCCAGAGCCTTATTTTTGCAGCAGTTTTGCCGCAAAAAAGCTGCACGAGCACCCTCACCAGCGCCGCACGGAAGCCGCACGGGTGCTTTATGTCCTCTCCCATAATTGCTGCACAGATGCGATCTGTTCTTCGCTCATGTAGGCTTTCGCAGTTTGCAGGAAACTCTTTGCCAGTTCTGCACCGCCTCTATGGTACATAATGAGAATCATGTCAGTGTTTAGTTCACTGTCATAAGGATCAAGGCTCATCGCATCGACTACCGCACGGTGTGCCGCACAATAATCGCCCTGTTCCATCTTGCGCTCAATGTAACACTTGATAATCCGAAGAAAGATGTTGTGATAATATGCCGTTTTAGGCATCAGCCAATGCTGATAGGAGATTTTAGAAAAGAGGTCGCCGCGGTATAGTGCAACTGCACTCCGATACAGGTCATGCTGCGCTCTTGGATTTGTCTCTGCTTTCAGGCGATTGCAGGTGTCATCAAATCGGTCAAAGTCGGTATAGACCGTGTACTTCGGGTTAATGACAAATGCGCCATGACACCCAACAATTAAGTCTTCCAGACCGATAATGCTCAATATGCGCCGGAGCCGGTAGGCAATATTGCTGACAGTGCGGTATGGATTGTCTATAACGTCTTCCGGCCAAAGTTCTTCAGCCAGACGGTTTGCTTTCAGCGGGCACTTCGCGTTTGTGATGATAAGCGCGAAGAGATTCAGGCAAAGATCAGAAGAAATGTCTTCTTCCGTAAGCGTTCCCTTCGCGTTCCTGATTTCCAAATCCCCAAGGCAGTTCACATAGACATCGCGGTCGCTGTATTTCGACGCCCGCTGTGCCGCGGCAATGGACTGGCTCAGCTTGATCTCGTTCAGCTCCACAACAACCGCATAGGAGATGATGAACAGGAATGTCGGATCGTTCTGAAAGCGCGTCGGGTCGTCTACCGCGATATACCCCTGATTGATGCGCTTGGAAAACGGTGCTGCCAATATGGATTGCACACCGTACCGCTGAAAGAATTGATATTCATCCGGGTATGTGTCCTTGATTGCCTCCATATCCGGTATGACAACAGGCCGGTTCAGCGATAAAAAATCACACCAGCGCGGAAAGCCTTCTACGGCAAGATACTGGAGCATGTCCTTTTGATGCTCCACCCCCTCTGCACACCATTCATAGGTGAGCAAGCCGATTTTCAAGACCCAATCCGCTTCTACAACGGAAGCTCTGGCCGCACCGTAAAACTCCGCTGCGCCTTGCAGGAGGCCATTGATAATATCTTCCGAATCCTCTAAGCTGCGTAGCCGTTCTTCCAGCAGTCGGAGTGCTGTCTGGAAGTCATGGGACGCTGCGCGATTGTTGTTCTCTGTACTGCTCATGGCTGCGCTCCTCTCTGATAATCAAAAAACTGCCCGGTTTTCACAACTGAGCAGTCCATCAGGAAGCACCAGACATTTGCCTGAGAAGTTAGTTTGTCTTTGTCCGCAACCTTGCATCTCTGCGAAGAGTGTCTTTTACTGACTTTCGGGAGCATGATCTTTGCGATCTTTTTGAAGCTTTCCGGCTCGTTTTCGCGCATCCAGAGGAGCTTCGGGGCGGTGAAGCCCGCGAAGGCAATGTTGGCCGTCAGCGCAGAAAGCTTGTCCTTGCCGACAACGTTATTGAGGTAGTCGACCTCTTTGGACGTGCGTCCGTCGTTCCACAGAATCGCCGGACGGATGACGTTGTCCTGCGCGTCCAGCGCAACAATGCCGTGCATCTGACCGCCTGTGCCGATGCCCGCGACCTGCTCTGCGTCGAAGCCCTGCAATAATTTCGGAATGCCGCTCACGACCGCATCCCGCCAGTCCTCGGGACGCTGCTCCGACCAGCCGGGGTGCGGGAAGCTGAGGGGATACTCCTTCGTGACAGTATTCAAAATCGAGCCGTCCTCCGCGACAAGCAGCAGCTTGCAGGCGGATGTCCCCAAGTCAATACCGATATAAAGCATTTTGGCCTCCTGATTTTTATTCCAGCGTCAGCAGCACAACGTCGTTGGTCTGGACAGAGAGGCGAATCGTTGTATTGCCGTTTTCTGCGGTAAATGCTTGCGGCTCGGATACGAGTCTGGTACTCTCTTTGATCATCTTTACCTGTGCAGGCGTAAGCAGGTCGGGCTTTCCCAGCTTCAGCCAGGGTATCGCCCAGATCAACGCCGTTTTTCGCGTTGTCATGGGTGATCTTCATCATCTTAAAGGCATCCTTTACGCCAAAGGAATTGCCGAAGCCGTCGCCGGGATAGTGATGGGTCGTCAAAAAGTCAAAGGGAACGTCGTTTTTCTCACAATAGGACTTGAACGCACCCACCCACCGGCAGGCACTCGTGGACGGTCCGCCCACTCGAAGCGCGGCGTCTACCTTTTTTATGGTTCTGGCCGTCGCGGCGTACAGCTCAAAATAGTCCTGCTGCTTTCCGTGGAAGAAGATCGGAAGATCCGGCTCGTTCCATACTTCAAAATACCAGCTTTCCACCTCCTCTTTTCCGTATCGCTCCAGCAGAAAGCGGATGAATTTTTCGACCAGATCGCACCAGCGCGCCATGTGCTTCGGCATATCGATGTGATTGCGGTAGCGGAGGCCGACTTTTTTCCCTTTCGCAATGGCGCTGGGCATGAAGGACAGCTCCACAAAGGGCTTCATGCCGCACTTCAACACATTGTCAAATACGTTGGCGATCTGCCGGAAGCTCAGCTCCTGAACCTTCCCGGCCCATGGCATGGCCGCGAAGTTAAAGTAGTCCGTCAGCCGCTGGATCACCAGCAGATCATCGTCAAAAATTCCATGGAAGCGAATATAGCGGATCCCCAGCTCATCATGCGCCAGCTTGACGTGCTCGCAGACGTCCGCACGGAGCATCTGGCAGGCGTGGTCATTGCCGATGCCAAACTGCCAGGAATCATCGGTAGGAATGGTTTTTCCGTTTCGGTCGATCTGTATTTTCATGGTATTACTCCTTTTTCAGCATTCCGAACAGATGGTGCAGCAGTTTTCCGTCGTTGGCATAACCGCAAAGCTCCTCGATCATCCGCTCTGTTACAACGTCCCCTGCCATGGTCTGCAAATGGCGAAGGGAATCATACAGGACAAAGGTATTGCCGCCCAGAAGGGGCGTTTTTGTAAGCAGTCGGTAGATATTTTTCCGCCGGGATAATGTCTGAGATCCCGCAGGAGGCAGTCCGGATCGAATTTCTCCGGCAGCGGGGTGGCGCGGATTTTTCGGGCAAACACCGCCATATAGGGTTTCCCTTCCAACGGCACTTCGCAAACGCCCTGATATTCCCCGTCCAGGATCCGCCGCTCCATGCTCCATGTATCGACAATCTCTATCTGATAACCGTGGCGGCTGGGCAGCACGATATCCTGCGCCGCGCTCTGGGTACTGCCGAAGTACCAGACGAATAGTTCGTCTTCCTCCATTCCGACTGGCAGCTGCTCTCCGCTTTGACAGCAGGTGAGTCTTGGGTTGCCGTAGTCCGCCATGATTTCTTTCAGAAAGCGGATCCGCGCAGGACTTTCCCCGTGCAATCTGCCGCCTTTTGCCCACCAGAGGATGTTGTCCGGATCTGTGTATGTTTCTCCGTGCCCTGCGAAGCCGGCGCGCACGGCTGCCTCCCAAAAGTGACGTACCAGCTCCTGCGGCGTGCAGTTGCCGAATGTGGGCTTGATGTCGCCCTCATAATTGATCTCGTCCCAGACTACCGGCTTTTTGTACCTTGCCTGCATTTCGCCGGTCAATTCCGTTGACACATACATTCCGGTACGCTGCAACGAGCAATGCGTCAGATTCTTATCCCGATGATCGTAGTGCTTCAGGCACTGATGGATCCCCAGCATATGTCAATATGGGTCGTTCTCGCGGATGCAGCGTAAAATGCGCTGCCATCCGCTTTTCTTTGCCTTGTAGCCGCTGCGAAACAGGTTGTACTCATTGGCAGCGCTCCACCAGACGTTGGAGAACGCGCCCAACCGTGCCGTCACATAGCGGATATACTTCTCGTCCTGCACCCTGCACATGTGGGAAAAGCCCCAGTTATCTGCATCATAGGGATGAAACAGAATGATATCCGCCTGAATCTCCAGTTCCCGCAGCCGGGCGACAGCCTCGTCCAGCCGCTGAAACAGCTTTACATTGGGCGTATCAAAATCAAAGTGCCCCGGTTCTCCGGCGAAGGGGGAAAAGCTCCGGCTGTTCCTCGCTGTAAAGGTACCACTTGGGAAATACGCACATCCGGAGCTTGTTGAAGTATCCCTTCTCAAGCTCGGCGATCGTATCCGCCCGGACGGCTTGCGGCTGGTAGATCCACGCATAGCAGGTCGTTCCTGCGCTGAAATGCCGGGTCCCATCGGCGTGCTTCAGGTACAATCCGTCCGGCATTACTTTGCCATGACCGTCCACACCAGTGCACTGGAAAGAACCGGTTATCCCATGCATAGCGGGCACTGGGCTGAGGGTTTCGTAGGTATAGTTGCCCTCTTGCTCCGGCATAAAACGAATAAGAAACCTGTCGCCGCCGTCATAGAATCCCCATACCGTAATTCTTGTTCCATCCGGTGCGGCAAGGTGCGCTTTCAAAGGGGTATCAAATGGCTTTCCTGCTTTGGCTTGCAGGCGAATGTCAAAAATGTCGTATCTCTTTACTTGCGTCACGTCAGTTCCTCACAAAATGGTTACAGCTTCGCTCCGTTGGTTTCAATGATGCGCTTGTACTCCCAGGCAGAATCCTTGATGATCCGTTTTCCCGTGGTGAAATCCACATACACAAGCCCGAACCGGGGATCGTAGCCCTCCGCCCACTCAAAGTTATCCATCACGGACCAGTGCTGATAGCCCAACAGGGGAATTCCCTCATTGGCCGCCCGCTTGAGCTGGCCTAAGTACCGCTTCATAAAATCGGTGCGCTTGGGATCGTGGACTTTCCCGTCCAGACTGACCATATCGTGAGCGGCAAGGCCGTTTTCCGTAATCATAATGGGCAGTTTGTATCTTTCATAGATGAAGCGCACGTTCCAGTACATACACCGCTCGTCAATGACCCAGCCCAGGGCATTTCTGGGCGTGCCGGGCGCGGGACGCTGATTGCTGCCCCAGTCGGCGTAGTTAAAGGAGGTATAGATATTCAGGCCGATAAAATCCAAAGGCTGTGCGATTTCCGCCATATCCCTTTCGTGAGAGGCATAAATGCCGTAAGCCCGGACGGGTTTGCCTGCCAGCATGGGATCCATCCACCAGCGGTTGCCCATGAGGCCGTTGCCCTCCTCCACGCTAAGCTTTCTTGCCTTTTCGATTTCTGCCGGCGTTTCATTTTCCGGAACCCAGGTGCCGGTAGAAAATGCAATACCGACTTTCACCGGCTGCTTTGCATACTGCCGGATGGCTTTGACCGACGCGGCGTGGGCAAGCATACAGTTCCGGCTCAGCCTGGACAGCGCCAGATAATCATGCTTGAAGGGGGCATGGGCGCCCTGCATATAGCCGTTCATGATGAAGCAGCCCGGCTCGTTGATGGTCATCCACCATTTTACCCGGTCGGACAGCGCTTCCACCACCACCTTGGTATACTCCCGGAACAGCGGGACGATGCCCTCCGACAGCCAGCCGCCTTTTTTGTAGACCCACATGGGCAGATCCCAATGGAAAATCGTCACCAGCGGCTCGATGCCGTTTGCAATCAGCTCGTCCACCAGATCGGAATAGAACTTCAGTCCTTCTGGGTTCACCTTGCCCTCCTCGGGAATCACCCGGGACCAGCTGATGGAAAAGCGGTAGGATTTGAGTCCCATTTCTTTCATCAGCGCCACGTCTTCTTTCCAGCGATGATAGTGGTCGCAGGCAGTATGGCAGGTTTCGCCGTGCTTTACCTGCTTTTTTGTCGCCATATCCCAGATACTGGGGGTTCTGTCGCCATCTTTCCAGCCGCCCTCGATCTGGGCGGAGGCAGCCGCCGCACCCCAGAGGAAATCCTTTGAAAATCCCATATTTTTCTCCCTTCTGCTGTATAAAATCACGACTGCCAAAAGTCGATCGCCTGTGTAAGCCAGCCATTTGCAGGCGTACCTGCCGCCAGCCCCCAACCGTGCGCCGTTCCTTTGTAGGAACGCACCTCCACACGGCAGCCGCTTTTCCTCAGCGCCTCTGCCATCAGGCGTGTATTCTCAAAGGGAACGCACTTGTCAGCCTCGCAAGCCCAGAGAAATGTATCCGGATACTCTGCGTCGACCTGGTTTTCTATGGAATACAGCCGCTGGTACTCCGGGTCATCCTGCCTGTCTCCCAGCAGGTTTTTCCTGCTGAGATTATGGGTTTTCCTGCCCATGGTAATGACAGGATATGCCAGGATGATTGTCTTAGGCCGCGGCAGGGCGTATTTCCGGTATCCCAGAGCCTTTGCTCCCCAGCTTGCCGCCAGATGTCCACCGGCCGAAAAGCCGCAGACTGCATAGTCCTCGGTGTTGACTTCCATTTGCGCTGCATTCTGAAAAATCCATTGCAGGCAGTCCGCCACATCGTCCTGCGGGTTGGGGAAATGCGCCTCTTTCCCGACCCGATACTTGCAGACAAAGGCATTCCATCCCATCCGGTTAAGCGCCAAAGCCATCATGAACCCCTCGTTCAGGGTGCAAACCTCCGCATATGCACCGCCCGGAATCAGCAGAACGAAGGGCTTTCTTCCACCAATTACAAACGGATAGACGCCGCTACTTTCGCCTAACGGAACATAGAACTCCGTTTTCTGCCGGATTCTGTCCGAAAGGCAATTCAGCGTGTCCACCAGTACCGTTGTATCCAGACCGAGCAGCCATCGGGATGCTCGAAGAGGATATATCTGCAAAAGGGAGCGAATCATTCGGGACGGATAAAGCGCTTCTTGATAATCTGCAAATTCAGGGCTGTGAAAGACCTGATAGAACAGGGTGTTCTTTGAAAATTTACTGTTTCTCGCCATTATTCTGTTCTCCTTGATTTAGGGCTTATCTGAAAACGGGAATATGGCCAACAGCAGGTAAAAAGACCCGCTGTTTGGGCGTGTTGACGGTTTCCGGTCAGACCCTCTACATGCTCGCAAATCCGATTGTCTTTACGTCCAAAGTCCCTTTTCCATGGTAACGAAGGCACAGCATATGGTCACCCGGCGGGAATGGGATCCCTGCTTTTGCTTCCGTCCAATCCCGGCTGGGAAGCACCGGTATCTCTCCCAACCGTTCCGATTGGGTACGCACTTCCCATGTTCCTTCTGCATTTCCACGGCACAGAATATTCAGAACTTGCCCGCCAGAGAAGCGGAAGTATTTATAGCCAAGCTCCGTTCCCGAAGCTATGCCCGCAACGAACACTTCTCCATTTTCTTCCGTAACTCTGGGTTTTGTCTGGGGGTCGCCCAATCCCAGCTTCATTTTCTTTCCGGTGGTCAGATTGCAGCAGATCGCGGCAGGAAAGCTGCCTGCTGCGGGAATGGGTCTGCCGCTAAGTCCTTGTGTCGTGATCTCCACCTGCGGGATGCTTCCGTCAGGCAGGATTGTGATGGGTTCGGCGCAGGCCTGCCGGGAATAATCCGAATTGTTAGTACAGCGGTGATAAAACACATACCACTGCCCATTGATATTCTCAATGCCGCCGTGAATGGTGCCGGCAGGGGCTTTGGGCACGGTATTTCCCTTGTAACCCAGATCGGAATTGGAAATGATCACACCACGGTAAACAAAATCTCTGTCCGGGTAACGGCTGGTAGCATAAGCCAGCTCGTTGTTCTCGCCGGAGGAATAAACCAGATAATAGGTATCTCCGATCTTGCGAATAGACGGTGCTTCATAGAAGGCGTGATGGTAAAGCGCGCTGTTCTTAGGGGCGGTGGTTTTGCTGTCCAGTACCGCTTTCGGCTCCGTTTTTGCGGTCATCATATCCGCTTCCAACTCCACAACAGCGCAGGAAAGAATGCTGGGCTTTGTCGCTTTGATCTCCGAAATACTCCGCCCGAACAGCTTGCTCTGTACCCAATTATAAATTGGCGCAAACACCCTGCTTCGGAAATCCCGTGCCAGTCCCCAACCATAGTACAGCCAGATACGGCCATCATCATGCAAGACAGCCGGGTCGTTGGTCAGGTATTTCAGCACAGGCGTTCCATCCGGGTATTGAATATCTCCCAGGTATTCAAATGGACCGCCGGGGTCATCGGATACCGCCACGGACATGGGACCGAAATTCTTCGTATTGGGCCCCATGGCACAGTAGTACAGATAATACCGTCCATCGTTTCCCCGCACGCAGTCCGGGGCGTAGTAATCTACCAGCTTTCCGGGCTTTGACCGGGGATCCTGATCCTTCCGGTAGGTCACGCCGTGGCATTTCCAGTCTGAAAGGTCATGTACAGGGGCAGACCATACCGTATAGTCCTGCACGCAGAAGCGGTCGGAGTTTGCCTTGTCATGGGAACCGTAAAGGTACACCCGCGACCCGAACACATGGGGTTCTCCGTCCGGAACATATTCCGTAAGCGGTAAAATGGGGTTCATAAAAATCTCCTATCTGTATGCTTTGCACGCCTCGCTCTTGAAAACCAGCTCCAGCACCCGTCCGGCGGAGATATTCAGTGCCTCCCGGTTCAGCCTGCCCGTTTTCAATTCTTCCTCCAGTTTTTTGGAAATGGCAGCCGTGCCGGGCATGATGAGGTCGTTTCCGGCGTTGATCGCTTCCGCGTAGGAGCACTGCTCGGTGGCGTTCCAGTCGCTCATCACAAGTCCCTCGAAGCCCCACTCCTGCCGCAGCACCCGCGTCAGCAGGTCATAGGTGTTGCACACATGCTTTCCGTTCACGCGGTTATAGCTGGACATCACCGTCCACGGCTTTCCCTCGGTGACGGCAATGCGGAACGCCCGCAGATAGATCTCCCGCAGCGCCCGCTGCGACACATTGGCGGAGACCTCCATGCGGTTATCCTCCTGATTGTTGCAGCAGAAGTGCTTCTGGGAGACGCCTACACCGCCCACGCTCTGAACACCCCGAGTAACGGCTGCCGCCATTTTGCCGGACACGACGGGATCTTCGGAATAGTATTCAAAATTTCTGCCGCACAGGGGATTGCGGTGAATATTGAGCCCCGGCGCCAGCCAGACGGACACGCCGATCTCCAGCATCTCCCGGCCAACTGCTTTGCCGATCTCCTCCAAAAGTTCCGTGTTCCATGTCTGCGCCTGTACAGTTTCGCTGGGCCATGCGGTCATATAGCGGTAGACCGTTTTCCCTTTTCCCGGGATCTTCCGGAGGAAGGGGTTCGCCTTCGCCAGCCATCCCCACTGCCAGTCCTTGGGAAGCCCCTCCGGATACCGGGGAACGGCATTGCGCGTCAGGGTGCTCAACTGGTTGACGTTCAGTCCGGCAGGGCCATCGGACATAGCAATGTTGGGAATGCCTTTTTTCAAAAGCTTGGTACAGGTTCGCCCTGCCGCGCCCATGACATTATTATAGCACCGAATGTCATAGCCGCCGCCCACTACCAGCCGAATCTTGTCCCGATCGCCCAGCTGCTTCAGCACAGCCGCCGCCTTGGGAGATACCGTCTGAGAAACCGGTTTTCCGGATTTTGTGCCGATGGACTCTACCGTTTCCAGCACCCGTTCCGCTTCCACGCAGAAGCTGCCCGCCGCCGTATCATTTAGCTTGACCCGATACTCCCCGGCTTCCAGCACAAAGACGGAGCGGGATTCATCAAAGGAAGCAATATCCTCCAAACGGAAAGGGATAGACAGGGTCTGCCGCTGCCCCGGCCCCAAGCACTCGGTTTTCGCAAAACCAGCCAAGGCTCTGACCTCATGCTCCAGTGCGCCCTCCGGCTTGGATACATAGATTTGCAGCACCTTTTTCCCAGAGATCCCGCCGGTATTGGTTACGGTAAGCTCCACGCCGGACTGGGTCACGCTGTTCATTTCCGCAGAAAAGTCCGTGTAGCTCAAGCCGTAGCCGAAGGGATAGCGGGGCTTCACGCCCTGCTTATCAAACCAGCGATAGCCAACATAGATATCCTCGGCGTATTCCTCGTTTTCCAGATCGCTGTTGCGGTGGCTGAAGGTATCGGCGCTGGGATAGTCGTCATAGCGGATCGCCCATGTGTCTGTCAGGCAGCCGCTGGGGCAGGTTTTTCCGGTCAGGATGTCCGCCAGCGCATTGCCGCCCTCCATGCCCCCCTGTCCGAAAAACAGCACTGCATCCATTGGGATCTCGTCCAGAATGGACAGATCCATCACGCCGCCGCAGTTGAGGATCAACATCAGCTTCTTGTAGTGTTTCCGCAGCAGCCGCAGGCTTTCGGTTTCTGCATTGGACAGGAGATAGTCGCCCTTTTCCACTCTGCGATCCTTTCCTTCTCCCGCCTGCCGGGAAAGGACATAAATGGCAGTGTCTGTTTCATCCGTTAGTTCATCCGCCAGCACCGGCGTGCAGGCAGGGTATGGAATGGGATGCTCTCCGATGAAAATGAACATCTGCATGGTCTGCACCGGACTGTATTTCTGAACCTGTTTCTCAAGACCCTGCCGCCATGCTGCAATATCCGCCTCGTATTTTTCCTGGAAACGATCCATCCACAGCGTCGTCGGAAATGCAAATCCGGCGTTTTTCAGGCCTTCCTCAATGGTCACGCTGTAGCGCTCATGAACGTCGCCGCTGCCGCTGCCGCCCTTGACGGTCATGCGGCTGCCCGCGCCGTAAAGCGCGATCTTCTGCGGCTGCATCGGCAGCACGCCGTTATTCTCCAGCAGCACGATGCCCTCCGCCGCGGCTCCGCGGGCAATGGCTCTGTGCGCCCGCTCTCTTACAGATTCCTCCGGCGAAGAAGCGCCAAGAAGCTGAAATTTCATGTTGTTTCATCCTTTCTCCGTGCGGCCGAGATCGTGTGATGACCGCTCAATTGCTCGATTGTCTCTCCATCAGGAAGGGTTAGCGTGCAGGTTGTCGAAACCGGGATGTCCAGCGTCACCCGGAAGTTGTCCTCCGTCTGCTCCCAGCGGAGGGAAATTTCACCGTAGGGTGTTCGGACGCTGCCCTGCGCCCATGTTATTCCGCCGCCGGGTACCGGCTTTACCCGGAAATGCCGGTAGCCGCCCTCGGTGGGTTCCAGTCCCAGTACGCGGCGATACAGGAAATCTCCCACCGCGCCATAGGCATAATGATTCATGGAGGGGTCGCGCACCTTTCCATCCGGTGTAATGGTGTTCCATTGCTCCCAGAACGTCGTTGCGCCCATTCTGACGCAGTAAAGCCATGATGGGCAGGTGTCCTGCATCAGCACGCGATAGGCGGTATCCACATACCCGTTATCCGCCAGTGCAAACAGGAGATAGGGCGTGCCGGTAAAGCCGGTATTCAGATGGAAACCCTTTTCCGCCACCAGACGGTTGAGGTTGACTGCCATGGTTTCCCGGTTTTCCCCCTGCTCCATGCCGAAATACAGGGGAAGCACATAGCCGGTCTGAAACTCCTTTTTCAGCGTTCCTCTGCCGTCCGTGAGGACGGCGCGAAACGCGCCGCAGATGCTTCTGCGCAATTCGGCATAGTGCGCTGCATCTTTCGTTTCTCCCAAAAGTCCGGCGATCTCGGCCATGATTGCGCAGGAATTGGCATAGTATGCCGTGGCAACCCATTTACCCTTTGCCATCCAGTCCCTGACATACCCCTCCGGAGCACACCAGTCGCCGAACTGAAAGAGCCACTTCCAGATATACTTCCTCTGTCCGAACCCGGAGAGAGATGCCCAGAATTTTACCGCTTTCATGTATCGCTTCATGCAGGGATAATGCCGCTGGAGAAGCTCCAGATTCCCCCGGGCCCGATATTCTGCCCAGGGAACAAGGATACAGCTGTCGCCCCAGCAGGCGGTCGCCACTACCGGGGTCGAACAGCCATGGATCGGTACCACTGTGGGAATTCCACCGCCCCAGCTCTGCTCTAAACGCATATCCAGAAGCCACTTTTCCAAAAAGCGGCTCAGATTGAAGTTATAACACGCAGTATTGGCAAACACTGCCATGTCCCCCGTCCAGCCCTGCCGCTCATCGCGCTGAGGGCAATCTGTGGGGATGTCCACAAAATTGGAGCGTCCGCTCCACCGGATGTTGCTTTGCAGATGGTTAATCCGTTCATCCGAGCAGGAGAAGCTACCGGTTTCCTCGTAGTCGGAGGACAGCGCCAGCGCCCGCACACGAAGCAGCTCCGGGTCTATGCCCCGAACAGCAATGTAGCGAAACCCCATATAAGTAAACCGGGGAGAATAGACCTGTTTTCCGTCTTTGCATATGTAGCAGAGTTCTGCTTTGGCCGTTCGTAGGGACGCTGTGTATAGATTGTCCCCGTCCAGCACCTCTGCATGACGGACGGTAATGGTCTGTCCCCGCTGCCCCTCCAGCTCCAGCTCCACGACTCCGGCAAAATTCTGACCGAAATCATAGATCGTTTCCCCATCGCCGTTTTCAAAATGGGAAACGGGATGCAGAATTTCCCGGCAGATAACACGGCTGTTTTCCAGCGCGATCTCCGGGCGGAACGGAAGCCGCACGGCATCCGCGCGTTTCCAGCTGACTGCTTTCAGATCAGCGGAGGCGTCGTAAGTTTCCCCGTCATACAAACAGGCTTTGCGGTAATTGCCCTGAAGCGTGACCTCCCAGCGGCTGTCGGTGATGATCCTTTCCGCTGTACCGTCGGCATACTCTATAAACAACTCCAGCAGGAAGGCCTGCCGGGGTGCGGTGATCTTGTTTTTATTCTCGTATGTAAAACGCCCGACCGCCCATCCGCCCGCGACAACGGCGATAAGGGTATTGGAGCAGGCGAGCTGTTCCGTCACATCATAAAACTGGTATTGCAGATTCTTTTTGTAGCTGGTGAAGCCGGGGGCGAAATAACTGTTTCCGACTTTTTCGCCATTCAGCTTCAACTCGTAAATACCGATGGCCGTGGCTGTGATGTACGCCCGCCGGATCGGCTTTTCAATGGGAAAGCACTTGCGGAAGGTCATGGGAACGGGAGACTGTTTTTTGCCGAAGCTGTAATCCTTATCCGTTATCCAAGATGCCTTCCAGGGAAGCTTCAGCCGTCCGGTTCGGAAGGAAGCCGCTGCGGCGGCTTCCTGTCCGTGGTTATCCCGGACTTGTATCCCCACCGGATATTCCGTAAAGGGCTGCAAGGCAAGACCCTTTAACGGAAACCCGGTCTGGCTGTTTCCGCAGTCAAATGTTTGACCGCAGACGGTTACTGAGGCTTCTGCCAAGCTGGTTCCGGGAACATCACTTTCCAAAGCAAACGCAAGCTCCGGCTCCAAATGATCTGTTCTGTTGTCAGCTTTGCCGTCTATATGGATGTCCCGGATCTCCAGCATGACCGATCACTCCTTATTTTTTCTTTTTCGCTGCTTTCTTCGCCTGTTTCGCCAGATATTTGGCGTTTTCTGTGTCAAAGTCCAGTCCTTTTTTCGCGCACCGAGCCTTCAGATCCTCAATTCTGTGTTCCTCGTGGATCCGTTCGGCTTCCTCGTCTTCCAGCAGCTGCTGCTCCTCAGGGTCAACCCACACTTCGCCCCGGGCCAGCACCGCCTGCTTTTTTCGATCCAGCAGCTCTGTGTTGATTTCCGGCAGATACTTCTCCACATCCACAAAGGGCAGCAGGATAACCACCGCAGCCGCCAAAATAATATCGAACAAATAGAAAGACATCGTCATAAACCGGATCACTTCTGCGCTGGGTGCTACGCCGACGGCGTCCACAAAGCCCAGCTTCAGGATTCCGGACTCAAAGCCGCCGGCAAAGGGTGCATAGATCAGCCACTGGATGGCAGTAATCACCGCAACACCCATCATGCCTTCCAGACGCAGATGGGATTTGTATTCGATGCTGTCAAAGGCATAGCACATGAGCGTTGCAAAAATGTACGCATTGGGGAGCCAGCCCACCTGCCGCAGAAAGCCCGCGATCAGAGCGAGCACCAGCTGATCCGGGAACATCCAGCCAAGAACGCTTCCAAACAATGCAATGGCATATCCGGCGACCGTCAGATTTTTGATGCCGAATTTTTTGGCCATGGGATAGATGATGAATGCGCCGATGCCGGTCATGGAGCCGGTAATCACCGTGTAAATAGTGTACATCAGGGGGTTTTCTGCGCCTCCCAGCAGAAACTTGATGTAAAAATACTGTACATTGCCGCCCTTGAAATTATCCACAATGCCGCCGATTGTGGTAAGAATCAGCAAAATCACATAGTACTTGTTGCTGAAGAGCGCCTTCAGCTGCTGCTTCAGGGGAATATTTTCTTCGCCGGGCTTGCTCTGCTCTAGCGTCACATCCTCCGTGATGCGTTCACGGGTATAGAAGTATTCCAGCAGCAGCAGCGGAATGGCAATGGCCGACAGAATCAGCATCAGCTTCGGGTAGCCGGTGATATCCTTCTCCAGCCACATGGGAAGCGCCACCATGTTCAGCAGCATACCGATAATAATGCCGGAGATCAGTGTCCAAGACATTTTCCGGATATACTGAATAAACGCCTTCTCCCTGGGACTGCGGGACGTCAGGGAACAGATCGTGTCCCGAAACAGATAGAAATAGCTGGAACCGACCGTATGATAGCAGATCAGCAGGAAGAAGAAATAGTACCAGTAGTTCTCTCCCAGCGTCTTCCCGGGGAACAGGAAAATCAGGCTGCCGATGATTATGGAAATAAATCCAAAAATCAGATACCACGGACGCATACGACCCTGCCGGCACTGTGTATGCTGGATCAGCCAGCCGTTGAGAAGACCGGTGCCCATGGCAAGGATTTTTGCCACAGTCATAACGACTTCATATACACCGCCCATCTTCATAATCATGGCAATATTGTCCACGCCATACATGGCGCCGGTCTGCTGGGTGAAAAACTTTTCAACCAGCGCCGCAATGGTATTGACCACAAAAATCAGTCCCAACGGGCCGATCAGGTGCCCCAACACCCATTCCTTTGTGGATACGGTCTGGGTGGTTGCCCGGCTGTCCATAAAGGGCTTGTCGAACAATCCGCCGCTGAGAAGCGGCTTGTGTATTGTCTTTGTTTTCATTCATTCTACCTCCAAGTATATTGTTACCGGCTCCACACCGGCTGAGTTTATGGTTACGGCTGCTTTTCCGGGCTTGCTTCCGGCTTTCAGCACGGCCAGCGCCCGCCCGCGGTAAGCCCGGCAGTGGTTTTGCAGGAAGCTCTCATCTGTTTTGTACAGGGCGCTGCCCATGCCGATCAGAGAAACCCCGCCATCGGCCAGCACTTCCACCGGCTGCTCTATCGTGGGAAGCAGCTTTCCGTCCCCATCCACAAATTCAATGGGCAGATAGCACAGATCCGTGCTGCCGGCGCGCAGCGTCCGCTTTTCCGGCACGGCGCACAGCCGTATTTCTCCTGTTCCGCCGGACAGGCTGTAGGAGGATAGCACCCTCCCGCCAGCGTCCAGCGCCTCCGCCGTCAGCGTCCCCGGCTGATATCGCGTGGTGAAGACTGCCTTGAAGTCTTTCAGCCCTTTCGTTCCGATTTCCTTCCCGTTCAGTAACAGCCGCACCGCATTCCCAGGCGCGTAGACTTCGATCGTCGCTTTTGTATCCGCGTAACCCGGCCAGTTCCAGCTGTCTATGGCATCCGTAAACTGCCAGGAGCCTTTTGTCGGAGACTCCTTTGCGTGATTCAGTGGATGCACGCCGATAAACGGTTCCTTCCGAAGTCCCCAGACCACTTGCAGATACGCCATCGCCGCCAGAGGCTTTCCGGTCATATCGATCATCCCCTGATTGGCGAGCAGCGGCAGCCCCTTGTAGCTTTCATAGGTCCAGCCCATGCAGGCTTCCCCCAGATAATCCCACGCTGACCAGACAAAATCTCCGATGAGCTGCGGATATTTTTTTACCCGCTCCCAGTTGTAGGGCAGATCCGCCGCCATGGTCTCCGCACCGACCATAATCCGATTCGGGTACTTCCGGGCATCCGGGTCGTATCGGGAGGAAGCGTAGTTCAGCCCCAGAATGTCCAGGCTTTCAGCAGCGCCCCGGCAGGCTTTGTCGCCCCGCTTCCCGGCGGCCATAAAGAACATCAGCTTTCCCAGCTTCTGCGTCATGGCGTTGAAAAAGGCTGATCCGGTCTTTTTTTCCCGATACCCCCGCTTTGGCGGAAGCGGTTCCGGTTTGTAATCTCCCTTGTCCTTGTATACACCCATGCCCATACTGGCATAAACGTTCAGCAGCACATTCACGCCTGCTGTGACAGGGCGCGTGTTATCCAGACTGTGGACAAATTCCGTCAGCCGTTTGCAGACCTCCACGCCTTTGGGGGTCGCAGTTTCCGATACCTCGTTGCCGATGGAATACATTATGACGCAGGGGTGGTTCCGTGAGGATTCCACCATGGCTGTTACGTCCGATCTCCAATCCGTCTCAAACCTCCGGGAATAATCGTGGTAGGTCTTGGGAATGTACCATCCGTCAAAGGCCTCGTTCATCACGTACATTCCTAGCCGGTCGCAGATCTCCAGCGTGGTTTGAGAGGCCGGGTTATGGGCCATGCGGACGGCGTTGAACCCGCTTTCTTTCAGAATCCGAATCCGCCGCTCCTCTGCATCCTGATATTCACAGGCACCAAGGACACCGTGGTCATGGTGGATGCAGCCGCCCCGGAGAAGTACTGGCTTGTCATTAACAGTCAGTCCGGTTTCGGCGCTCCAGGCGAGATTCCGGATCCCGTAGAAAATCGTTTGCTCATCCGTATCGGTTCTCACCAGAACGCGGTATAAATATGGGTTCTCCGCACTCCACAGCTTCGCATCCGGAATTTCCAAGACCCCCGGAGCGCCGGAAGCTACACAGGTATCACCGTCGTAAAATTCCACGGTCACATCGCAAGGCCGGGTCGTTGTTATCTCCGCTCGCACCCTTGCCGGGTGAATGTCCAAAGTTTCCAGATGCACGCCGGAAATATGATTTTTGTCTTGGATGCACATCGTTACCGGTCTATAGATGCCGGAACCGGAATACCAGCGGCAGTTCGGCTCCAGCGAATTGTCCACCGTAACGCGCAGCAGATTCTCTCCCGCCTGAACGGCATTGGAAATGTCCACGTCAAAGGCGGTATAACCGTAGTGGTGCGCGCCGACCGCAAGGCCGTTGAGATAGACTTTGCAATTCTGATAGACGCCTTCAAAATGCAGGACGATGGATTTCCCGACCGCCGCTTCTTCCAGAACAAATCGCTTCTCATACCGATATTTTCCGCCGGGGAAATATCCGGTATTGACTCCGTTCCGACAGATCCTGTCACGGGTTTCTGCCAGCATGGCGTCGTGCGGCAGATCCGTTTCCACTGGTATGCCGTCCTCTTTGCAAAAGAACCATCCTTTGTTCAAATCAATGGTCATGGACTTCGTCCTTTCTTTAAGCAATTCCACACAGAAATCCAGAGATAATTCGGGAAGTTTATACTCATATTATACAAATTGCCCATTGCTTTGTATTGCATAATAGTCTATAATTTTATATATTTATCTACGGAGGCGAGTTTTATGAAAAACTATCAGAATTTCTGCGAGATTTTTTATGCTTCCCACTATCTTCCCATTGCCATGTATGAAGGGGAGCACTTTGTCTGCGCCTCCGGATTTTATGAAGAAGGAGACCCTTACCCATTTGTTTTTTCCAAGATGACAGGATACAAAAGCCCTTCTGTCTATGTTTCTTCCGATACGGGGTACTATGGACTTGTAACATGCGGCGATGGGCTGCACGCCTTTGTTCTGGGGCCGGCATACAGCACGCCGGTGACAGAAGAATTCATTCGTTCCTATATTCGGAAAAACATGCTTCCCATCAGCCGTTACGAGGAAGTTGCATCCTTTCTGCGCAGCATTCCCCAATACACCTATAATCAATTTCTGAATCTTTTGCTCTTTCTTCATTTTACCTTTACCGGCGAAAAACTGGATATCGGTCAGGCCTTTGGCATTACCGATACCCAGTTTCAGAAAGTGATCGCGCAGCGTCACTCCCGGCAAACCTATCAGGAGCGGGAAGAACATCGGCAGCACGGCACCTATCAATTTGAACAGCAGATGCTGACGATGATCCAAAACGGTGACGCAGAAAAACTGGAGCAGCTTTTTCTTGCCACCGCAAGCTCGCCTACGGTTCAGGAAGGAAAATTGGCAGAAACTCCTCTGCGACAGGCAAAGAACATTTTCATCGGATGGGCTACCATGATTGGGAAGGCAGCTGCCATCCCCGGCGGCCTGGACATCGAGCAGACCTATCAGCTGATCGATACTTATATTCAGGAGTGCGAAAAAATGCAGTCTGAGGATGCCATCAAAAATCTGCAATACAATATGCCTATAGACTTTGCCCGCCGGGTCGCTCAGCAAAAGCTTCCCGCCAATATTTCACATGAAGTATACACCTGTATGCAGTTTATCAATTCCCATATCAACGAACCCATTCAGGCAGAAGATGTCGTTGCTTTTTCCGGAATGAGCCGGGCGTATCTGTTTCGGAAATTTCAGCAGGAGCTGGGAATGGGGATCGGCGCTTATATTGCGCAATGTCGCATACAGGAAGCAAAGTCTTTGCTTCGATTCACGGAAAAATCCCTTGGCGAGATCAGCAGCTATCTCTGCTTTTCCAGCCAAAGTCATTTTCAGACGCAATTCAAAAGGAACGTTGGGCAGACGCCGGTGCAGTACCGTAAGAATCTCCAAGAGCACAAAGCATGAAGCCTTAGGTGATTACCTCGGGCAGAAAGAATCAACACTTGGCAAGCAATGCCTGCGTTTATACAAACTTGACGAACAGGAAGATTTCCGTATGCCGGAAATCTCCCTGTTGCTTGTTGGGGAAACTCTCCCCAAACCCCTGATTGATCGAACGATTCCCGTTCGGCTGCGCCCTGCAAAGCAGCGCTATTTTTCCTGTTGATGCTCTCTTGTCTGCCGCTGTTCATCGGCATCCGTGCGCAGGAGCATCTCGGCGTTGGCCTTATAAATCTGGAGCTGTCTGGCTTCCTCGCGTGCCTTGGCAAGCGCCGCATAATCGAGTTTCTTCTGCACAAGCAGATCAGAATACTCCGCTTGCAGGCTCTTGACGGTGGGCAGCTTTTTCAGCGCCAATTCGTCAAACGCTTTCTTCGCTGCCTTGTGGATGATGATGTCACTCTCATGCGCATCGTAGTATTTCTTGGAATACCCGGCCTTGCGATAGGCAGTGTAGATATCTCTGGTCTTAGCGTAATTGATGATGTGCGTTTTCAGTACGGCGATCTCCGCCATACGGCTCTCCGCTGCCTTTATTTTCGCCGTCAGCTCCTTCGTCCTGCCGCTTGCGGCATCCGCGTAATCGGATAGCGCATCGAAATCTGCAAAGTCATGCTTCTGGATGAACAGCAGCGTTTCGGCCATGCTTTTCAGCTTCACGACTTTCAGCTTCTGGTCATAGGCAGTGCCTTTGCCGCTGCCGATTTTGGCTTCAATCTGCGAAATCAGCGTCGGTCTCGACACCTTGGAAGGATACCTCTTTTCCCTGCGCGGCGTATGCACCCGCGTGCCGAGGATCACAGCCCGCAGCTCTTCTTCCGAGTAACCTTCGCCCAGCGAACGGAGACGGATATTCTGCGGCTGACCGTCCCGCATGAAGGTGACATGCTTGCCGCGCTTTACGGTATAACCAGCTTCCTCCACCAGCTTCAGAAACACCTCGAAATTTTCCGGCTTCTTCGCAAGCGCCGCGTCAATGGCGGCACGCAGCAGATCGCGCTGACAGGGCTTTGCATTGCCGCACAGCCATTTGTTGTAGCTCTTGCCGTGCGGCTTTGGATTCTCAATCACAGACAGCCGGTGCTCCATACAAACAAGATCACTGAGCTTCCGGACAGCTTCGGTGCTGCCCCAGAAGTTGCG
>UMBU01074282.1_pt1 | contig 20686 bp, 14 predicted proteins | sample 1964051 | NCBI WGS metagenome assembly UMBU01 (sample SAMEA4835949, study PRJEB28245) | human gut metagenome | biome: gut microbiome; material: fecal sample | place: Denmark | collected 2008
CATACAAAATAACAAATATATGCCCACATTCGTTCAAATTCTTGATTTTATAGGCACATTTGCCTTTGCCATCAGTGGTATCCGGCTTGCCTCGGCTAAGCGTTTCGACTGGTTTGGAGCCTATGTTGTAGGTCTTGCTACTGCGATCGGTGGTGGTACTATCCGTGATGTTCTGCTTGATGTTACTCCCGGCTGGATGACAAATCCTATTTATCTGATATGTACGGGACTTGCTTTGCTGTGGGTTATCTGTTTCGGCCGTTGGCTGATCCGGCTCAATAATACCTTCTTTATTTTTGATACTATCGGGCTCGCTTTGTTCACTGTGGTAGGTGTGGGAAAAAGTATCGCTTTGGGATATCCTTTTTGGGTAGCCATCATTATGGGTAGTATAACGGGAGCAGCCGGTGGGGTGATTCGTGATGTGTTTATCAATGAGATTCCCCTCATCTTCCGAAAAGAAATTTATGCGATGGCCTGTGTGGTAGGAGGCATTGCCTATTGGATTTGTGACCTAGTAGGGATCGAATCATACGGTTGTCAGCTGATAGGCGGATTAGTAGTCTTTCTAACCCGCATCTTAGCTGTGAAATATCATATTTGCCTACCTATATTAAAAGGGGGAGAAGAGGCGGAAGATTAGGCTAATCCTCCATCTCCAGTTCGCCTTGGAAACTGATAGACTGACGGTTCTGCATATTTACGTTGATGCTTGCCTCACCATTCGTATATACTTTGGCTCTGAATTCATATCTGTCTTCAGGATTCCGGGCAACGAATTCGATAACGGCATTTCCTTTTTTATCCATTTTCATATCATATTCTTTAAGGGGAGCTCTGAAATTGAGTCCGTCACCTCCACCATACGGGATACTGTAGGCCCGTCCGAAATAAGGCAAGTAGGAGATAACCGAGTCATTTCTGATTTCCAATGAGTAGGGAGACGTCAAGGGAATGGAGCGTCCGCGCATCGGCATGGCGGTCCTGACATCTATCTTGTAATTCTCTGAGGCAATGAGCTTCTTGACAGCCTCTTTTTTCTGCTCTTTCTTCTCTTGTTTACTTTGAGCGGAAAGGGGGAGTCCCACTAGCAAGGCTAGCAATAACATAAAGATTTGTTTCTTCTTTTTCATATCCGTTGTATTTAGGTTGATATAAGTATAACAACCAAATTTACTAAAAAGTCGGGAACTCCTCTGTTTTCTTTAATGAAAATTAAATAGAAAATTCGACCTTCCTCCGATTTTTCACCACCCAAAAACTATCAAAAAACACCTAGAAACTATCATTTGATAGAATTTCCCCTCATAAATAACGGAAATTACCCTTCCGAAGAGGAAAAATACCTTTAAACTTGCAAACATCGAGAAAAACGAATATTAACCATTAAAACCTTTAAAGTATGAAAAGTTTAAGTTTCAGAAAAGATTTAATTGGAGTTCAGGAGGAGTTGCTTCGTTTTGCTTATAAATTAACGGCTAACCGTGAAGAAGCAAATGATTTATTGCAGGAAACGTCTTTAAAAGCATTAGATAATGAGGACAAATATGTTCCGGACACAAACTTCAAAGGATGGATGTACACTATTATGCGCAACATCTTTATTAATAACTACCGGAAAATAGTACGTGACCAGACCTTTGTAGACACTACCGATAATTATTATCATTTGAATTTGCCGCAAGATTCCGGATTTGACAGTACGGAGGGCGCGTATGATTTGAAAGAGATGCATCGTGTAGTCAATGCATTGCCAAAAGAATATAAGGTACCTTTCTCCATGCATGTGTCGGGATTCAAATACCGTGAAATAGCAGAGAAGTTAGGATTGCCATTGGGAACGGTGAAGAGCCGTATCTTTTTCACACGTCAGCGTTTACAGCAAGAGTTGAAAGATTTTGTATAAATGGGGATAGCACACAGTCGGACAAGTTTATCAGTGAAAGGAGCAAGAGAGATTTCTCATTGCTCCTTCTTCGTTTTCTTGTTTTTACCTTGTTGCTTTCTTATAGTCTTTTCTTCCGGTGGGAACTTGGGAACCAGATTCATTAATCGTAATATCTGTTTTTGACGTTTTAGGATATATGGCGAAGGCTTCGCAGAATTGAAGCGTATCGGGTTAGGGAGGGTAGCGGCGATAAGCGCACATTGTCCCCGTGTCAGTTTGGCGGCTGTTGTTCCGAACTTTATTTGGGCGGTAGCTTGTGCGCCATAGATACCATTTCCCATTTCAATGGAGTTGAGATAAACCTCCATGATTCGTTCCTTCGACCAGAATAATTCGATCAAAAAGGTGAAATATACTTCAAACCCTTTTCGTACCCATGAAGACTTAGGCCATAGGAACACATTTTTGGCTGTCTGCTGGCTGATGGTACTTGCTCCCCGCTTTCGCTTACGTGTTTCGTTCTCTTTCATTGCTTTCCTGATCTCTACGAAATCGAACCCGTTGTGTTCCGCAAAACGGTTATCTTCGGAAGCTATCACCGCCATCGGGAGGTTAGGGGATATCTTATCAAAAGAAACCCACGTGTGTTTCCACGTGGGTTTATCTCCTGAGAAAATCTGCTGAACACTTCGAATAACCATCAGCGGAGTGATATAAACCGGCATAAACCGATAGATAATGACCGTCAGTAAGGTTGATGCGAAGAAAAAAATCAGCAGGTTGCGTGTATAGCGCAGTAATTTTTTAATTAGCAGCTGCCTGTGCATCTCTGATCATCTGTTCGCTAGCGTACATATATACTTCTACACGGCGGTTCTGTTCGCGGCCGGCTGCTGTATCGTTGCTTGCAACGGGATCGCTTTCACCCATACCTTGCACACCTTTGATCTGGTTGCTGGACACACCGCAACTCAACAGATAGCTTGCCACACTCTGTGCACGTTCCTGTGACAAGTTTAGGTTTTTCTGGCGACTTTGTTCAGCCGTACTGTTTCTCCATCCTTGATTGTCGGTATATCCATAGATAGATACGTCCATATCACGGTTCTGGTTAAGTACATTATTTGCGAATTTGCTTAATGCGGATTTAGCGGCAGGACTCAAACTTGCGTTACCTGTTGTGAAAAGGATACCCGAGTCGAATGTTACTTTTACGGCTTTCAGACCGTTGTTATCCGTAATCTGTTCTACTTGCGCACCTTCTATTTGTTTTGCTTCGGCTGCAGCTTTATCCATTTTCTTTCCGATGAGAGCACCTGTACCTGCGCCTACTGCCGTACCGATGGCAGCGCCGATAGCCGCACCTTTACCTTTACCGATAACGCCTCCCAGGATAGCACCCAAAGCAGCGCCCGAACCTCCACCTATAGCCGCACCTTTACCGGTGTTGTTCATACTCGCACAGCCACTGAATATCATGGCAACACTCATAAAGAGAACCATAAACTTCATCTTGTTCATAATGTTGATGTTTTTAATTAGTAAAAAAATAATTTCATACGAATCATATCGTATGATGAATAACACCGCAAAGATATATATTATTTAGCAAAGGTGTACTTTTTAAGTTAAAATAACGAGTGGAATTCCAACTGTCTGTTAATGAAGGAGAATTATGAGTTATTCTTTTGTTACAGAAGGGATACTCAGACATTTCTTTTTAATAATCACAAACCAGCTTAAAAGTACCAATCCTTTGGCAACGGTAGTGACGCAGACAGCCCACCAGATACCTTCCACTCCCATGCCCATTTGCACGAACACGATAGCAAGCGGAATACGCATATAGTTGCAGGCAATGCTGATAATGGCAGGAGGTATCGTCCGGCCGATACCGTAGAATACTCCTTGCATGGTGATTTCGAGCATCATGAAGAGCTGTGAATATCCGTCGATGCGAAGGAAAACACCTCCGGCTTCATAAGCAGCCTGTTCGGGGACGAAAATAGAAAACACCTCATTTCCGAAGAAAACAAATAATAATGTGCAGAATGTTCCGAAGATACCAGTCATCCATAGTGTAGTATGCCAGGCCTTGAGTACCCGTTCGATCCGTCCCGCTGCATAGTTTTGGGCGATAAAAGCACTTAGAGCGGTAGAGAATCCCTGTGAGGTATTCCAGGTGATAGCTTCGATTTGTCCTCCGGTCGTAAAAGTCATCAATCCGATGTGCCCTCCTTGTTCGGAAGCGGTGCGGCAAAGGAACATATTGACAAAGGCGAAAAGAGTATTTAATGTTGCTACGGGTAATCCTAGTTTTAAGATTCTCCGTGTGTATTGTTTCTTCAGTCGTGTGAAAAAAGAGAACCCGCCGAGCAGTGCATCCCTATAACGCAACTGATAAACGAAAATAAGAAAAACGCTTGCTTCTGCAATCCAGGTAGCGTAGGCCGCGCCGTTAGTACCCAGCCCAAGACCAAATATCAGCAAAGGATCGAGAATGATATTCAATACCAATCCGGTGCCACTGATGAAAAAAGGAATCTTGCTACGTCCGGCTGCATTATAGATTCCGGTGAAAGCTGCCGACAGAAAGACGAAAGGCAGTCCGGTAGAGACAATCCGTAAATATTGGATAGCATTGGCGGTAATATGCTCTTCGAGTTCGTAGATGCGTATGATAGGATCGGCAAAAACAAAAAGCAATCCACCCCAACAAAGAGAAATGATAAGTGCGATTGTGATGTTATGGGATGCAAAGTTCCGGGCGGCCTCCTGGTTCTGTGCACCGATAGATTGACCGACGCTGACTTCCGAGCCTACCTTATTCAATAAAGATATGGACCCCGACATCCATGTCAGAATTCCGACAGATCCGATGGCAGCTACAGCTTCACTTCCCAGTCGTCCTACCCATGCCATATCCGTGAGGCTATACGCCATCTGTATAAATGACGTTGCCATGATAGGCATTGCCAGATTGAACAGTTGGCGGTTGATAGGCCCTTGCGTCAGATTCTTTATTCCTTGCATATCTTTTTATAATCAAAATGAGGTGCAAAGATACGGAAAATTACTATCTTCGCACATCTAATTATTCATTAATCAAAGTACATAGATACTATGAAACAGAAATTTTCTACTCTTTTTTTCCTGTTGCTTTTCCTGTTTTCAGGTCTGCAGGTGGTAGCCCAGAAGGCTCCCGGCCCTTTTGATATTGAACAACCTTCGCTTCGTGTATTCCTACCGGCACCGGAATTAGCTACGGGGCGGGCGGTGGTAGCCTGTCCCGGAGGGGGATATTCCCATCTGGCAGTTGACCACGAAGGTTATGATTGGGCTCCATACTTCAACAAACAAGGCATTGCTCTTATTGTGCTGAAATATCGAATGCCGAAAGGCGACCGCACACTTCCTATTTCGGATGCCGAAGCTGCAATGAAGATTGTGCGTGACAGTGCTGATGTATGGAACCTGAATCCCAATGACATCGGTATTATGGGATCTTCTGCCGGTGGTCATTTGGCGTCGACGATTGCTACCCATGCCAGACCCGAGCTTCGCCCTAACTTCCAGATCCTGTTCTATCCGGTGATTACGATGAATAAATCGTATACCCACATGGGCTCTCGCAATAATCTGTTAGGGAAAGACGCTTCTGCCGAGCTGGAGAAAGAATATTCCAATGAAAAACAGGTGACAAAAGAGACACCGCGTGCCTTCATCGTATATAGTGATGATGATAATGCCGTTCCTCCTGCCAATGGCGTTAACTACTATCTGGCATTGAATAAGAATAAAGTTCCTGCAGTTCTTCATATTTATCCTTCCGGCGGGCATGGATGGGGAATCCGCGAAGGTTTCCTTTATAAAAATGAAATGCTGGATGAACTGACAGCTTGGTTGCGCAGCTTCAAGGCTCCCCGTAAAGATGCGGTCCGTGTTGCTTGCATTGGCAACAGCATTACTTATGGAGCCCGGATTAAGAATCGTAATCGTGACAGCTATCCTTCCGTGTTGGGGCGTATGCTGGGTGACGGTTATTGGGTTAAGAACTTCGGAGTCAGTGCCCGTACCTTATTAAATAAAGGAGATCATCCATATATGAAAGAGAAAGCCTATCAGGATGCGTTGGCTTTCAATCCCAATATCGTAGTGATCAAACTTGGAACAAACGATAGCAAATCATTCAATTGGAAGTATAAGGCGGATTTCACAAAAGATTTGCAAACAATGGTAGACGCATTCAAAGCTCTGCCTGCCCAACCGAAGATTTATCTCTGCTATCCTTCCAAATCCTATCGGACTGGAGACAATATCAATGATGATATAATTTCCAAAGAAATTATTCCGATGATAAAGAAAGTTGCCAAGAAAAATCATTTGCCGGTTATCGACCTTCACTCGGCAATGGATGGAATGCCCGAACTTTTCCCGGATAAAGTTCATCCGAATGAAGAAGGAGCAAAGGTGATGGCAAAAGCCGTTTATCAAGCTCTGAAAGAATGAGATAAAGGAAGCAATGCCTCCTTATATACACCCGATTGAACTTACTTCAGAAGAAGAGTTGTTCAGTCGGGTGTTTTTTATGTATTAGTAATAAATCTCTTATAATGTGTTAAAAAATATCTTTTAGAAAGTTATAAATTGCCTGTAATATTTAATTTCGTATCTTTGACTGTCCTTAGAAGGATTAGTTAGCGTAGCGTTATGAATAAACAGAAAGATTCTATATTTTTTTCAAAATTGATGAATGCCGCCAATATGGGTTGGTGGAAGGCTGATCTGACAACATCAAATTACGAGTGTTCAGAGTATGTTTCAGAATTGTTAGGTTTGGACGATTCGGGTATTATTAGTTTTGAAGATTTTAATAAACGCATATTGAAGGAGGAACAACGCCCTACAACAGTTCATTCTTTCAGTGAGCGGCAGACGTCTGAAGTCGTGTATTTACTTGATACGGTAAAAGGAGCTGTTTGGGTGAGGAGTAAGGTTTGTTTTCAGGAAACGGACAAAGAAGGGCATACAAATGTCTATGGGATAGCCGAATTGCAGGAAGCCCCTAATATGACATCAGCTTACCAGGCTTTGCAGCACAGCGAACGCATCTTGCATAATATTTATAAGCATCTGCCGGTCGGTATCGAATTATACAATAAGGATGGGGTATTGATAGATTTGAATGATAAAGAACTGGAGATGTTCCATCTCGACAAAAAGGAGGATCTTTTGGGACTCAACATATTCAAGAATCCTATGTTCCCGGAAGAAATGAAAGAGCGTTTGAGAAGGAATGAGGATGCGGACTTTACATTTCGTTATGACTTCTCTAAGATCGGTTCATATTATAAGAATTCCAAAAAGGAAGGTACGATCGACCTGGTAACTAAGGTAACGACGCTGTATGATGATGAGGGTAATCCGATTAATTACCTGTTGATCAACGCTGATAAGACAGAAACGACCATTGCCTATAATAAGATTCAGGAGTTTGAGGAGTTTTTTGAGCTGGTAGGAGATTATGCAAAAGTAGGATATGCCCATCTTAATCTTCTGACCGGAGAAGGTTATGCCCAAAAGAGTTGGTATAGGAACATCGGTGAAGCGGATGGAACGCCATTGTCCGACATTTTTGGGATTTACAGGCATCTCCATCCGGACGACCGCAATTGCATGGCTCAATTCTTTGAAGATGCACGAAACGGGTTAACGGCAAAATTAAGTAAGGAAGTGCGTGTCCTTAGAGATAACGGTGAATATACATGGACACACGTCAACCTGTTAGTTCGGAAATATACTCCGCAAGATAAAATTATTGAATTGATCAGTATAAATTACGATATAACGGAGTTGAAAAAGACAGAGGAAATGCTTGTCAAAGCGCGTGATAAAGCCGAAGCGTCCGACCGTCTTAAATCAGCTTTTCTGGCTAATATGAGCCATGAGATTCGCACACCGTTGAATGCGATTGTCGGGTTCTCGGCCCTATTGGCGACTACGGAGAATATGGCCGAAAAAGAACTCTGCAACTCTCTCATTAGCCATAATAACGAACTCCTGTTGAATCTGATAAACGATGTTCTTGATTTGTCCAAGTTAGAATCCGGTCATCTGGAACTGCATCCGAATTGGTTTAATCTGGCTGAACTTCTGGATGAAAGTGTTGCGGAGTATACCCGTCAGTTGCCTGCGGGAGTTGAACTTCAGACTCATTATCCCGAGCAGGGCTTTCTGGTAGAATTGGATAGGTTGCGAATCAAGCAGATCTTAAACAATTTTCTTTCCAATGCCCTAAAGAATACAACCAGTGGATATGTGGAGGTTTTTTATGAGATAGATTCGTCGTATGTACGGATTGGTGTTCGAGATACCGGTCGCGGTATTCCTCAGAATATGTTGGAAAAGATATTTGAAAGATTTGAAAAAGTCGATTCTTTCACTCAAGGAGCCGGGTTAGGCCTGTCTATCTGCAAATCTATTGTAGATAAGATGAACGGACGGATATGGGCTGATTCCCAGTTGGGGATAGGTACAACTTTTATGGTTGAGTTACCTTGCCTTGTCACTCCAATTGATGCATAAAAAATTCCCTTGATAAATCTCTGATTATCAAGGGAATTTTACTTTTCAGTGATCCAGCTGGGGCTCGAACCCAGGACCCCAACATTAAAAGTGTTGTGCTCTACCTGCTGAGCTACTGAATCAATCCTTATCTGCTTTCTTTCGAATGCGGGTGCAAAGGTAGAACATTTTTTTATAACTCCAAAAGATTTCAAACATTTTTCTTATCTTTGTGCCATTATCAACAATATACATTATTAATATATGGCTGCTGACGATAAAAAAATTATCTTCTCGATGGTTGGAGTAAGCAAAGCTTTCCAACCCAATAAGAATGTGTTGAAGGACATCTACCTGTCATTCTTCTATGGAGCTAAGATCGGTATAATCGGTCTGAACGGTTCCGGTAAATCTACCTTGTTGAAGATTATTGCAGGTTTGGAGAAATCCTATCAGGGAGAAGTTGTATTCTCGCCGGGATATTCTGTGGGTTATCTGGCACAGGAACCCTATCTGGACAACACAAAAACGGTAAAAGAAGTAGTAATGGAAGGCGTTCAACCTATTGTGGACGCACTTACGGAATACGAAGAAATCAACCAGAAATTCGCTCTGCCTGAATACTATGAGGATCAGGATAAGATGGATGCTCTTTTCACCCGTCAAGGAGAGTTGCAGGATATCATTGATGCGACAGACGCATGGAATCTGGATAGCAAACTGGAGCGTGCGATGGACGCTCTCCGCTGTCCGCCCGAAGATCAGCCGGTGGCAAATCTCTCCGGAGGAGAGCGCCGTCGTGTTGCCCTCTGCCGCTTGTTGTTGCAAAAACCTGATATTCTGTTGCTTGACGAGCCTACCAACCACTTGGACGCAGAGTCTATCGACTGGTTGGAACAACATCTCCAGCAGTATGAGGGAACAGTTATTGCAGTGACGCACGACCGTTACTTCCTCGATCATGTTGCCGGATGGATTCTCGAACTGGATCGTGGTGAAGGCATTCCTTGGAAAGGTAACTACTCTTCCTGGTTGGAACAAAAGACCAAACGTATGGAAATGGAGGAAAAGACAGCCAGCAAACGCCGTAAGACCTTGGAGCGTGAGTTGGAGTGGGTGCGTATGGCTCCTAAAGCCCGTCAGGCAAAGGGTAAGGCACGTCTTAACTCTTACGACAAACTCTTGAATGAGGATGTGAAAGAGAAGGAAGAAAAACTTGAAATCTTCATTCCTAACGGTCCTCGTTTGGGCAACAAAGTCATTGAAGCCAAGCACGTGGCTAAGGCATACGGAGACAAACTGTTGTTTGACGATTTGAACTTTATGCTGCCCCCCAATGGTATTGTCGGTGTGATTGGTCCTAACGGTGCAGGAAAAACAACGCTGTTCCGCCTGATCATGGGGCTGGAATCGGTAGACAAAGGCGAATTTGAAGTAGGAGAGACTGTAAAGGTGGCGTACGTCGACCAGCAACATAAGGATATTGATCCGAATAAGAGTGTCTATCAGGTCATTTCGGGTGGCAATGAATTGCTTCGTATGGGTGGACGTGATGTGAATGCGCGTGCATATCTTTCACGTTTCAACTTCTCCGGAGCCGATCAGGAAAAACTTTGCGGAGTGTTGTCCGGTGGTGAAAGGAACCGTCTGCACTTGGCGATGGCGCTGAAGGAAGAAGGGAACGTGCTGTTGCTCGACGAACCTACCAATGACATCGACGTGAATACATTGCGGGCATTAGAAGAGGGATTGGAAGATTTCGCCGGTTGTGCAGTTGTTATTTCCCACGACCGTTGGTTCCTCGACCGTATCTGTACGCACATCCTTGCTTTCGAAGGCGATTCCAATGTATTCTACTTTGAGGGTTCTTATTCCGAATACGAGGAAAATAAATTGAAACGTTTAGGCAATGAAGAACCCAAGCGTGTTCGTTACAGAAAGTTAATGACTGACTAGAGAAAGTAATAGACTGAAATAATTCTAATACTTTCAGTTTCAAAATAAAAGGCTCTACAATGCTTGTAGAGCCTTTATTGTTTTATAACGCAATAAAATGTTTATCTCTCTTAAAATTTTGTAGTATAATCGTAACGTAGTTCTAAATAATATTAATTATATTTGCCACAGTTTTAAGATCAAACAATTAGTATTAACTAATCAATTACATTATGCAAAAGAGAATGCGATCTTTTTTAGTAGTAGCGATGCTGATGCTTATTGCTACAGTAAATGCACAAGTTACGACCTCCAGTATAGCGGGTAAGGTAACAGCGCAGAAAGAACCTATCATAGGCGCGACGGTAGTAGCTATACATGAGGCCTCCGGAACCCGTTATGGAGCAATAACAAATATAGACGGGCGATTTACGATGCAAGGTATGCGTGCCGGCGGTCCTTATAAAGTTGAAGTTTCCTACGTGGGATATAGCACTGCGGTTTTCAATAAGATTAATCTTCAATTAGGAGAAACCTACCAGTTAGATATTCAGTTAAAAGAATCCTCAGAATTATTGGATGAGGTCGTTGTTACAGGTCAGAAAGGTGTGGCAGCCAGTCGTACTGGAGCTGCAACTAGCTTTTCTTTAAAGAATATAGAATCAGTGCCGACAATGAGCCGTAGTCTGAATGACATCACCCGTCTGACTCCGCAGGCTACTGTAAATTCCAATGGTGCGATTTCTTTTGCAGGTGCCAACAACCGCTATAATAGCTTCCAAATTGATGGAGCAATGAATAATGACGTGTTCGGCCTTACTTCCAATGGAACGAACGGAGGACAAGCTAGCGTTGAACCGGTTTCATTAGAGACGATTGAACAGATTCAGATAAATATCGCGCCTTTTGACGTTCGCCAGTCAGGTTTTACCGGTGGTGGAATTAATGCAATTACTAAGTCTGGTACAAATAAGTTCCACGGTTCCGCATATTTCTTTGGAAATACACAAGCTTTGATCGGAACTACTGCCGGAGAGATGGAAGAAGGACAGAAACGTACAAAATTAGATAAACAGCATGATTATCAATGGGGTGTAACGATTGGTGGTCCTATTATTAAAGACAAACTATTCTTCTTTGCCAATTACGAAAAAACGGATAAATCTTATCCGACAGCATATAATGTTGGTGATGGTTCCGATTTCACACTTGAGGAGACGCAGCGCGTATTGAATATTTTGAAGGATAAAACAGGTGGTAAATATAATGCTAATTTTGATCCGAAAGATATCTATACACGTTCAGATAAAGTAGGAACAAAAATAGACTGGAATATAAATGATCGTAATAAATTTACGGCTCGTTATAGTTTTGTAGGAGCACAACGTTATAATTTCTCTCGTTCATACTCAAAACTGAATGCTTCCGATGTAGCGTTTGTTTTTACTAATAAGACACATTCACTGACTGCCGAATTGAATTCCCGTATTGGTGATAATATGAATAATGAAGCTCGTTTTTCATATGTACGTGTACGTGATAACCGTGAGCCTCAAGGGGATATATTCCCGGCAATCACCGTAAAGAAAGGGGCATCTTCAATGATTTTGGGTACGGAATACTCTTCTTGTGCAAATCGTTTGGATCAGGACATTTTTACATTATCAGATAACTTCTCTGTATTGTTAGGTAATCACTCATTGATATTCGGTACTCATAATGAGATGTATCAATTTGAGAATCTGTTTATTCAGAATCTCTATGGTGCTTATACCTTTAACAGTATTGATGACTTAGAAAATGGAGTCATTAATAATTATTACTATGGTCGTTCAAAGGTTGATGTAACGGGTAGGGACGATTGGGCTCCTAGTTTCGGAGCTATGCAGTTAGGATTTTATGCTCAAGACACTTGGAATGCTACCAACCGGTTTACATTGACGTATGGTATTCGTATGGATATTCCAATTTTCTTGGATACTCCTACAAAAAACGATACTTTCAACAATACGGATATAGCTAAAAATTATGGTGTTTATACTAATCGTAAACTGAGTAGTACTCCTTTGTGGTCTCCGCGTTTGGGATTCCGTTGGAAATTGACTGATGATGGAAGAGCCTTGTTGCGTGGTGGACTCGGTGTTTTCACAGGTCGTATACCTTTTGTGTGGTTAAGCAATAGTTTTTCAAATACAGGTATGGAATTTGAGAAGTATTCTTTATATAGTAACGATATAAAGAAATTGGGTAATGCTTTCTATTTCAATACTGATCCCAAAGGACAGGCTGAAATGTTACAAAATGCAACGGCATCTACGACAGAGGTAGATGTCTTCTCTAAAGATTTTAAATTTGCTCAGAACCTTCGTGCTAATCTGGCTTTCGAATATATGCTTCCGGGAGATGTAAAGATGACATTGGAAGGTCTTTATTCAAAGACGTTGAATGATATATATTATCGCAATTTGAATTATGAGATGGATGGTGATGCTACTGTCGGTTCTACTTATCCGTCGCTTGCTTTTGATAACCGACCTATGTTTAAAAAGCAAAATACCGGGTATACTGACATAATGTTGTTGGACAATACAAGTAAAGGCTATACCTATAACGTGTCTCTAAAATTGGAAAAATCATTCAACTTTGGTTTGGATGTAATGGCAGCTTACACTTATGGAGAAAGTAAGTCTATCAATTCTGCGACTTCTTCCGTTGCCTATTCAAACTGGAGATATAATGAGACAACAGGTAATCCGAATGCTCCGGAGTTGAGTGTATCCGATTATAGTATTCCGCATCGTATTGTGGCATCTCTATCTTATGGTAAGGAATATGCCAAACGTTTTAAATCAACGGTCAGTCTGGTATATACAGGTCAGTCGGGTGCTCCATATAATGTGACTTATTACGGTGATTTGAATGGCGACGGTAGTAATGGTAATGATTTGGTTTTTATTCCTACAGATGAGCAGATTGATGCGATGCAGTTTAAGGCTACGGCGAAACTGGATGCAGATCAGCAAAAAGCAGACTTGAAAGCATTCTTAGGCAGTGCGAAGTATCTGAAAGACCATCGTGGTGAGTATTATGAAAGAAACTCAGACCGTATGTCTTTTGAACATCATTTTGATTTCCGTTTCTTGCAAGATTTCAAATTCAGAGTAGCTAAAGAAACACATACTTTGCAATTCTCTATTGATATAATGAATGTTGGTAACTTGCTGAACAGAAAATGGGGACTTGAAAGTTATATGTCCAATAATTCATATTCTCCTATCACATACTCAAAAGGAGGCGAATTTCAATATACTCAAGGAGATAAATACGATCCGTTTAAAGAGATCTCAAACATAAGCTCTCGATGGAGATGTCAACTTGGTTTAAGATATATATTCTAAGACGAAGTATATCATAAGGAAAAGCCGGATGGACAAATAAGTCTGTTCGGCTTTCTTTTTTTATAGCTTCATCCTCATTACCACCGGATTATGATCGCTATAACTCCAGTCCGGTGAAAAGTAATCCGTACTTTTCAGTTCCGGAGAGTGTAGGATATAGTCAATTCTTAGTAAATGCTTGAAAAATTTGAAAGTATACATATAGCCATGTCCGCTTGTCAGGAAGCCATCTTGCAGTTTGTTACCTTTCTTGTTACCTGCCTTATCACCTTTCCTGTTACCTTTTATGGTGTGATAGACATAAGAAGACGGTAGAGAGTTGAAGTCGCCGCAAACGAGGGTAGGATGGGGGGAGTCGGCTATCAGTTGTTTGAGGACATCAGCTTGTCCGGCACGTTTCCGGAAGTTCTCGTGCAGACCGTCTATCAGAGTCAGAGCGGCACGTTCCGCTTTTTGGGTATCCTCCTTGTAAAGCTCTTTTTCCAGTTTTCTTTTGTTACGGGTCACTTCCGTTGTTTGCAGATGATTATTAAACAGGCGGATTGTGCGACCGGGTATTTCGATGTCACACCACAGGCTGCAATTCTTAGAGTCAGGGTAGGTGATAAGACTCTGTTCCCTGATAGGATAACGGCTGAAAACAGCCAGTTGCAAAAGCTCCTTTCCTTCGGGAGCGGAAGGAATATACTGATACGGCCAGTTAGAAAAAGCGGTACATACACTGTCAATGTTAAATGAGGAATTGATGCCGACCTCCTGCAAGCAGAGGATATCCGCTTGCAGATTCTGCATTTGAGTGGCGATACCTTTGCAGGAATACCCCATATGTTCGTGGTTGAAAGCATCCACATTGTAAGTCGCTACGGTCAATATTCCGGGTGTATAGGTTCCCAGCTTGGCTATCGGCTCCGAAGCCGGGCTGAAAAGAGGAAACTGAAAGACGCAACTTATATACCCCCAATTACCGAATAAAGCAATGAGAGAAAGGAAAACCCAACACCGCCAGCGGATCGTCCAATAAATGGCAAAAGCCAGATTAGCCAATAAAAGTACAGGCAACCCTAGGCCGATAAAAGAGATAAGTTTGAAACTTTCCGGTGTGGCACTTCCGGCGAAAGCACCCACTAGGGTAACACCTGCCAAAACACCTGTCAGCAGGATAGAAAAATAGTAGAACAGTCTATAAAAGGCTTTCATAATAATCTTAGTAATCTTACTTTATTCTCACACAATATTCTGATTCAGGTATAGTCACTTCATCGTCAGCCACTTATCGATTACCTCTTTCAGTTTCGACTGAGCTATCGGTTTCGCTATGAAGTCATTGCATCCCGCTTCCATCGCAGCTTTCACATCATGCTCATAGGCAAAAGCACTCTGAGCGATAATAGGGACCGTAGCAGACAGTTCGCGAATGATCTTGGTAGCCTCCAGTCCATCCAGATTCGGCATTTTGATATCCATCAGAATCAGATCCGGCTTCACCTCATCGTACAAGAGAACCGCTTCCATACCATCGTTGGCACGGACGAGACGATACTGCTTGCTTAGAATAGCGTTCAGTAAATCATAGTTACTGTCCGTATCTTCGGCAATCAGGATACAGACCGTTCCTGTTTCCTTTCCTTTTCCCTTTCCCGTTCCTTCATTCGTAGAACCACCGTTTCCACTCTGCGGCACCTCCTCTTTGTAGAGCACTGTCTTCATTTCCGAATCGACCTCTTTGGGCGTTTCCTGTGTATTATACGGCAGAGTAAACGTAAACGTTGTGCCCACACCCACTATTGAACTGACGGAAATCTGTCCGCCGAGCCGTTCCACGATAGACTTGCAGATAGACAATCCCAGTCCCGTTCCTTGAGCGTGCTTATTCAATTTGGCAAAACGCTCGAACACACGTCCCACCTTTTCCGGTTCGATTCCCGTGCCCGTATCCGTCACATGAAATACAATCTGGCCATCCACCAACTCATAACCATACTTGATACTGCCTTCCTTCGTAAACTTTACCGCATTCCCGATCAGGTTCGAAATCACCTGGAACACCCGGTTCTTGTCCGTCTCTATCCGCAGGCTTTCGTCCGAAGGCTCATAGACAAGTTGCACACCCTCCGGCGTGCGGAATATATGCGCATCATGTATTTCCTGACACAAACTATGCAGACTTGTAAGCCCAAGCGAAAACTCAATCGTTCCCGACTCAATCTTCGAAAGATCGAGAATCTCGTTAATCAGTTGCAACAGACGCTCGTTGTTGGCTTCCACAATCTGATAATACGTTTTCCGTTCTTCCGCGTCATCACTCTCGGCTATCAGATGCGAGAAACCGACAATCGCGTTCAGCGGTGTACGGATCTCATGGCTCATATTGGCGAGGAAAGCCGATTTCAGATTGTCGGACATCTCCGCTTTCTCCTTCGACGACTGGAGTTCCCGCTTGATCATCTCCAGCTCCGTGATATCCCACTCAATGCTGACGATGATAGGAGAGGACAACTCGTCACCATCCACCTTAATCTTCCGTTTGTCAAGAATAATCAGATTTCCGTTCCTGTCCTTTCCCTCAGCGACCCAATGCAGTCCTTTTCCGGTAGCAGCCACCTCAATATCCTCCTGCCTCTTCTTTTCCGCTACAATCGGCGGATAGAAGTCATAGTCATTCTTGCCCACCGGATTATCACTGAAATGATCGCGGTTGTACGATTCGCGGTTCCGATACACATATCTGAAATCGTTGTTAATCTCTTTCACCACGATCCCTGCGGGAAGATTATTGATTGTCGTATCCATAATTCGGTTGAGTCGTTTGATCTGCGCCTCATACCTCATTCTTTCCGAGATGTCATGAGCGAACGACCAGAAACTCTCCTCGCCGGAATCACTGATAACGTTGTACATCGTACATTCGTAAGCCAGAATATCCTTATGAATTTTAGAAGGACGATGTGCGATAAATGTATTGCTACCGTTCTGCACCGCATTCCTGCACCGTTCCTGCCAAGACTCTTCGGTCGGCATATCTGCGGCGACATCATAGATTTTCAACCGGCTGATATCCATATTATCCGCCAGACCGTGATTATGCAGAAAACGTCGGTTGGCAAAAATCACCGTACCGTCGGGTTTGGCGGCAAAGATACTCTCTTTCGCATTATTAATGGCATGAGTCAGCGTATTGATGTCATTTCTCCGGTGCTGGAGAGCGGTGATATTCTGAATATACCCTTCTATATTGCAACTCCCGTCGGGCAGTTCCTCCCGCAGATAAGTCTGGATGCGCACATAGAAGATATTCCCGTCAAGCCGAATCCGGTAACTGATACTTTCCTGATTGAATTCCGACATATTCTTTCCGCACCAGTCCTCGAAAGCCGGACGGTCTTCCTCCATTATCACTTGTTTGTACTCGTCGAAAGAGATTTGTTGCACACCTTCCTTGCACAATACCCCCGTATATCCCGTATAATAAAACACGTTTTCTGCTGTATTATACGTCCAATGTCCGATCTGCGCCACCTTCTGAATCTCGCGCAACGTACGGTTTGCCTGCTCCAACTGGCGTTTCACGTTACTTCTTTGCGTGATATCCCGATATTGGCAAAGCACCATATCATCATACGGATACATGAGACACTTGAAATAGAACGTCTCTTCCTTCAGCTCCAGCTTGAAGTTTTTGCTGATATTCCGCTGTTCCCCGATCACCGTCTCGAACACCGGCATTACCTTATCCCGTGTACGTTCCGGCAAAAGTTCAAAAATATTCTTCCCTAAAAGAACTTCCTCCTGCAGAAACCATAAATCGCAATGAGAATCGATATCCACACAGAAGCCGTTTTTGTCTATCAGCAACATTGTGTCTGCCGTCAGTTCCAGAATCCGTTGTGCATTGTTTGCATTGTGTAATGTCCTATCCATATTTTTTATTAAGATAACAAAAGATTCCGCAATTTGTTTTTACTTCTCCGCCCGTTTCGCTTTTTCCCACGCTCCGTTTCCTTTTTTCTTCTTCAGGTAACGGATCCCTTTCAACACATTGATATTCATAAAAAGAAAATAATAAGGGATGAAGAGTATCTTGTTCTTAATTTGTTTGGTAGACAGATAATAGCCCCAATATCCCAACCCGTAGAAGAGGAGCTGCATCCCGAGCAGCACCCCGTAGAATACCGTCGAACCGCCCGACAGCAGAATCGCCACGTTCAGCGGCAGGAGTGTGAACAGCAGGAACGGAGTGACCGACCACCTCAACACCCGGTGCGACGTATACTGAAAACTGAGCACCCCGTAGCGGAACGGGTTCAGCAATGGGCGCAGCCGCCAGATAGATTGCAATCCTCCCGCAGCGATGCGCACTTTTCTTTTTTCCTCCTCCCTCATATCCGCCGAACCGCTTTCGATGGCGTAGGCATTGGTGCAGTAAGCAATCGTGTACCCCTTCATCGTGATTCGCAGCGATAGGATAAAGTCGTCGAGCAACGTATCCGGTTCCATCGCCTCGAACAGTTCGCGGCGTACGGCAAACAGTTCACCCGCAGCCCCCACCGCCGAATATAGCCGTGCGTCCAACGCTTTCAGCGTCGACTCATACTTCCAGTAAATCCCTTCGCCACCGGCGGCAGCCCCGTCCTTCGTCTGCACGGCAATCCGTTTCTCTCCCGCCACGCATCCCACTTTCGGATCCTGAAAAGCGAGTACAATCTCCCGTATCGCTTCCCGGTTTACCATCGTATTGGCGTCCGTGAAGACAACGAGCGGAGTGTCTACAAGCGTCATTCCGCGCGTCATCGCAGCCGTTTTCCCCTGCCGGAGCGGTTGGAAATGCACCGTCGCCTTTCCCTGCCAGCGTGTCTGCAAGCGTTCATTCGTTCCGTCATTGCTGCCGTCTGTCACCCAGACAATGTGCAGCTTATCCGCAGGATAGTCCAGCTCAAGACAGTTCTCCATCTTCTCGTCCACCACCTCTTCCTCGTTGAAAGCCGTGATAAACAGCGTCACCTCCGGCAGTTCCCCGTCCGTTGCCGGGAGCGAGCGTTTCACCGGTTTCACGAAAAGCTCTTTCAGCTTGACAAGGATGTAAAGCAGGATTCCGTAGCCCAGATACGTGTAGAACACAACGAACAGGGCAAACCAGAAAAGAATTTCGAGACAAAGAGCAAGTGTATCGTCGTTCATAGTTATGCGTTATTTTATTTTAAAATAGTCACTATCCAATATAATATCAGAGATCTCCTCCCTATGCAGGACCCTCAGTTTTTCTCTTTCGCTATCCATCACCGAGTCGGGACGAAGCAGGCTGTTGCCTACACCCCTCCATTGCGAGTCAATGCCCGCCAAGTCTAGAATCGTGGGAAACAGGTCGGCTTGTGAGATAGCCAGATCGCTTCTTTTGTTGATTTTCTGCGGAGCGTTCACAATATACAACGGAATTTTTGAAAAAGCACTATCTTCCTCCTTCAATTTTAGCCAGTCGTTGGAAATTGAATGGTCGCTGGCAATTATAATCAGCGAATTGTCATAGAGATGGTTTGCCTTCAAGAAATCAATATACTTGCCCAAATACTTATCCATATAATGTATATTAGACAAATACACTTTCAATTCATCGGAGTATGAGTCCGGAAAAGGAATGGCATATTCCTCGAATATCTTCTTGTAAGGCGAGTGCGTAGACGAAGTGAGGATCATCGAGAAGAAAGGCTGCCTGCCCGTTTTGTCGATGCTTGCCGCATACTCGAAGAGCAGCTTGTCATTCAGCCAACTGTCATCACATTCCTTCAGCGCATATTCCTTTCTCGAATAGAGTCTGTCGAATCCATACCGTATACATATCCCGTCCTGTCTCCACATTTTCGACGACGTAGGAATCACCATCCGGCACTCTGTTTCCGGATTCTGTCTTTTCAGTAATTTGGGGATAGACTCAAACGTATTATCAAAATAATCATAAACAGTTACCCCTCTCTTTTTGGGTAAGAGTCCGTTTAAATAGGTGAACTGCCCGTCACTGGATTCGCCCAGTTGGATCAGTGAGGTCATATTCTTATTGTAATATGCCCCCTCTCTCACCAGTCTGTTGAGGGTAGGGGTGATCTCCACACCGCCTATGCTCATACTTGTGGGAAATGCCAGAAACGACTCCACCAGGATGAAGATGATATTTTTCTTCGGTTGTCCGTCGGTGCAGTATCCGGTTGCATTAAAAAGAGGCTCGAGTCTGGCAAACTCTTTCGGATCATAATCCTGCTTGTTGTTGGAGATAAACTGTATAGCGGTTCCATACAGAATGCCGAACTTGAAGATACATTCTGTCGGGCTGTTCTTGAATGGGTGTATATACTTATATTTCAATGACGACCAATGTATAGTGGCAATACTCACCAGCACCCCGATGATGAGGACGGCAGTTCCCAGTATGCAGGCGGAGACGATTCTCCGTGCCTTGTCTACAATGCCGTAGTAGCCGACATGATAAGCCTTGTAAAACAATATGCTCGCTACGGTCGTTATCACTATCGTAATGTCGCTCCACCTGAACATAGACAGCACGCTGGTAGAAATCCCTCCCAGATTATTGACCTCGCCATACAATACAGGTGGCATATACGTATAGAAGAATCTGCTGTACAGCACGTTGACAATAGTAAGAAGCGTAATGAGGGCATAAGGAATAAAGAAAAGATATGTCTTTTTTTTGATCAGGAAAAGTGGGAGGAAGAAAAACAGGCATACGTCGGCAAGCGTATGGAAAATATTCTCCACGTAAGAGAACGTGGTAAGAGAATACTTGTCCATAAGAACCGTGTAGTGCATATATTGAAGATTGATATAGCACAACAACATCAACAACATGGGGAATGCGAGGTTGTAAATTAAACTGTGTCAACAAAGGGAATGAATA
>UMBU01067360.1_pt1 | contig 20217 bp, 16 predicted proteins | sample 1964051 | NCBI WGS metagenome assembly UMBU01 (sample SAMEA4835949, study PRJEB28245) | human gut metagenome | biome: gut microbiome; material: fecal sample | place: Denmark | collected 2008
ATATGTCTTTGGATGGAGTTACCTCAATCCAACTGCAAAATTACAAAAAAGCCGTAATAATAAGCACACTATGGGCAAATTATTACGGCTAAGGGGTGCGTTTTATAGCTTCATTCCTCGATTTTGACTTCTTCTGCTTGTCGGCAACCCTAATGCTTCCATAAACTCATCTTTTTTGCGTCTGAACCAAGAGTGATGTGATACGCCATCGATTCTAAGGTCAAATCTTCCCTCTTTGTCCTCTTTGAGGGAGCAGACCGCACCATCGGTAGAAAACGATTGATTAAACATCGTTGAATAGAGTTTGCCTTTGACGGGGATTTCCTTGAAAGTGCACAATGCTTTGATAAGGTTGTCGTTGAATCCCATTTTCTCGCTGAGGTATTTAATCATCGGCATCAGCTTCTCCACATACGGGAAGTAACGCAGAATCTTGTCGATATACTCCGATTGTTTACGATGTTCCGCTTCGTATGATTGCTTGACCTCCTGTATCTGCTTTTGGTGTTCCACCTCCATTTGCTTGATGTTGGATTGCAGTTGCTCGATGGTCTCGTCTCGGATTGCTATCTCATCCCGTAAATCCTCATTCTTGCGTTCCAACGATTTCATCTTACCGCTGCCGAAAAGAGAACTTACACCGCTTGCAAGGGCTGTGGCTGCATCGGTGGCAACGCTTTTGAGTTTGTCGGTGCGTATCTCCGATTTCACCTGTTTTAGTTCTTGTTCGGCTTCAACTTTCTGTTCTTGCAGTCGCTTGGATTCCAGTTCAAGAGTATCGTTCATCTTCTTCAATTCCCGATAATATTGCGTGGTGGTAGTGTGCCGAGCTTCGGATCCACGAACACCACGCTGCAATCCATACTTCGCCATTACCTTGGCATATCCATCGTGATATGAAATCAACGTCTGACGGTTGAACAAATCATCGGCACACAAGCGGACTGCATTTGTTTTCTTGCGATATTTGCGTTTACCGTTGGCTTGCTCTTTCTTGGCTTTTCGGCGTTCACCTGTTACAATGGGTACAACCGATGCGTGGATGTGTGGTGTCTTCTCGTCCATATGAAGATGAGCCGAAACTACATTCTCCCGACCGAATGTATCGTACAGGTATCGTATGCTGTCTTGACACCATTCACCGAGTTTGCCATTTTTGTAAATAGCCATCATATCCTCGTGTGTTCCCGACATTACGATACGGACAACTCTCACTTGGTCGTTGGTTATCTTCCGCTTGATACCTGCTGTTTTCAGTCGGTAGGCGATTGCTTCGTCCCTGCCATTCACTCCATCGGGATATGTAACCAACGCCATATTAAGATGCGTTCTTGTCGGGTCGGCATTGTCGGGTATAACTTTTCTCTCTATGTGGTCGGACTGCCTTGCATCCGATGTGCCTTTTGCTTTCTTTACATCAAATGTGAAATTTCCCATATTGCTTGAATTTAGTGTTTGACTTGATTGTTTTTCTTGTTCTCTGCTCTCGTTGGCACAGGGTTTCCAAAGGGCTTTCCCTTTGGCACGATAGGGAGTTTTTAGCGTTACGGTAGTAATGCGTTAAGAAAACGCCCTATTGAGCTATGGTATTTCTTGCTAAATACCTTTGGGAGCGTGCGTGCCGATTATAACCCAAAGCCTCGTTTCTTCTTCGACTGCGGTTGTGGTATCCGCCTTGCGGATTGGACTTGCGATTTTTTCTCTGCTTGTTTTGCTTGGCTTCGGTGGCATAAATATTCGTTCAAATCCTTATGTTCCTTGTAGTGACGTGACATATCTTGAAGCCTATTTCCGAATAACCATTTCAGATTCTCATAGGCTCTTTGCCCTGCTTGGTCGTTGTCAAGGAAGCAACCGATTCGGACGTATGGGCGTAGCAGTTGCTCCGCTTTCGAGAGGTTGGTAACGGAGTTCAGCACCATATAATCCTGCTCGTTTGTGCGTGGCTCTTCGGGATTGTTGTTCACTCGAATTGTAAGGAAAGAGAGATAATCCATAAAGCCCTCGAAGAGATAGCACACATCTCGCTGCTCTCCTTGCTGTCGGATATGGGTAATATCCTTTGGAGCAAGACCACCTTTGAAGTAGCGGTTGCGAAGCTCATAACCACCAGAGATATTCGGGAAGCCGATAGCGAAGTATGGTTTGCTGTTATGTTCAAATCGCAATTCCTTACACTCTCTTTTGGCGAGTTCGATGTTTATGCCTCGTCCTCGCAGATAGTCGATGAGGGCAGGAGAAGATAATTCGCCAACTTGTACGCCTTGAAAACTGCTGCTATGTGTCTTCTGCTCGCCAAAAGAAAAGGATGCCAGGCGAATGTAGGGTGTTCGCTCCGCTATGCGTTCCAACAGATAGGCTACATTCTCGCTATGGTAGAGTTCCGCTGCCAATGCGATGATGTTGCCACCCTTGCCGATACCGAAGTCGTACCATTGATTTAACTCGGTGTTTACCTTGAACGAAGCATCGGTTTCGTTCCTCAGCGGTGATTTATACCATAGGCTCCTGCCTTGTTGCTTAACGGGTGTATAACCCAAACTTTGCAGATAGTCTGCCAACTTGATTTGTTTTGCGTCTTGGATTGTCATATTACATACGGCTTTAATGTTGATGAAAATTTGTTGATTTGATGAATCGTTGATGTAATATGCTTATATACAGACCTATAATAGTTCAACATGTTCTCAACAAACCACTCACCAAAAGAGAAATCTACAATTTGGAGTGTGCTGTATCTCAACTTCTCTTTTGACTTGTTGAGATTTTGTTGAGAGTGTATATTGTTTATAATCAGTGCGTTTATACTCACATTCAACAATTCAACAGAAAATTGATAGTATTACAAGGATTCGAGTTGCTCCTTTGTGATGGTGTAGTAGCGTCCCACTCTCCTTATCGGCTCATAGTGGCAACTTTGATTGTAGTTGCCTTGATAGGTGGTGTAGGTAAGTCCGTTGGGTGCAGGTGTCAGTTTCCAACACTCTTGCACCACTTTACGCACTTGATGTTTCTCTACCTTTACCTGCGAGTGCATCAACAGCACAATAAGGTCGTTAAGGCAGAATGAAACGCTATCCACATTCATAGTCGCCATTATGTCGAGCAGCAGCTCCGACATTTCAATCTCCAATCGGTTGCGGTTGCTTCGGATAATCCTCTGCAATGCTTCTGTATGCAACAACGAGGGGTTGAACCACATTCGGCTCTCCCTCTCGGTGGATAACTTTCGGTTGGTGAGGAAATGGAGAAATGCGGGTATCTCCGCTTTCAAGCGTTGCAGGAAGTTGGTATCATCGGACTGCAAGCGGTTTATCTTGCGTACCCAATAGCGTGTTTCTCCTGCATCGATGATTACGGGCAGATACTCGTTGTTGGAGCATAGCACGAATTTGGCAAAGAATGCTATCTCGTCACGGTCTTTGCCTTTGGCCTCCACCTTGTAGGATAATGTGGTACTAAGATTCTTCAATCGCTCGCTGTCCTCCCTGCGGTTGAGCAGTACCTCATCGACCACGATAAGCAACTTGCCGGCCCAATCGGAATTGAATTGGCTGCGGAAATCCTCGTTGGTGTTGAATGTGACATTGTTCTGAAAGAGGGCTTTCAGAAAATTGAGGAATGTACTCTTGCCTGTGTTGCGTTCCTCCGATACCAACAACAAGATTGGCAACTTCTGAACAGGTTGTAGGAAGAGCAGTTGCAGATAGTCCATACCCAACTCATATTGCTCACCGAAGATATGTTCTACCAATGAACGGATAGAGGGGAAATCACCCTCCTGCGGTCGGTGGTCTATCGGCTCATAGAGGTTAAGGAACTTGCCGATTACAGGGCGGTAGCCGATGTGTTCGGGTACGGTGCAGAAACCGTCATACTTGGGAACGCTGCCTATGTAGTCCTTGCCATAGTCTTGGCGGAGTGTTTCATTGTTCCAAGGGATACGCTTCTTTACATATCCACCGCTCAGTCTCGGTTGCTCCACAATCTTGTAGAGCGTTGTTCCCACTCGGATAAATTCTTCTTTTGCCATACCACCATCTGATGGCGGTTTATGGCTTGATGTTACTTTGTTAGCTTCCATTTTCAAATGCTTTTAAGTTCAAAAAATGTCAGCTACAAAAATATAAGTGATTGACGGATAAGTTGCTACGCAAATCATAGCAGAATGGTGAATAAAGTACTATGGGGATTGGAATTTGAGGGGTGCTACAAACTCTAAACAATTATAAACGGCATAAATGCTCTCATTTGGTTTATTTCGAGTACCTTTGTGGTATAATTTGTTTGAATAGTAAACATATGGTAGAATATACAAGTAGTAGATTGTGTTTTAAGGCTGATTTGATTGAGCCTTTGAAAGATAATGATTCATTTATTGTCCATACTCCAAATGGAACATTCAAGTTTACAAAAGCTGACTTCTATCGTGTTTTTTCAAATATCATTGAAACCAAGAGTTATCAAGAGGGTAGATTGTATAGTTGTAAATATCCGCCTAAACGAGCTATGCAGTTTCTAATATCAGGACAATCCTCAACATATAAGCAAACCGAAAGATATATTTCCACAAAAGATTTGGTAGGGGAAGAAATCCGAATGAAAATTAAGGAAATAGGTACATTATGGCGTAATTCTCCCAACAATCCTCAGATAGATATTGAAGTACTCACAAATTGGAATAGTCTAATAGAGGAATGGATTGCAGATAAAGATATGCCATTGATTGTTCGTAAAGAAACAAATAAGCGAGGTCAATCATTTGTGCATCCCTGTGGAAGAGAAATTATCGTTTCAGATAATACCGTAGCTATTTGGGCGTATTATAACGTGTTAAGAGGAAGGGTGTTTACCTTATCTCAAATCAAAGAACTGTTGAGCCAAAAAGAGTTACCAGTGGTATTTATGGCAACAAAGGAGATTAAGGCAAAAGCTAAATACACAAAATCTTTAGGTCGTTATGCTTTGTCTGATTGGAAATTGTGTCATATCCAACCTGTGGGATTCAACACTAATACGAGCATTGAAGATTTGGAAATATCCGATATTGAAGACCATTTCAGAAAATATGTAAATCCTAACAATATGTTTGTACTTCCTAAGGAAATTGGTTATTTAGGAGAAATAGATGTATTTATAGAGGAGCAGAAGCGATAAATGATAAATAGCAGGTATCCATTGCGTACCTGCTATTTATCAAATCTATGACATACCCACTGGAGAATTGGCAAGAGAAAAGAGATAAAATATTTTCTCTTTTCGTCCGCATATTCTCTTTAACAACTCACTACGTATCTTCTCCGCACCGTATGAGTTGATACGGAAAGCAAGGGCTGCAATCATATCCATATTGTAGAGGGTAGCCCAATAAGTATATGGTATCACTTCGCAAAGTTGCGTGTATTCTGCTATCACTCCGCTTTTGTATATGGCTCGGATAGCAGCCTTTAATGTGGGTGCTGCCACATCGAACAGCACCACAAGTTCCGCAAATGACATCCAAACATCACCATCGGGTATGTTCACATTGCCCGATTCGCTGATTGTTATAATTGCTCGTTCCATATCTTATGCCATTGTGGTGTTACCGAATGATTGATTAAGTTGGTTGCCGAACATCGTTAAATCCTTGTCGATTTTCTCGGTGGTAATCTTCGCATATAGCTGTGTTGTAACGATGTTCGTATGTCCCAAAACTCGGCTTACACTCTCGATTGGCATACCCTTACTTAGGGCGAGGGTCGCGAACCCATGCCTTGAACAATGAAATGAAATATCCTTGTCGATTCCGCACTCTTTTATCATCTTTTTCAATGGTTTACAGATACTCCAATAGTTCAAGTTCGGGAATACAAGTTTGTTCTCTTGGAATGGCTCGTATCGCTTGATAATCTGTAACGGAATATCCAACAACTTAACTTGGAACGGTATTTTGGTTTTGTGTCGCTTAGACAATATCCATTTCTCACCGTTTATTTCTACAATATCATCGGTGGTAAGTTCCTTAATATCCACGAATGACAAGGCTGTAAAACTTGCAAACACAAACAGGTCTCGGATATATGCCAACTTGCTATCCGTAAAATCGTGTGTCATCACCGCTTTTAATTCATCTTCGGTCAGAAACTCCCTCTCCTTAACATTGGGGCTTATGTGGAATTGGGCGAATGGATTTCTTGGCATCAGACCGTTGTAATGGGCACGCATAACTACACCTTTGAGCCACATACAATTTGCCCATATACTGCCATTCTGCAAACCTCTGTCTGTTGCGAGGAATACCGCAAACTCCTTGATGAAATCGGGAGTAAGCTCAATCATCGACATATCGTTTCGCTTGTAATTCGCCTTGATGAATGCTGCAACATGGTTTCTTGCCCGTACCCTTGACATATAGGTAGACATAGTTCGGTCAGTGCCTACACGCTTCTTGAATGTGGCATTATCTTTATCAAACGCACCGAGCAATGTTTCATACTCAGTTCCGATGCCTTGATAGGCATTGCGTACCATTTCGGCAGTTACATAGGCTTCTCTATCCGACAGGCGTTGATAGTGCTTGATGATTTGAGCCTTGATATTATCCAAAGCAAGATTGATTTCTCTTGCTTCCTTGCTCTTACCTTTGGCTCGGTTGCCTTTTACATCCCAAAGCTCTTTTGCAATGGTACGCTTACAACTGAATTGGGCTACTGAGCCGTTGATTGTCACTCGTCCCATGATGGGAACAATACCGTTTTTCTCCTTGCTTGCGTTCACGTAGAACAGCACCTTAAATGTACTTCGCATAATCCAATCTTTTTTGGTTACAAAATTAGTTGTCAGCGAGTTATACATTGATACGCAATATGATGCAGAACTATGAAACGTGACGACACAAAGAAAAATCTTACTCGTTTTCGGGTAACGATTAGGCAACCGTTCTATTTCATTACCTTGCGTTTCTTTGCTAAATTGCTATTTCCCGTATTTCCGAGATTTTCAGCGTAATGCGTTTATTATCAGTGCAGGATGCACTATTATTCCGATTTCGGTTGATTATTCCAGCGTTTTTTGGTATCTTTGTATCCGCAATGAAGAAATACGTCGATGTCATATTACCATTACCGCTTCCAAGGAGTTTCACTTATTCTTTATCGGATGACAGTGCTGAGGATATAGAACCGGGGTGCCGTGTTGTGGTACCGTTCGGGCGAAAGAAATTCTATACGGCTATTGTTTGTAATGTACATTATTACGCACCTGCGGAGTATGAAGTGAAGGAAATTTCTGCTGTACTGGATGCTACTCCTGTATTATTGCCGGTTCAGTTTAAGTTTTGGGAATGGCTGGCCGATTATTATCTTTGTACGCAAGGAGATGTTTACAAGGCTGCGTTACCTTCCGGGTTAAAACTGGAGAGTGAAACCATAGTGGAGTATAATCCGGATTTCGAGTCGGAAGTGCGGCTCTCGGAAAGGGAACAATTGATTCTCGACTTGCTATCTGTAGATCCGGAACAATGCGTTACTAAACTTGAAAAGGAAAGCGGAATTAAAAACATTCTTACCGTAATAAAATCTCTGCTTGATAAAGAAGCTATTTTTGTAAAGGAAGAACTCAGAAGAACTTATAAGCCGAAAACGGAAGCTCGCGTTCGGTTGACCGGAGAAGCCGATGAGAGGCGGTTGCACATCTTATTTGATATTTTATCCCGTGCGCCTAAACAATTAGCATTGTTAATGAAGTATGTCGAGCTTTCGGGGGTAATGGGTAAGGGTACTGTAAAAGAGGTTGCCAAAAAGGAACTTTTGCAGCGTGCCAGTGTTTCTCCTTCCATATTGAACGGATTGGTAGAGAAAAAGATATTTGAAATATATTATCATGAAATCGGACGCCTGAATGGTTGTGGTGGTGAAACTTTTTCACTTAATCCGCTAAATGAACATCAGCAGCGCGCTTACGGTGAAATAACGGAAGTGTTTCTTGAGAAAAGTGTCTGTTTGCTTCACGGGGTTACTTCCAGTGGAAAAACGGAAGTCTACATTCACCTGATTGATGAAGTGATCAGGCAGGGCAAACAGGTGTTGTATCTATTGCCGGAAATTGCATTGACTACACAGATAACAGAACGGTTAAGACGGGTGTTCGGCACTCGATTGGGAATCTACCATTCTAAGTTTCCAGATGCTGAACGGGTGGAGATATGGCAGAAACAATTGGGAGATAAAGGATACGATATAATATTGGGAGTACGTTCTTCTGTTTTTTTGCCGTTTCGTAATCTTGGTCTGGTGATTGTGGACGAAGAACATGAAAATACGTATAAACAACAGGATCCGGCACCGCGCTATCATGCCCGTAATGTTGCTATTGTGTTGGCAGCTATGTATGGGGCGAAGGTTTTGTTGGGAACTGCTACGCCGTCTGTGGAAACCTGGTACAATGCTACTAACGGAAAATACGGGCTGGTTGAATTGAAAGAGCGGTATCAGGAAATCCGATTGCCGGAGATTCTTCCTGTCGATATAAAGGAATTGCATCGTAAGAAGCGGATGATCGGTCAATTTTCTCCCCTGCTTATTCAATATATACGTGAAGCATTGGATCAGAAAGAACAGGTAATCTTGTTTCAGAACCGGCGTGGATTTGCTCCGATGATCGAGTGCCGTACTTGTGGATGGGTACCGAAGTGTAAAAATTGCGATGTCAGTCTGACTTATCATAAAGGAATCAATCAACTGACATGCCATTATTGCGGATATACCTATCAGTTGCCTCGTTCGTGTCCTGCTTGTGATGGGGTAGAGTTGGTGAACCGTGGTTTTGGAACCGAGAAAATCGAAGATGATATAAAAATAGCTTTTCCTGAAGCTTCCGTAGCACGTATGGACTTGGATACCACCCGTACCCGCTCGGCTTATGAAAAGATTATTGCTGATTTTGAACAGGGGAAAACGGATATACTTATCGGTACGCAAATGGTATCGAAAGGGTTGGATTTTGACCATGTAAGTGTGGTAGGTATTCTTAATGCGGATACGATGCTGAATTATCCTGATTTTCGTTCATATGAACGGGCTTTTCAGTTGATGGCACAGGTTGCCGGGCGTGCCGGAAGGAAAAACAAACAGGGGCGTGTCATTTTACAGACCAAAAGTATCGACCATCCTATCATTGCTCAGGTGATGGCGAACGATTATGAACAGATGGTTGCCGGCCAACTTGCCGAAAGGCAGATGTTTCACTATCCGCCTTATTATCGTCTGGTGTATGTTTATCTGAAAAATCGGAATGAGATCCTGTTGGAACAGATGGCTGATGTGATGGCGGGAAAGTTGCGTACTGTATTCGGGGCGCGTGTGTTAGGACCGGATAAGCCGCCGGTAGGCCGGATACAGACCCTTTTTATAAAAAAGATAATCGTGAAGATAGAATATAATGCGTCGATGGGGCGTGCCAGGGAGTTGTTGTTGCAAGTACAACGGGAAATGATTGAAGATGAGCGTTTCAAATCGTTGATTGTGTATTATGATGTAGATCCCATGTAATTTGAATATATATTTATCCTTAAAATAGAAGCTATGAAGCGAATAACCTTATCATTATTTTCTTGTCTATTGAGTTTTGGAGTGCTTTCTGCACAGCAGGGAGTCACTCAGTGTGGAGTACCTACGGGGCAGACGCCTTTTCCGGTTTTGACTTATACGGAATTACCCGATCCGATGCAGCCCGTGCCCCGGGAATGGGCTATGGTTAAGACTCCGCATGTCTCTTGGGGTAGTACGGATGTGCGTTATGCAAAACATAAAGTGCCGCAGTTGAAACAGCAAAATACACTTCGTCTACATGCTTGGCGGGGTGAAAAGGTAAATGCTCAAGCCGTTGTATGGACCGGTAGTGAAGTGGAGAATTTGAAATGTACGCTTTCTGATTTAAAAAACAATAAAGGAGGGGTACTTCCCTCTGATGCCTGGAATATCGGTTTTATACGTTATGTGATGACGGATGAGTTGAACAAAGATGGAAAAGGGGCTTGCGGACATCGTCCTGACCATTCACTGTATGATTCTTTGTTAGTGGCCGATCCGATAGATCATATGCTGCAAAGCGGATTGCTTGAGGCTATGACTACACAACCGGTTTGGGTGAAGTGCCAAATACCGCAGTCGGCTGCTCCCGGTATTTATAAAGGAGAGGTGTGTGTTAAAGACGGCGACCGTTTGTTAGGCAAGTTAAAATTGGAAATTCATGTTTCTGACCGCGTGTTGCCTGTACCTTCAGAATGGACTTATCATTTGGATCTTTGGCAGAATCCGTTTGCTGTGGCCCGCTACTATCAGGTTCCGCTCTGGAGTCAGGCTCATTTGGATGCCATGCGTCCGTTGATGAAAATGTTGGCAGATGCCGGTCAGAAAATAATTACGGCAAGTATTATGCATAAACCTTGGAACGGGCAGACGGAGGACTTTTTTGAAACGATGGTAACCTGGATGAAAAAGGCAGACGGTACTTGGGGCTTTGACTATACTGTGTTCGACCGTTGGGTGGAGTTCATGATGAGTGTTGGCATTGACCGGCAGATAAACTGTTATTCAATGGTACCGTGGGAACTTTCATTTCAGTATTTCGATCAGGCTACCAATAGTATGAAGTCTGTGAAGACGGCTCCGGGAGAGAAAGAATATGAGGAAATGTGGATAGCTATGTTATCTTCTTTTTCACGGCATTTACGTGAAAAGGGTTGGTTTGGTATTTGTACGATAGCAATGGACGAGCGGCCAATGGAGGTTATGCAGAAAACTTTGGCGGTTATTCGAAAGGCTGATCCGGAATTTAAAGTTTCTCTGGCCGGGAACTATCATGCGGAAATAGAACCGGCTCTTTATGATTATTGTATCTGTATCGGACAGGAGTTTCCGGTGGATGTGCGTATGCGTCGCGCTTCGGAGAATAAACTGACGACCTATTATACATCTTGTGCAGAAGCGTATCCGAATACGTTCACTTTTTCGGATCCGGCAGAGGCGGTATGGATGAGTTTCTATTCGGCTCAGAAACATCTGGACGGGTATTTACGTTGGGCATACAATAGCTGGCCTCTTGAGCCCTTGCTCGATTCACGGTTCAAGACATGGGCCGGTGGTGATACTTATCTGGTGTATCCGGGGGCTCGTAGTTCCATTCGTTTTGAAAAATTGATAGAGGGTATTCAGGCACATGAAAAAATAACCATATTGCGTAAGGAGTTCTTGGATAAGGGAAATAAGAACGGTTGGAAGAAGATAGAAAAGATGCTGTCTACTTTCCGTCTGGAGGATTTTCCGGAGATTCCTGCTGCCGTGACCGTAAATCGTGCAAATGAAATTTTGAATTCGTTTTAATGATGTGCCAATTAATAATATGCCAATATGCCAATGTGCCAATGTGCCAATTGGCTGCGCTATCATGCCGAACGGCACATTGGCATATTATTTAATTGGCATATTGGCACATTATTAATTGTCACATTATTTATATATGAAGAAGATACTGTTTGTTTGTCTGGGAAATATATGTCGTTCCTCTACGGCCGAAGGGGTGATGCTTCACTTATTGAAAGAAGCCGGACTGGAAAAAGAGTTTGTAATTGATTCGGCTGGTATTTTGGCTTATCATGAAGGAGAACTGCCCGATAGTAGAATGCGTGCTCATGCTGCCCGCCGTGGTTATAAGCTTGTGCATCGTTCCAGACCGGTACGTACGGAAGACTTTTATAACTTTGACCTTATTATCGGGATGGACGACCGTAATATAGACGATTTACAAGAGCGTGCTCCGGGGGTTGAGGAGCAGAAGAAGATACACCGTATGACGGAATACTGTAGGCGTATTCCGGCCGATCATGTTCCCGATCCGTACTATGGAGGGGCTGAGGGGTTTGAATACGTTCTCGATATACTTGAAGATGCCTGTTCCGGTTTGTTGGAGAAGCTTGGTTGTTAGGTATTAATGTCTACTGTACAAGTCTCGGTAGAAACGTTTGTCTTGCTCTATGTAGCAGGTGGCGTCAATACCGACTTGCTGTAGATATTTTGTGATCTCTCCCAGTTTTTTACGGGGAACTCTTCCTATATAATATAAATGATAATTGTAGTCATTGTCTAATACTTCCATAGTATAAGTGAACGTTTGTTCGCGCGCATAATCAAAATTCACCTTTTGCAGGTTACTGTATGGGAATGATACTTTCCGGCCGATACTGTGTATGGTAATCATGTCGTTGGTTAAAGTTATGTAACCGAAACGGGCTAATAGTGCATATAGTAGGAAAGCACTTAAAACGAGAAAAAAGCTTCCCGGAATAATTCCCCATAATACGCCGGAAATAATCATTCTACATCCCAGTACGGCAAATGCAATGAACAATGAGACAAAGTAGAGCATGTAGAGAGAGGATCGGCAATATTTCTTTTCCGGCACAATCATTTCTGCCGCTCTCTTTCCCGGTCTATAATTGTCAAATGGTATTCCGTTTGACACCAGATAACGGATGACAGACGTCGGATGTCGAAATGGGGTCAAGTAGATCGACTTGTCAGCACTTTGTATTAGATGCAGGGTAAGTATTCCTGCACCATATTTATCTTTTGAAACACGACTGTCTTTACGAGGTGCTTGATGATAACGTTCCATAAAACTGAAACTCTTAATATCGTGAAGCTGTATTTTGTTGCGTTGCAGTAACTTCTCAGCTTGTTTTTGTTCGGGGAGGGTTGTTTTCATTTTTTAATTCCGGATAACTGATACGAGTGTGATAAATCATTTTTAGTTTCTCTTTAAAAACAGCTTTAACGGTTGCGATATCCTTAAAAGTGATAGGACATTCTTTAAAGTAACCTTCTTCCATCTGTGAATCGATGATTTTCTCTACCAGATTGCTGATGCTCTCTTCCGTGTATTCGGGTAAACTGCGTGAAGCGGCTTCTACTGCATCTGCCATCATCAGTATAGCGGTTTCTTTAGAGAAAGGGTTGGGACCCGGGTAAGTGAATTTCTCATCGTCAGGCTCTTCGCCGGGATGTTCATTTTTCCAGGAGATATAGAAGAATTTTGTTTTTCCACGTCCATGATGGGTACTGATAAAATCTTTTATGGCTTTAGGAAGATTATGTTTTTCTGCTAGTTTAAGACCGTCTGTCACATGGCTGATTACTACCTGTGCGCTCTGTTCATAGCTCAAGTTTTTATGTGGGTTTACTCCTCCGGACTGGTTTTCTGTAAAAAACGCAGGGTTTTCCATTTTTCCTATGTCATGATATAAGGCACCGGTACGCACGAGTTGGCTTTTGGCACCTATGCGGATAGCCGCTTCTGCGGCAAGATTGGCTACTTGCATCGAGTGTTGGAAAGTTCCAGGTACAGTTTCGGACATTTGGCGGAGCAGATCGGTGTTGATGTTCGATAGCTCTACCAATGTTACATTAGATGTGAATCCGAATGTCTTTTCCAGTAAAAATAGAAGAGGATATGCAAACAATAATAGGATTCCGTTAGTGATAAAATAGGTATACATGCGGACATTCAGCTTCGATAGATCGTTTTCTGTGATCAGTTCGATAGCAAAATAAATGGCGGCATAAGTTAATATGACCAAAAGCGCAGTACGGAAAAGCTGTGATCTTTGTGATAATTCCCGTAAACTGAAGATGGCAACCAGGCCGGCGGCCAACTGAACTAAGATGAATTCGTGCGGGAACCGCAGTGTTATCGAACAGATCAGTATGGTAATGACATGTGTAAGAAAAGCTGTACGGGAATCGAGGAATACCCGTATGATGATGGGAAGCATTGCATAAGGCAAGATATATACATTGGATATGTTATGCGTCACCATTAATGCAGTGATTACATTGTAGAAAACAATGAGAATAAAGAGGAGAGACAAGCTACCTTTGCGCTGGTAATAGTCTTTGCGGAATAACTCCAAATAGAGCATGAAGCAGAGTATGAAGATACTGACAAAAAGGATCTGACCTCCTAAGATCAGACGCTTTTGGCCGAGTGATTCACTCCGTTTGATGGATTCTTTCCGAAGGGATTCCAATATGTTGTATGTTCCTTGGTCTACAATCTCTCCGCGGTCTATGATTTTTTGTCCGCTGACTACCACTCCATTCGACCAGGAATAATTGTCCAGAATTTCTTTTTTTGTACTTTCGGAACGTTCTTGATCATAAATCAGATTGGGGAAAATGTATTCATTGAGAGCACATTGTCGCAGAATATTCCGGTTATAATGGGCTGTATCGGCAGACAGTAGATGTTCATATGCTTTCTTTACGGTATAAGTGCCGGATATGGCTTGCGACTTTGCTAGTTTATTGTCTATTTTTCTGATGTATTCCGTACTGTCCTTATTCAGGCTTTGGGCATCTTCTGTTGATAGGATGCCGGAAGTATAAATATCTTTTAGCATCCGTTCGATATAGCGAATATAATCCGTTGAGGGAAGGATGCCTTTAAGATGGTTATGGTAATCTTCTTTCAGCTTGTTGAGGGCATTTGTTTCTATATTTTTATCTAATTGGTAGTAAGGTTGGAAAGTACTTAGCAGACTGTCTTGTTCGCGTTTTACCACTTCATTGTCTTTGTAGATCGGAAAATTGAAGGTGGCGATCAACTGTCCGTATTTCCAAGGCTTGTTAATGTCAAACTGATAGTTGAATTTACCGTCTCGAGGCAGAAAGTATACAATAACTGTTACTGTAGCCACAAATATCAGTGCTTTGTACAACAAATCTCTGTAAGAGAAGCTCTTTTTTTTCTTGAGATGATTCATATCCTTTGAATTTTTTGCGAAAAGTACAAAAAAAAACAATCGTGTGGAAAAAAAAGTTTAATTTTGCGGCGATTTACCTATACTAACCCAAATTATGGCAGAAAGAAAAGTAAGAGTTCGCTTTGCTCCGAGCCCGACGGGAGCATTGCACATCGGTGGTGTGCGTACAGCTTTGTATAATTATCTCTTTGCTCGTCAGCACGGAGGCGATATGATTTTCCGTATTGAAGATACTGATTCGAACCGTTTCGTTCCGGGAGCTGAAGAATATATCCTCGAGTCTTTTAAATGGCTGGGAATTCATTTTGATGAGGGGGTGAGCTTTGGAGGAGAGTATGGCCCGTATCGCCAGTCTGAACGCCGTGAAATATACAAGAAGTATGTGAAAGTATTATTGGATAACGGCAAGGCTTATATTGCTTTTGATACTCCCGAAGAGTTGGATGCTAAACGTGCTGAGATTGCAAATTTTCAATATGATGCTTCCACGCGTGGTATGATGCGTAATTCGCTGACCCTTTCGAAAGAAGAAGTGGATGCGTTAATTGCTGAAGGCAAACAATATGTGGTTCGTTTTAAAATAGAGCCCAATGAAGATGTGCATGTCGATGATCTGATTCGCGGTGAGGTGATTATAAATTCTTCTATTTTAGATGATAAGGTGCTTTACAAATCGGCTGATGAATTACCTACTTACCATCTTGCAAATATAGTGGATGACCATTTGATGGAGGTTTCCCATGTGATTCGTGGGGAAGAATGGTTGCCTTCGGCACCTTTGCATGTGTTGCTCTACCGGGCTTTTGGTTGGGAGGATACGATGCCTGCTTTTGCACATCTGCCTTTACTGTTGAAGCCGGAAGGAAACGGTAAGTTGAGCAAGCGTGACGGTGATCGTTTGGGATTCCCGGTATTCCCGTTGGAGTGGCATGATCCTAAAACGGGTGAGGTGTCGTCAGGCTATCGTGAATCGGGTTATCTTCCTGAAGCTGTTATCAATTTCCTTGCTTTGCTGGGATGGAATCCGGGAAATGATCAGGAAGTGATGTCAATGGATGAATTGATCGGGCTCTTCGATTTGCATCGTTGTAGTAAGTCGGGAGCCAAGTTCGACTATAAAAAAGGAATTTGGTTCAATCATCAATATATTCAACAGAAATCGAATGAAGAAATTGCCGAGCTTTTTGTGCCTGTCTTGAAAGAACATGGGATAGAGGTGCCTTTCGAAAAAGTCGTGACTGTGATGGGAATGATGAAAGACCGGGTCAGCTTTGTTCGCGAATTGTGGGATGTTTGCAGCTTTTTCTTTGTTGCTCCTGTAGAATATGATGAGAAGACGGTGAAGAAACGCTGGAAAGAGGATTCTGCCAAGTGTATGACTGAATTGGCGGAGGTATTGGCAGGTATCGAAGATTTCAGTATTGAAGGTCAAGAGAAGATAGTGATGGATTGGATTGCAGAAAAAGGTTACCATACAGGTAATATCATGAATGCATTCCGTTTGACATTGGTAGGAGAAGGGAAAGGGCCGCACATGTTTGATATTTCATGGGTGTTGGGTAAAGAAGAAACATTGGCTCGTATAAAGCGTGCCGTAGAGATTTTGAAGTAATAAAAACGATATGTTCTACAATCTGGCAATAGTCCTTTATGACATTGTGATACATTTGGCCGCCCCCTTTAGCCGGAAGCCCCGGAAGATGATGAAAGGGCATTGGGTGGTATACGAACTTCTTCGTCAACAGGTGGAGAAAGATGTTCGCTATATATGGTTTCATGCTGCTTCTTTAGGTGAATTTGAGCAGGGCAGACCGTTGATTGAGAAGATAAGGGAGAAATATCCGGATTATAAGATATTGTTGACATTCTTTTCTCCATCGGGATATGAAGTGCGCAAAAATTACCGGGGGGCGGATATTGTCTGTTATCTGCCGTTTGATAAGCCGCGCAATGTGAAGAAGTTCTTGGATATCATCAATCCTTGTATGGCTTTCTTTATCAAGTATGAATTCTGGAAAAATTATCTGGATGAAATGCATAGACGCCGTATTCCTGTGTATAGCGTTTCTTCTATATTTCGCCGGGAGCAGATATTTTTTAAATGGTATGGAGGCGCATATCGTGATGTTTTGAAAGACTTTGATCATTTGTTTGTACAGAACGAGACTTCTAAACGGTATCTGTCAAAAATCGGAATTACACGTGTGACGGTGGTTGGTGATACTCGTTTCGATCGGGTGTTGCAGATTAGGGAAGAAGCCAAATATTTGCCTTTGGTGGAGAAATTTAAGGCTCATTCACCAACGTTTGTTGCTGGAAGCTCATGGGGGCCGGATGAAGATTTATTTTTGGAGTATTTCAATACCCATCCGGAAATGAAACTTATTATTGCTCCGCATGTGATCGATGAAAATCATTTGGTAGAGATTATAGGAAAATTGAAGAGACCTTATGTGCGATATACACGCGCTGACGAAAAAAATGTGTTGAAAGCCGATTGTCTCATAATCGATTGTTATGGTTTGTTGTCGTCTATTTATCGTTACGGTGAAATTGCTTACATTGGCGGTGGTTTTGGAGTTGGTATTCACAATACATTGGAGGCTGCCGTTTATGGTATTCCGGTAATATTCGGACCTAAATACCAGAAATTTATGGAGGCTGTTCAACTTCTTGAAGCAAAGGGTGCATATTCAATTAAAAACTATGAAGAGTTGGAAGCATTGCTCGACAGGTTATTCTCTGATAAAGCTTTCTTGAGCGAAACCGGAGCTAATGCCGGATATTATGTCACCAGTAATGCCGGGGCAACAGAGAGAATATTGCATATGATAAACTTTTAAGAACTGTTTATAAAAAGAGATGTCTAAAATTCTCTTTCAACGAAATTACCCACGCTGCAAATTTGTTTGCGGCGTGGGTGATTTCTTTTATAAGCATTTAGGCACTTTGGGGGCTTATTTTTCTTCTTTATACCAGGAAGAATACATTAGATAATTATGGGCTATTTTCTGGTTTAGCTCTTTGGCTTGTTCCGGATCTACTTTTTTAATGAATTTGGCCGGCACACCTCCCCAAATACTTCCCGGTTCGATAACGGTATTGCTTAAAACTAACGAACCTGCTGCTACGATGGCACCTTCTCCGATGACTGCGTGATCGAGTAGAGTGGAGCCCATGCCTATTAGCGCATAATCTTTTATACAGGCTCCGTGAATGGTAACATTATGTCCGACGGATACATGGTCCCCTATCTCGATGGTGGATTTCTCATATAGTGTATGGAGTACGCTGCCATCCTGTATATTGACCCCATTACCGATACGGATTGAGTTAACATCTCCACGTAATACGGTACTGAACCAGATACTACAATCACGTCCTGTTTTTACATCACCGATAATAACCGCATTGTCGGCGAGGAAGCAATTCTCTCCGATTTCGGGAGTGAATCCTCTTACTGATTTCATTAAAGCCATATTCTTTTGATTTTTATTAGATTGCTGTAGTGGCTTCTTTCAACCACATTTTTTCTTCTTCGTTTAAGTCCGGTGCTAATTGGTCATATACATTTTGATGATAAGTGTTTAACCATGTCACTTCTTCTTCTGTGAGCATCTTTTTGATAATTCCTTTTTTACATATAGGACAGAGTGTGATTGTCTCGAATTCCAGATAATCACCGAACATCCCTTCTCCTGCACGACGTACCAAAGTCAGGTTCTCAGTCCGAATGCCATGTTTCCCGGCTTTGTATACACCGGGTTCATTGGATGTTACCATGCCGGGTTGAAGAACGACCGGATTTTCGTTCATGCGGATACTCTGAGGCCCTTCGTGTACGCTTAAAAAATGTCCTACACCGTGACCGGTGCCATGTAGAAAGTTTATTTTATATTGCCATATCGGCATTCTTGCCAATACATCGAGCTGGCTCCCGCGGGTTCCTGCCGGAAACTTAGCCATGGCTAAGGCTATGTGACCTTTTAATATTAAGGTATAGTCTGTTTTCTCTTCCTCTGTTAGTTCTCCTAAAGCAATGGTACGTGTAATATCTGTGGTACCGTCTAAATATTGTGCTCCCGAGTCTATGAGTAGAAAACCTTTCGGATATAAAATAGCGTTGGTATCTGGTGTTGCGGAGTAGTGTACAATAGCGGCATGTTCCCTGTATCCGGCAATTGTATCGAAGCTTTCTCCCATATATAGCGTTTGAGCAGCTCGATATTCATGTAGTTTTTGGTCTATGCTGAGTTCGGTTTCCTTCTCTGAAACGACTGCTTCTTCCAGCCACTTAAGAAATCGTACCAAGGCTATGCCGTCTCGTCGCATAGCTGCATGGATGCCGGCTATTTCTTGTTCATTGCGGATTGCTTTCAATAAAGTTATGGGAGAATTACAATGATTAATTCTGCAGGCGGGATTTATTGCAGAATAGATTGCATAGTTTGTTTGATTCGGATTGAGTGATATGCTTTTGATATTTAGTTTTCTTAAATAATCCTCTGTTTCACTGTAAGGTTGTATACTTACTTGTTGCTCTTCTAAATAGTTTTTTATCTCTTCAGTGATCTTTTGCGGAGAGACAAAGAAAGTTATATTATTTTGAGTGATCAGCAAATAGCTGATTATAACTGGATTGCAATGTACGTCGCTTCCTCGCAGATTAAGAGTCCAAGCTATTTCGTCCAAGGCGGAAATAAAAAGTCCGTCGGTTCCTTGCTTTTGTATTTCTGTACGTATGGAAGCTATTTTTTCTTCACAACTTTTTCCTGCATATTTGAGATCGTATATGAAGGCTGGTGCATCGGGCATATCCGGCCGGTTATTCCATATTTTTCCTGGTAAATCTCCATAATCTTTCAGATGGACATTGGCCGTTTCCAGTTTTTGTTTCATTTGTTCTACTTGGTTGGCAGAAAACATCTTGCCGTCGATACCTACAGTTTCCCCAGGGAGCAGATTTTGGCATATAAATTCGATGATTGTCGGCGTCTCCGGCAACATCTCTTTGTATAAAGTGATGTCTGTTCCTTCCAGTTGCTGGGCTGCTTGCAAAAAATAACGGGAATCTGTCCACAAACCGGCTTTATCTTTTAGTATGACAATGGTCCCGGCAGAACCTGTAAATCCGGAAATCCATTCTCGGGTTTTCCAGTAGGAGGCTACGTATTCACTTAAATGAGGGTCGGTACTGGGGATGATGAAAGCACTAATTGCTTCGGATTTAAGCATCATCCGTAGTGCACGTATTCGTTCTTTAACCGTTTGTTGCATATATATAAAAGGTATTATAAGTTTTTTCAAAGATACTACTTTTCTGCGAAAATAGCTTGTGAGAGTGTTCTTATACACTGATTTTGAGAAATAATTGCTGAAAGTTTTGTGAATAAAGAAAGTATGTGTAATTTTGCGGC
>UMBU01039123.1_pt1 | contig 19816 bp, 19 predicted proteins | sample 1964051 | NCBI WGS metagenome assembly UMBU01 (sample SAMEA4835949, study PRJEB28245) | human gut metagenome | biome: gut microbiome; material: fecal sample | place: Denmark | collected 2008
TGATAATTCATCATCTAACACAACAGATGATTTACAAGGTGAAACACATAACCGTTTTTTGCCCCCAAATGTTGTGTATCTGTTCAATATTCAAGACAATCCTCGCCCACAAAACGACATTGATATATTAGAACAAAACATTAGGGAAAAGAGCCCCTATCTCTTAAAGCTATTACTGCAAGATAAAACAACAGGACGTTATATTCGCTGGGCGTGCGATGGTTACGCTCAATATGGCAGTTTATACACTGCTGAAAAAGAAATATTACCAGAACTAATCACAGGTGAAAACACCAAAATCATCCAACCCAGAACAGCAAAAAGTAAAGAAGAGCAACAAAATCGCACCAGAAAATCCGCAGAGGTATTTACACCATCGTGGATTTGTAACGATATGAACAATTTATGCGATGACGAATGGTTGGGTTATACAAATGCCTTTAATACCAAGCAAGAACACTATTGGTTAACAAATCTTGAAAAAATCAACTTTTCAGGAAAGAAAACTTGGCAAAAATATGTTGATTCCAAACGGTTGGAAATCACCTGTGGAGAAGCTCCTTTTCTCACATCTCGTTATGACACCACCACTGGAGAAGTATTGGTTGTTAATCAACGTATCGGCATTATTGACCGTAAATTGCGTGTGATTTGTGAAAATACAGACAATGAAGCAGATTGGTTTAAATGGGCAAAAAGAGCATATGAGGCAACCTATGGTTATGAATTTCAAGGAGATAACCTGCTCTTAGCCAGAGAAAATCTACTTTATACCTTCATCGATTTTTATAAACACCATTTTGGCAAACAGCCAAATCTCAACCAAATCAAACAAATAGCAAATATTCTGGCTTGGAACATCTGGCAAATGGATGGCTTAAAAGAATGTGCTCCTTTTGATACGGCTGACGAAGCCCAGTACGAGCTTTTTGACAATTTACCAACTCTTAATTTTCCAATCAATTGCCGCATAAAAAACTGGCGGACAAAACAGGTCTTCAATTTCAGAGACCTGAAAGGAGATAAAACAATGAAATTTGATGTTGTAATAGGGAATCCTCCATATCAAGGAGAAAATCACCAACAAATATATCCAAATTTTTATATTTCAGCCAAACATATCTCCAATCTTGTTATAATGATTTTTCCAACAGGATGGCAACAACCTAAAAATGCAAATAATCTAAAAACATTAAACAATCCTGAAAATAAAGAAGATAAGCAAATTGTTTTTATAAATAATAAGCAATATGTTTTTAAAGATGTTTCTGGAGCAGAATGGACTAATATCATTATGTGGAAAAAAGGTTTTGATAATGGATTAAATGGAAAACAATATGTTTATATTAATGATGAAGCACCACAAGTTATTCATTTAAATTACGATAGTTCTCAAATTGAAAAACCTGAAGAAATTCAGAAACTTGTACAAATTGTAATTAATAGTAATAATTTTCAAACATTGTCATCTTTTGTATCTTCATTAAAACCTTATGGATTACGTACTGATTTTTTTAATAATCCAAATAAATATCAATTACCAAAGGTGTATAATGAACGACAACATAATACAGATTTCTGTATTTATGGATTAGAAAACAGAAAACAAGTAATTCGCTTTATCCCACAAGATTACCCCATTCCTAAAAAAACCACAGCTTGTTATAAATATAAGGTTTTTGTAGGAAAGGCTTGGGGAAACTTTTCTTCTAATTTTTTAGGTGGAGCCTATTCTGATATAGTAATTGCTTCTCCCAAAGAAATATGTACAGAAAATTTTCTAGAATGTGGTATATTTGATGACTTTGAAACAGCTCAAAAACACGCAAAATATTTAATGACAAGATTTTTACGAGCATTATTGTTTGCAAATAAAAACTCTCAAGATAACTCAAAAGAAAAATGGATTTATATTCCAATACAGGATTATTCAGAAGACTGGTGGAAGCTATCTATAGAGCAAATTGATGAAAAACTTTTTGAAAAATATAATATTCCTTCTGACATCGTAACTTTTATAAAAAATAAAATTCAATGTAAAGACGAATCTAATATCGTCAATTACAAGGAGTAAAGCTGATGACTAAATTAAATATCAAAACCAGCAAAAAAGTCGTGCCGATGTGTTATGCTTATACAACTCCGCAAATTAAAGACCACGATGGCTGGACTAAAATTGGTTTTACCGAGCAAGATGTTGATACTCGTATTCGCCAGCAAACTCAAACCGCTGATATAGAATATAAAATAGAATGGAAAGCCAATGCCATATACGATGATGGTTCAGGCGATATTTTTCACGATACGGATTTTCACGGATATCTGAAAAAAGTAGGTATTGAACGCAAAACGGGCACAGAATGGTTTCATATTTTGCCACAGGTTTCAAAACAAAGATTTGATGAATTCCGAGCTAATCGCGGAGTGTCACAGACAGACGCAGTCATCGAATACAAATTAAGAGAAGAACAACAAAAAGCCGTTGAACAAGCTAAAGCCTACTTTAAAAATCATACGGAAGAAGATGCTGAGTTTTTATGGAACGCCAAACCACGTTTTGGAAAAACACTATCCGCATATGATTTGTGCAAACAATTGGATGCTAAAACAGTCCTAATAGTTACCCATCGTCCTGCTATTGCCACTTCGTGGTATAGTGATTATGAAAAGTTCTTAGGAACACAATCAGGATACTATTTTATTAGTCAGGCAGATGCCTTAAAAGACAAACCCTCTGTTGTTAAAAGGGAAAATTTGCCTGCGTCAGCAAGAAAATATATAGAATTTGTATCACTGCAAGACCTTAAAGGGGCAATAGAATTTGGCGGTAAATATGATAAATTAAACCATATATCCAAATTAAAGTGGGATTTATTGATTATTGATGAAGCACACGAGGGAATTGACACTTATAGAGCAGATATCGCTTTAGATAATATTCATCGCAAATACACACTTCATTTATCTGGCACACCATTCAAGGCATTGGCAAACGCTAAATTTGAATCTGAAGCTATTTACAATTGGACTTATGCCGATGAACAAAAAGCTAAAAACGAATGGAATCCTTCGAATGAAGAAGAAAATCCGTATGCTACCTTGCCAAAATTAAACTTATATACTTATCAAATGTCCAGCATCATTGCCGATAAACTAAAACAAGGTGCTGATTTTAATGATGATGGAGAGAATGAAAACTACGCGTTTGATTTAAATGAGTTTTTTGCCACTAAATCTGACGGTAATTTTTTGCACGATAATGATGTTGATAAATTTTTAGACGCATTAGTTTCGCAAACAAAATTTCCATTTTCAACACCAGAGCTTCGGGATGAATTAAAACATACATTTTGGCTTCTTAATCGTGTTGACAGTGCCAAAGCTCTCAAAAAGAAATTAAACACTCATCCAATATTTAAAGACTATCACGTTGTTTTGGCTGCTGGTGATGGTAAAATAAATGAAGACGAATTTATAGAAACACAAAAATCATACAACAAAGTTCTAGAGGCAATTAAATCTTGCGATAAAACCATTACATTATCAGTCGGTCAATTAACAACAGGTATTACCATTCCCGAATGGACGGCAGTTTTAATGCTAAGCAATGTAAATAGTCCGTCTCTTTATATGCAGGCAGCCTTCCGAGCCCAAAATCCGTGTCTTTTCCATTATGGGCAACAACAATTTCGTAAAGAAAATGCCTACGTGTTTGATTTTGACCCTGCTCGCACATTGGTTATCTTTGAACAATTTGCTAATGATTTAAGCTCAACAACCTCTGCAGGCAAAGGAAGTATTGACGAACGCAAACAGCATATTCGAGAGCTGATAAACTTCTTCCCAGTTTATGGTGAAGACGATGATGGAGAAATGATAACTCTTGATGCTGAAAAAGTTCTCACTATTCCCAGAAAAATTCACGCCCAAGAGGTGGTTCGTAAAGGGTTTATGTGTAACTTTTTGTTCCAAAATATCAGTAATATTTTCAATGCTCCGCAAGAAGTTATTGATATAATTCATAATTTTGAGCCTCAAAAGGAACCTGTTATTATCACCCCAGAAACAAAAAATGAATTATCAATCAATGACGAGGGTAATATCGAAATATCAGAGAATATCATTATAGGAAAAGCTGATAATATATTCGGCCCTAAAATATATGAAGAAGCAAAAGAAGAATTAATTGAAGCAGTGGAAACAATCTCAAAAGAAAATCAGGATAAGAAAGAACCTGATGCCATTATTGAAAAAATGAAAGAAAAATTTGGAGAGGTTGCCACTTCACTAATAAATACAGCTCAAGATTCCTATGGCAAGGATTTAAGCAAATCCACAAAGAAAGCTTTACAAAGAGAACTTGACCGTAAAGCGAATGCTATCATAGCAACGCAATGTACCAAGCATATAATTGAACAAAATGTAATTGAACGAAATCGCAAAAAAGAACTTGAAGAAGCAAGCTCAACAACTGAAAAGGAACAAATAAACCATAAATTTGATAAAGAAAAATTAGCTAGTCAGGATAAATTTTTAGAAGAGATGAAAACCGCCATAGAGGAATTACCGAAAACCTTCGGGGAAACAGTCGTTAAAGCAGTGGAAACAGATTCTAAACAACGAGAAAAAAATAGTATAGAAGATGGGGTTAGAAACCATTTGCGTGGTTTTTCACGAACAATTCCTTCGTTTTTAATGGCCTATGGAAACGAGAATACAACACTTGAAAACTTTGACACCATTATTCCTGACGAGGTCTTTAAGGAAGTTACTAGTATTTCATTAGAAGAATTCCGCTTTTTAAGAAATGGCGGTGATTACGTAGATGAACAAACTGGCGAAACAAAACATTTTGAAGGACAACTATTTGACTCTGTTGTATTTAACGATTCTGTAAAAGAATTTCTAAGCTTGAAAACAAAATTGGGTAATTATTTTGATGAAAACCAAACAGAGGATATTTTTGATTATATTCCACCTCAAAAAACAAACCAAATCTATACACCGAAAAAAGTTGTAATTGAAATGGTTGATATGTTGGAACAAGAGAACCCGAATTGTTTTGATGATGAAAATAAAACTTTTATTGATTTATATATGAAATCGGGCTTATACATTACTGAAATTGTGAAAAGATTATACAGAAGCGAAAAGTTAAAAAAATTATATCCTGATAGAATAGAAAGGCTTAAACATATATTTGAAAAACAAGTATATGGTCTTGCCCCAACCGAAATCATCTATCGTATAGCAATAGCCTTTATCTTAGGATTTGATGATACTATTCTTATAAAAAAACACAATTTACGACAATTTGACACGTTGCCCTCTGTTCAAGCTGGAACATTAGAAACAGATTTGGATAAAGTATTTGGATAAATACCCGCAAACGTGAATTGGAAGCATTGAGAGATATTGGCGATAGTTATCCGAAAGTTATTCTGACAACGGATATTTTACAAACAAGGACAACTGAAGACGGTATCAAAATCATAAGCCTTACGGATTGGCTATTGAAAGGTAATTAAAAGATATTTTCAGATAGTTCAAGCTGAGAATAGATTAAATTAATCCAGTTATTCGAAAATTTCGAATAACTAATACTAAATTTAAACTAACATAAAAATGCACACAATCTATTCTTACGCTATCAATTTAACAAGGAAGTCAGCATCTCTTTTAATTTTTCAAATAACTATAAACCGTTGGACGAGTTATTTTAAATTGCTTGGCAATGCGTGCGATAGGCATTCCTTGATTGTGGAATGTGTTTAATTCTGTAACCTGCTCGGTGGTAAGTTTATTTTTACCGCCTTTGTATTTGCCTTTGGCTTTGGCAACAGCAATACCTTCACGCTGGCGTTCCAATAAAATAGAGCGTTCCAACTCAGCCACGGCTCCAAGCATCGTCATCATCATTTTTTGGTAAGGGTCTTGCTTTTCATTACCCTTGAAAATTAAGTTTTCCTTATGAAAAACAACTGTTGCTCCTTTTGATGTAATTTCCTCAACCAGATTTAATAAATCACGAGTATTACGAGCCAAGCGGCTCATTTCGTGAATATTGATAATATCGCCTGCTCGAATATTTGATAACATCGCTTGTAATTGAGGACGGTTGGTATCTTTTCCACTAATTTTTTCTTCATATATCCTGTCGCAAACAACATCTCTTAACTGTCGTTCGGTATTTTGTTCAATCGTAGAAACTCTTACGTAGTTAAAAATCATCACTTAACCCTAAATATGTAAAATCTATATTTAAGAATATATTTTACATCTGTAAAATTGTCAAGCAAAATGATTTAGATTTTACACTTTTACAAATGTAAAAATAGGGTATAGTCTGATTTGCAATAAAAATAAAGGATTAAACCCCATTAGCTTTATTTCATTAAATGCTTGTATTATGTTTTCCATAAGTTATTATTAAGGTAATTTACAACAGTTTAAGGGAAGATAATGACTTCTTTTGATGAAGATGATATACTAAAATTGCTCACAGACAATAGTCAAATCGAGTGGCAGATAAAAAAAGTTTATTGCGATTTTAATTTTTGTAGCACAAGAATTAAAAGTGAGTTTTTTTACTGGGACTTTACTGATGGACGTTATGAAGATAGTCATTTAATTGATTTTCTAAGCAGAAAATTAATCTACTTTTGTTTAGGAAAAAAAGAAATCTCTGAAACGTTACGGAAAGCAAAAACTCATGAAGAGATAACTTCTGCTGTCTTAGAATTACATGAACGAGCTAAAAATTTATTCATACAAGTTCATAAATTAAAACTTCAAAAAGCAAAAACGTCAGGAGAACCCGCAGAGTTGTTACTATTTGTATTCTTAGAGACAATAATGAAAGCACCACAAATTGTAGCTAAGATGGAATTAAAAACAAACTCACAAATGCCCGTCCATGGCGCCGATGGAATTCATGTCGGATATAATGATGGAACTTTATCAATTTATTTAGGAGAAGCTAAATTGTATCAGCAATGCTCTAATGCTGTATCCGAAGCTTTTAATTCAATTTGTTCTATTGCCAAAGATAAAAGTAAAAAAGAAAATGAAATACGGCTTATAAAAAGTTTTATAAATATTGAAGATGATAATCTAAAAGAAGGAATATTAGAATATTTAGACCCTTACTCAACTAAAAGCAAGAATATGAAAATTATATTTAGCTGTTTTATTGGTTTTGACTTTAATAAGTATGAAAAAATACAAACTCTTCCCCCTGAAAAGGTTAAAGATTATTTTGAAAAAGAATATAAAGAACAAGCCAAAGTAATCTGCAACTATATAGAAAACGGAGTAAAAGATTATAATGCTCATGATATTAACATTCAGTTCTTTTTACTTCCATTTCCCTCTGTAATAGATTTTAGGAAAGCTTTTTATGATAAATTAGGAATGTCATATGATTTTAACTGAGCTCAAAAATAGAATTATAAATAACAGTGAATTTCAGGAGCAAAAAAACAGGCTTTATAAACTTTCTTTGGCAAAAAGTATAGGTATGGAATTAAAAGACCTTGAACTTAATGATAAAGAAATCTGTCAATTAGTTGAGAGTGCTAGTATTCTTGCGGATGTTGATGACACAAAAATGAGGATGTTAGCATACAGAATTATTACAGAGTTATATCATATATGTTCTAATACACATGATGGATTGTATAACATTCTATACATTATTCTGACAAAGTTGGGAAATTTTCCAGCAATAAAAATGTTTAACGGAGAATATAATCTACCCGAAGGTATCCCCACATCATTGTGCTATTCCTTATTAGGCCATAAAGAAAGCAATACGGTAAATTCTGTATTGAGCAAAGAGCTGGTACTCACAGATTTTCAAACAGATTTATGGAAAACACTTAATACGGGACAATCTGTTGCTATAAGTGCTCCAACATCGGCTGGAAAATCTTTTATTATCAAAGAATATGTTCTATCACAGTTAGTTAATAATGAAGAAATCTGTGTCATTTACATCGTACCAACCAGAGCTTTAATAAACCAAGTTCAAACGGAATTTCAAAATATGGTTGAAAAAGCTAATATTCATGATTTATTCATAAGTACAATACCTAATTTGCCAGAAGATTTAATTGCAAAGAAAAAATTATTTATACTTACACAGGAGCGCCTTGAACTTCTAATCAACCCTAATTCCGATTTATATGCAGATATTATAGTTGTTGATGAAGCCCACCTTATTTCCAGTGGAGCAAGAGGAATAAAGCTTGAAACAGTTATTGAAAAAATACAAAAAAGGAAAAAGCCACAATATATCTTTGCAGCACCTTATATAACTAATCCAGATATCTTTAAAATAATTTTTAATATTTCAAACTTTGATGTGCCTAAAAAACCAGAAGCCACAGTAGCTCAAAATATAATCATGGTTGATACCAATCCTATTTTACCAAGAAAATTATCAATTAAATCATATAATGAAGGAAATATCGAAAATATTGGCACATTAGAATCGAATTTAGATTTATCATCAGAAAAAGATTATTTAGCAAATATTGCATATTTGTTGGGTTCTAATGAACAATCAATTGTTTATGCAACAGGAAAAGCATCAGCAGAAGATATTGCATTAAAAATATCTTACCACATGAATCCCGAAAATCTTAATAAGAAAAAGTTAAAAGAATTATCTGAATTAATAAAGTATCATGTACATGAACATTATATACTAGCTAAAACTGTTGAATCAGGCGTTGGTTTTCATTACGGTACAATGCCGTCAATCATTAGAAAGAGTATTGAAAATGCTTTTGAAAATGGAGATTTAAAATTTCTAGTGTGTACCCCAACATTATTACATGGTGTTAACTTACCAGCAAAAAATATGTTTATATTGAATCCTACAACAGGTAGAAATATTTATGCTAAAAAAGAAGATAATACTCATAGAGATATTCCTATGAATAGCTTTGATTTCTGGAATCTTGCAGGAAGAGCTGGTCGGCTCGGGAAAGAGTTTTGTGGAAACATTTATATTATTAATTATGATGGTTGGTTGGCTAAGCCATTAGAAGAGGGGAAAACTAAAACCGTAGATTCTTCAATTAACAATGTCATTAAAGAACATATGAATGATTTAATTCGATATATGAGAAATGAAACAAGTAAATTAGATAATGAAACTGATATAGAAGCTGCTGCTGTAAAATTGTTTAATGATTACAGAAATGGCTGTCTTGATGACACTCTACTTAAATCACCTATTCAAAATGACACAGAGAGTAAAAATAGCATAAAAACCTTGGTTAAAGAAATCGCGGAAACTATCACTTTGCCAAGGGAAATAACTGAAACAAACAATACAATTTCGCCAAATAAACAACAGAGCCTTTACGATTATCTATACAAGAACATAACTAAGAAAGGTGTTGAAAGATATGTTCCAATACATCCTCTTAGCGAATTTGATATTTCAAGAGAAAGTCTGAAATTCACATTTGCCAGAGCACTTATGCATATAAAAGGTTTTAATAGAAATGTAGCATTTTCAGTTGCGACACCATTATCTGCAACTGCTTTATTATGGATGAAAGGGGTTCCTTTACCACAATTGATACAGAATGCATATGACTATAAAAAAACAAAAACTAAGCGTGGACAACCTAATATTGCGGTTGTTATCAGAGATACCTTAGAAACCATTGAACAAGATGTAAGATTTGAATATGTTAATCTAACTTCATGTTATATTTCAATTTTAAAACAAGTTTTGATGGATTTAAATCTTATTGATTATATAGAGTCTATTCCTAATCTACCACTATTCTTAGAAATGGGAGCAGCATCTAAGACTACACTGAATTTACTTTCATTAGGTTTATCTCGATTATCTGCGAGCATAATTAGAGAGAAAATACCTAGTAGCAATATGTCAGAACAAGAGATTAAAAGTTGGCTAGTAAGATTTCCGCCTGAAAGTATCGGTTTACCAGAACATGTCATAAAAGAAATTAAAACTCTAAAAATAGCATAAAAAACTAATTAACTATAAGGATAATCATTAGAAAATTTATCCATGTAATCCTTATTTATCTTATTAGCCCAAAATCCCCTTAATTACCTGATGCATATTGGTATAAGGGCAACCAGCCTCTTCTAATTCCAAGCTATCTGCATTAACTATTGCAGAATCCAAATTATTTTTCAAATCATTAAAAATATCTGTTTTTGCTTTCAATTGCTTAACTGTATACTGAGTTTGAAATTTCTTATTGTATTCAGCTCTAAATGTTTCGCAGCATTCTTGGGAATCCTTAAAAGGTTGATTCGTTTTCTTCAAATGCAATAAAAGCCAATATTCATAACAAGGCACAGAGATAGCATCTACAAAACCTGCTTTTTTACATTGCTGAATAACTTTCTTAAATTTTTCATCATCACAATCATCTTTATCAAAAAGACAATAAATTTGTACGGTTCCTTTGTCTTTGAATAATTTCTGTTTTTCTTTTGCACTTCTTAAAACATTTTCAGGGCTTGTTCCATAAGCTTCTTCTGCTTTGATATTAATACCATTGGCTTTCCCTAAACCCTGCATATAATATTTTGAAGATTTACTGTCTTCGCAAATAAATAGATGCAACGGACGTAATTGTCTATTTTGTTGAGTTCTTGCCATCATTTAGTCTCCGCTGATGTTGGGAACAGCTCCAAAGATGCCATACATATATTCATTATAAAAAGAACCTTTTTTTCTTTTGATTTGTTTGAAATCACTCAAAGAATATAAATCGCTGGAATAACCATTTTCCTTGGATACAAACCAAATTTGGTCTCTGGTCAGATACTCTCCATCCATCAAATAATGGGCGTGAGAAGTGAAGATAAGCTGTGCTCCTTTCGGATTTGTTTCTGGATTGTTGAATAATCCCACCAAATATTTTACTAAATGAGGATGTAAAGATTTATCAAGCTCATCAATAAAAAGTATTTTACCATTTTCCAACACTGGCAAGACATCATCAGATAAAGCCAATAAAATAATTGTTCCTTCTGATTCCTCTTCTTCAAAATTGAATGCGACTTCTTTCCCGCTTTCACTTTTGTGTATAGAAAAAAGCCCATCTCTGTTAGAAACTAATCTATCAATATGAATATCTGCCTTGTTTAAAAACTTTGTTTTTTCTTCTAAATCAAGCTCTCTTTTAGCAATATCACTTCTTAAATTTAATTCATACGGGGTTGAAAGAACTGCAATATCCATAACTATCCAATTATATATATTCAATATATGTTGGTCTTGAATATTTCTATTATTCACCAATTCACTAATCAAAAGCCTATTTTTTAAGGTTTGCTTTGCAAATTCTTTATCCAAACCATATGGGCTGACAAAATCTTCTAATGACCGTTTGAACAAACACTTTTCTCTTTTATCTTCTGAAAGTTCGGTGTAAAAAGCTTCTTCCTTCGCAATTTCAGTATCATTTAATTCTATAAAATATCTGTAAGCTATTCCATTTTTAATAAATTCACATTCAAATTTTGAATTTTCTTGTTCATCGCAAAGCTTATATGAGGGAAGCTCCATTGATTCATTTAATCTTTTTAAGTAGCTACTCTCCATTAAATGCTGAAAGTAGTTTATTGCTTCAATAAAATTAGACTTACCAGAGGCGTTAGCTCCAAAAATTGCCGATGAGCTATAAACCCAAGGTGCTTTTCTATAAGCAGTTTCAACAGCATTACTAATAGCTCCATTTTTTGTTAATGGTTCCATTGAAAACTCAACACTGTCTTTAAAGCTTTTATAATTACTAAATTTGAAACCTATCAACATATAATCACCATTCTTTGCTAAAATTTTGCATAGATTTATTATTAATATAGTTAACATCTTAAGATAAGTCAACAAATACTTTATTTTATCACTCCATTATCATTTTAGAAAACACCTAATATTGGTAAAAATCTAAAATAGAATAAGGCTTTTATAAATTTCCTTATCGGTAAATTTTAATCACAAAAAATTTTTTTGAATAAAAAATTCCCTATCGGTAAAATTTTGTAGGTTGTTGTATAGAGCTATAATCTACGCAAAATATGCGGAGATTAGACTAGTTTTTCTCCGCAAAAAAACAACATCCCAAAATAATCAGATGATTCCGAAAGACATCACCTAATACCCAATTTTCTCAATATCAACATATTGGCAAATTATTTCATTTAATTCTTTTCTGATTTCATCAGTGGGAATAGCAGACCGCTCATCATACTTATCCCAACCACGTGCTTTTTTCAATATTTCGCCTAACGCTTTCGCCATATCATCAGCCTGTTTATGGCGTTCCAATTCAATAGAATTAAAATTTTCACTCTCGGTATCAAATTCAAATATTACCTTCATATTATCCACGCTCCACTTCACTTAATTCTTCAATATCTTCTAAATTGCCACATCTACGCAAGTAATCAAATCCACCATCAACGGCTACTGCTCCACACTTACAAAATTTGAAATCATTTACAGATACACTTTCTATAATATCACCACATTTTTTACATCTTATCTTATTTTTTACAATTTTTCTTGCATTAAAAAATTCTCCTGTATCATCAGATTTCCCTATCATATTTTAATCCCTCATTAATACTAATCATTAAATTACAAAAATCTCATTTTAGAAAATGCCCAATATTGGGCATTTTCTAAAATAGAAATTTACCAACCCTACATAAAAAACTGAATTATAACTGAGCAACTCTTGCTTTGATAACCTCAATAATCCTATCATAAACAGGATTATAAGTTTTTTCAGTTGTCGTCATTTCCTTGAGTTTTTCTGCCTGCACAATGATTTCTGCAGCCAATTTATCCAAAATGTCATTAATAAGTTGAGATTTCACACCAAGTTCTTTTGCCATTACCATAAAATTGGTTCTGGTAATTCTGTCAGGTTCATACTCGCCACCGATAGACATTGACATTTCTTTGGCTAGTTGCGGATAAACTTGGGTAGATACCAAATCATACAAAGGAGAAAGAACATACCCGTACGCGGTATGCAAATAAGAGAAATTCTTTCCGTGAGCATCAGAATTACCAATTAAAAAGTTAAAAACAATGCTTTTCAGAAAATGCAATTCATCTTTCGCCTTGTTCGCCAGATTATTATGGATGAACTGAAAACATTGCTTAATACTCGGTCCACCCTCAGTCCTTTGATATTTTTTATTAGACAGCCCTAAACCTTGGCAAAAATCTTCCTGCTGGATTCGCTGAATAGTATTCTGCCTGTCAAATCGCTTTGTCATATAAGCCGTTACTGAGCCAAACTTTTTAATTTTACTTGTCGCAACATTTAATCCCATAAGACCTGCTAACTTCATACAAAAATATTCATTATAGATTAAGTCTGGAAAATTCCGATTCTCAGGCTTTAAAATCCAAGTAGAAATATACTTATCAGATGGCTTATAATACTTATCATCATCTGGGAAAATTGTTAAAGCCAGCTTTTCTTGTGCCCCCGCAAGCGACAAACGAATACCTTCACCCGTTAATAATGGAGTTTGAGAAAGCTTGTTTAGAAGAGTAGCCAACTCTTCTTTGGATATTTCTTTCAAAGTATCATTAAAAATCGGTGTCATATCTTGCGGATAAAGGGAAACCGCCCCTGCACATTCTCCGCCTAATTCTCTTAATAACGCGAATGGGTTGTTGAACGAAACTTGCTTTATCTGGGCAATTTTCTTTACCACATCACCTTCGGGCAATAAATTAGAAAAGAAACTTCGTGTTTCTTTATCACCAAAAGCTTCTTTTTGCAACGGAAGCTGATGAGCAATCGCTTCTGTAGCATCATCCAAATATTTGAAACTCAATCTGGAATTATGCTCTTTCAAAATTCCGACTTTTTTATTGTGAAAATAGACATCAAGCAAATTCATTAATTTTCTCCATCAATTTTTAATTTAATTCCCAGCATATCCAGAACATATAATACTTTGCCAATTTGACAGGTTTCTTTGCCCGATTCCAAATCAACAATAAACCGCACACCGACATTGCATAAACCAGCCAACTGTGGCTGGGTGAGTTTTTGCTCTTTGCGTTTCTTTCTTATTATATCTGCCAAATCTTTTGTTTTCATAAATTTCCTCATCGGTAAATTTTCACTATAAAGAAAACCTTTTGAATAAAAAATTTCCCTATCGGTAAATATACACCATTAAATGACAAAATGTCAACAAAAAATTTCCCTCTCGGTAAAGTTAAGAAAAACTAAAATAACAAAACAAGTGCGATTCCTTACTTAATTTGTGCAAAAAATCGCACTTATTATATTATTCAAAATAATTTACTTGGAAACAGACGGTGTTGTTTCGCTTGCAATCCAATCTCTTATAAAATTTTCTGTTTTAGAGATATTTTCTTTCTTTTTCTCTTTGGCTGAACCATCAACCTTATTTGTTTCAGTTTCAATCCAATCAGTTAACCAATCCCGAGTTTTATTAGACATCTTTTTTTCTCCTCTTTCATTTAAGATTTTAGTATTTTGGTTTTCCATTATTTTTCTCCGTAAAATTTCGTTATTTCTTTAATTATTTTTGTGTTATAATCGTTTAAAGCCTCCATATCAGGCATCTTCATTGTGTTATGTCATTGTCTGCCCTCCGTTAAATTTTCATTATTTCCATCCGTTTATATCAATGGTTTCATCCCTAACGGAGTTCAACAATTCGTCAACTTCGGAGCACCATTAAAGACCTCCGTCAGGAGGTTTTTTTTTATGCCGGAAAATTATCGGCTTTTTATATTTTTCAATCTCCCGAAATCAAGATATCCGCAGGGCTTGTATGAATTGCTTTGTTGATAGGCATCCCATCGTCCGGTTTCGTTTTTGAATAAAACAACATTACCGCTTCCGATTCCGGTCGTATTTTTCCTTGTATCGTTTATATGGGGAAATCCGGTACTGTCAAAAACACGAATCGTTAATTCATTGTCTGTACATGATAAGATTTTATCAACAATCATAGTATGGTTTTCTTTTATATAGACTGAAGTGAAGGCAATTATATCGCCTCTCATTAAATCTGCCGGATTCGTAATTCTGAGCCAATATTGCGAATTTTTTTCAGCCTGCCTGAAAAAAATGGCAAACTCTTTTGTGTAAATGCGCTTTATGTCTTCAGGGGCAATATGTTTGCTTTGAGAAACAAAGTCTTTGATTTCCTGCAGAGCCTTTAATTGTCCTATCTTTTGCAGATAGTAGCAGGCAAAGCCAGAACAGTCCATATTCAGACACGTTACGCCGTCAGTCAATGTGATTGTATTGTCATGAGAATAGCGTGAGCTGATTTTTCCTGCGTTAATATCAGATATCAGCTGATCAGGAAAATCAAAAATATTGAAAGTTTTTCTCCTTTTTGTATAATCATTAATATTTATACTGATTTTAAATGGACGATATTTAAACATGAAAGAAATGTCAAGCGTAAAAAGTATGGACATTTATAATAAACGGCAATAACAATATTCTATGACAAACGAAAGTATGACAAATCTGCTGCTGCAGTGGTATGAAAAAAACGGCAGGGAACTTCCCTGGAGGGTAAAGGGCGGACCGCACCCTGACCCTTATGTAATTTTGGTGTCTGAATTTATGCTCCAACAGACAACGGTAAAAACGGTAATTCCTTATTTTCACCGTTTTATGGCACGCTTTCCGACTATCGGGGATTTGGCCGCTGCAGCGGAAGAGGACGTTTATCAGCTCTGGCAGGGATTGGGATACTATACTCGCGCCCGCTCGTTGCACAAAACCGCACAGATGATTGTCAATGAATTCGGTGGCAGGTTTCCTGACACCAGGGAAGGTGTCTTAAAATTAAAAGGCATCGGAGCCTATACTGTTGCAAGTTTTATGGCGCTGGCATTCAATAAGTCGGAAACGGTCATTGACGGCAACGTTATGCGGATTATTGCCCGTTTGTATCATCTGACAGCACCGCTTGATGAAATCGCCGATACGATTCGCCAAAAGGCAGCGCTTCTTACCAGTAAAGAAAATGCCGCAGATTATGCGTCTGCGATTATGGATTTGGGAGCAGTCGTATGTACTCCGAAAAATCCGCAATGCCTGTTATGCCCGTGGCAGGAATATTGCCGGTCACGCACCGCTTCAGATTTGGAACAGATACCGGTTCGCCGCAGACTGGAGAAGAAAGAAAAACAGGGTATTGTTCTTGTGACGGAAAACGGGCATGGCGAATTGTTTATCCGCAAACGGACAGAAAAGGGGCTGCTTTCGGGGCTTTATGAATTTCCTTGGAATGATAAAGGCTTGATTGGTGAAGGTGCCGTTGATACCGGTTTGTCCGTAACCCATATTTTTACCCATTTTAAGCTGACATTGCGGATATATAAGCTTAAAAGCGATATCGCACCTATGCCCGACGGTTTCTTTGCCAAGCCTGAAGAATTGTCTGATTATCCTTTTTCAACTTTGATGAAAAAGGTTTGGCATACTTATCTAAAAAATCCCCGCCGACCATAAAAGCCGGCAGGGAAAATAGGTCTTGGGGAGCAATTATTTGCCCGGAACAAAATTCTGTTTATTCCATTTAGAAGCCTGTTGTAAAAAGATGTTGCACTTCGCAAGAGATAAATGTCCGTCTGCACCTTTAAGCTTCCCTTCGGCATCAATAAAAAAGCACTTGCCCGGAGGAACAAGCGCGCCGATTTTATTAAGCTCGTCCATTACGTTATCAGGGGAAAGACCTCCTGCATATCCCTGATAAACATCGGCAAAAACCGGTGCGGCGCGTTGCGTGGGAGTAATTCCTTCACCGAATGATGAATCGTACAACAAGGCATCAATCATAAAACCGCTTTTGTAAATATTCCGGATGAATTCTTTATTGCTGTCGTTGTAGGATAAAATGAATTTATGCTCCGGCTGATAACGCTTCATTGTTGCCAGCAGTGTATCCATATTCGGCGTTTTTTCCCGTCCGATTTTGAAATTAAGCTGTATTCTTTCAAAAACCGGTTTTCCATTGTGATGCCGGAATTTAAGAAAAGTTTCCAATTCGGTAGGAATTTTCCCGGCGCAGAAAGCTTCCGCCCAGTCTTTATTAAGATGCAATGCCAGGCGATTTTGAGACGAAACGTAAAAAGTGAGCGTATGAAGCCACCAATATCTGGCTGAGCCGAAAAAGGCCTTGTCTCCGGAAACCTGAATTCCTATTTCTGCAAGTTCATGTTTCCTGCCAAATTCTGCCAATGCACCGGCATCCGTAAACTCGTTGGCACCGGATAAAACAATTTTATTTAACCTCATAATATCAAAAATTTAATGTTAATAATAAATTTGATATAAAAAGAATATAAAGGCAGCTAAAAAATGTCAACAATAAAAAAACGGATGGAATTTTCCATCCGTTTCACGTTAAGAAAAGACTGTCAAAAATCTCTGAGAACGATAAAACGCTCCGGCTTAAGCTGAATATTCTGCCCCTGCGGTATTTTTTGCTGCAAAATTCGGGAACTTTCCGCCAGATATTCTGCCAAAGTAGGGTAAGACCAACCTCTGTGGAAAAAATGCGTAGGTCTAGCAGAAACAATTCCATCACTGATAACATAAGGCAGGGCTAAAATAAAATCGCTGAAATCCGGAGATTCGGTTTTGTAAAATAGCGTTTCAATTACCCCGCCGTCGTTAATTGATATGTGTTTTTCTCGGCTTAGATATGCGCCGTAATAATAAACGGCGTGTTTGGCCAGGTTTTCCGCCACATGGTTAACCAAAGGCCGTTTAGCTTCGGGAATATCTGCCGCAGAAATCTGCGCTATGCCGACAAGGCGGTTTTTATGGCAGTAAAGTCCACAGATGCAGTCCTCAAGGCTAAAAATATCCGCGGTTTCAATTTGAAAACGTTCTCCGAGAGAAGCTGCTAACAAATTGATATTTCTGTTCAAAACATTGTCTTTGCCATTAACTAAAGCCTCCTGCGCCAGTGTATTGGCAATGTCGACAATACAAGGCATGCGCCGTTCTGATGAACACAAAAGCTTAACGACGGCAATTTGCTTTTTTGCCGAAGCTATACCATAAACAACCGTCTTCAAAGGAAGATAAGGAAGTTTCTTCACATAATGGCTTGCACAATTCCCCAAGAGCTGTTACAAATCAACTTCTTTATTGTTTTGGTTATCATCGGAAAAAGTCATAGCCGCATGCTGGGATAATTTAACGGCATTTTGCAGAATGCACAACGGAAGTTTGTACTCTTTTCTCAATACTCTTAAATCCATAGAACATAAAAATTAATAGTGAATAATAAATTTAACGAAAAAAAAGTATAAATAATCCGTCCAAAGAGTCAAGCAAAAACCAAGAACAAACCAAAGCTAGACTTAAACCAGATAGGCATCAGTCTAAAAACAATCGGTAAAAATTAAAAAGCAGAATAGCAGCACAATATAAATAATCTTTATGTATTCTTTCCTGCACACATTATCGAACCAAAACGGTTCCTTTTATTTCTATGGCTTCCCATTCCTCGCCTAATCGGCCGATTTTAAGCCCGTTCCAAATCTCGTATTTCCCGGGACCGAAGAATTCTAAAGCTTTTTCCGTCAAAAGGTTAACCATTTCTTCTGATATATCTTTTACAGGCAGGAAGTTGAGAGAGGTGTAGAAAACCAATCTTCCTGGTTTGATATATCCTCGGGTGAGATGCTCAAACTCTTCAAAAGAGATACCGAAATCATCTTTGAGATAAACCTTGTGTTCTCTGGCATCGTTAATATTTATCGCGCATCTTCCATCACTAAGAAAAGCAAAGGCAATCCTGCTCTTGTGAAATTCATCTACAGCAGACTTTTCTTCTCTTGTTAAAATTATCTCTTTCCCATTTACAGAGGTTGCTTTATTATAGGGCATATTTTTCTCCAATGTCGCTATAAAAATAGCTTTTGTGCTGTATTGCACAAAGAAAGGGTTAATATAAGTCTATCAAACTAAAACAGATAGTTCAAATAAAAAAGCCAGCAGAGAAAAACATCTCCGCTGGCTTTTACTAAAGTTGGCTGCCCAACATTGATGTCTTTCGAAAAGATTTTAATGAAGAGTTGATAGAAATATTAAAAGAATTTGCTCCTTGACTTTAAGGCATTAAATTATATCATCAAATAATATTAAGGAGAAAAAGATGAGATATCTGTTATTGATAATAACTACAATGTTTGTATTTAGCTCAAATGTTGAAGCAAAAAGAGAGTGGGTAGATGAAGATTGGGTGGATGAAGTTAAGTTACAAGCAGAAGCTTTGAGCAAAGAGTGTCATGCGAAAACTGTGGAACCCGTATGGGATAGCTTTTTTTATAATGATGAAATAAAGAAAGGTTATAAAAAATACAATGCCTGTCAAAAAGAAATTATTATCGCAAAAATTAAAGAAAAATCCACCCCTGAAAATGCTGAAAAAATGATAAAGGCATTGGATTTAATGGAGCAAAGTATGCTAGAATTTTATGGTGTAATGTATAATCAAGTAAACACAGGGTTTTACGGTCAAGCAGTAAATGATATGGAATTAGGACGCCGTTTTGAAGAAGTTCTATACGACGTCCTGCATTACCAGAGATACTACCCCACAGATTGATGGGATGATTTACTTCCGTAAATCTCTCAAAGCCTTTCTCCTTTCTTGCGGTAATCGATTCTTTTTGATATTTTCGCGTTGATGTTTAGGAGTGCTTACAAAGTATTTATCGACGTTATCCTTTCAAAAAATAAAGTTTAAAAACAAAAAGAGCTACGAC
>UMBU01014693.1_pt1 | contig 19582 bp, 17 predicted proteins | sample 1964051 | NCBI WGS metagenome assembly UMBU01 (sample SAMEA4835949, study PRJEB28245) | human gut metagenome | biome: gut microbiome; material: fecal sample | place: Denmark | collected 2008
ATAGAATAGTTTAGTTAAGTCTAGTTTAGTTTTTGTGTTAAATAGCTCCCTCGTCAGCGGACGAACTAGGGAGCTATTTTTATAATTGATATGCAGCAATTTACAAATCCTAATCGAACCTTTTCTTTCTTAATTAGTATTGATCATTAAGAGTTAAAACGTCACTTTTGACGCTATTTACATTGCCGTAACCGTGCCGCGGCAATATATACTAATTAAATAGAATTTAAACATGGCTAATCTATTTATCACAATCGTACCAACTAAAGTTTTGGCAAACGGCCAACATAAAATAAGAATTGCTGTATCTCACAACTGGGATACACGTTACATCCCGACCAGTATAGTTATAGACTCACTCAATGAGTTCAAAAATGGCAAAATTGTAAAACGTTCAGATAAAGAACTACTAAATGCAAAACTTAAAAGAATCTATGATACTTATTACGAACGCTGTGAAAGTATAGAATACGCAGATTCACTTACCTGTACACAGTTAGTCAAAATAATAACCAGTCCAATTAACGGTGAACAACACCGCAAATTTGAGGATATAGTTGAAGAATTCCTCTCACAGATAGATGAGGATGATAGAGAAAAAACGCATAAGCTATACAAGTTGGCCGCTAAACATTTTATTCGGTTTACCGGTCCAGGTGCACTAATGGAGCACATAACACCAATCCGAATTAATAACTATCTAACGCATTTAAGAAAGAGCAAGCTCTCACCTACCTCAATCAAAATCTATATTACACTATTGAAAGTAATAATAAACTATGCAATTAAGATGAGATACGTAGAATATAAGGTAGATCCATTTGTCACAGCTTCCATTCCTTCAGCAAAGAAAAGAGACACGTATATCACAGTTGAACAGCTAAAGATTATCAGAGATATGGTGCCTAACCAATATAACGTATCAGTAGTACGCGACATCTTCATGCTTACTTATTATCTGGCCGGAATGAACTTAGTTGATATGCTGGCTTATGACTTCCGGACAAATATTGTAGATTACATCAGAATCAAGACAAGGAACACCAAAGATGGTGACCGGTTGACTTCGTTTGCGATTCCTGATGAAGCAAAACCTCTCATCAAGAAATATATGAATAAGAATACTGGAAAGCTCGTATTTGGGAAGTATAAAACCTATGTATCTTGTTATAATACACTCACCCGGAAAATGAAAGTTCTGAAAACAGTAGCAGGCGTTACTCACAATTTAACATTATATTCAGCTCGCAAATCATTCGTTCAACATGGATACGATCTTGGAATACCTCTTAGCACCCTCGAATACTGTATCGGTCAGTCAATGAAAGAAGATCGTCCAATCTTCAATTATGTATCAATCATGAAAAAGCATGCTGATAAAGCGATACGCGAGATACTTGATAATCTGAAATAAAATAGTAACTTTGCAACATCAAGATAATACGGACATAATTCGGATTATTTTGGTTTGACTTGGTGAGGGGGTGGTTTCCCTCACTTTTTTTATACCTATACCGAACTTTATCCCACATCCAATAGTAATATCTATGTAACCTTCCCTAAGAGTTAGTTGATGTATGTGTGCAATTCTTCCAATAACAAAGAGGAGAATCATATGAGTTTATCCCCCCGTCTCGTGGACATGTTCGGCTTCCAAAGCTTCGGCTTGAGTCTTATGTATCGTACTATGAGGGTGTTCAACAGGGGCATAAATCGAGTACAGTTTGATTGGGGTATTGCCCGTATTAACAAGGTTATGCCACTTTCCCGCAGGGACAAATACTGCATAATCTGCCTTGACTTCCTTTACAAAATCAAGTTTATCTTGTGTGTCTCCCATTAAAACCCGTCCTTCCCCCTGTTCAATACGAAGAAATTGGTCAATATCGGGATGTTGTTCCAATCCTATATCGCCACCGACGGGAATAGTCATCAAGGTTACTTGCAAATTAGTGCCCGTCCACAGGGTTGTACGGAAGTTATCATTACCTATAGTATAAGCTTCGATATCCACCACAGTCGGAGCATTACCATAGTCTTTCAGTGTAACGCTGGTTTCGTCTTCAGATTTACTCTCAGCGATCGTATCCCCGGTACTTTTTTGTACACAAGAGATTGATACTATAAGAGTAGCCATTAGCAGTCCCATCCGGAGAAATTTTTTATATATGTCCATATGTAATAATATAAGTTTGCTTTATAGAATCTATATAGTTCTCAACGAGTTATGCTGTATCTGCCGCATTGTCAATCTCGTTATTAGCGACAGGGGGGATTCTTCCCCCCTCTTCAATATACACGTGTATCGACTTATTTTTTCTTATATCCACATTTAGGACATACACCTTCTTCGTTCAGTGAAATGCCGCATAGTGGACAACGGTCAATATTGTTCTTTGTTTCGAACTCGGCCGAACCTGCATTTACACCACTAGTAAAGGTTATCTTGGCAATGTTCAGTTTCTCTTTCAATAGGTCGTACACGATTTTAATCATGCCTTCCACAGTCATAGTCTCCTTAGTTACAACCAAGCGGCAGTCTGGATACGCAGTAGCAAGCGGGGTTTTGAATGCTTCTCCCTTCATTTTGTTTTGCGGGTGTCCATTCTTAATACCCTGCTTTTCATACACATCAAGAATTGCCGGCAACAACGGATCATCTTCCCGAAGAACAAGAGCATGGTCGAAATTTTTCAATACATCCCAAGCTACTTTTTGAATCTCATTACATGGGTAAACCATATTTACCCCTTCGTTCACTGTGTCTTCCACTTCAATAGTGAGCACACCAGTATGACCGTGAAGATATTGAGCTTCACCTTTGAAACCGTAGAATCTGTGTGCATACTGCAAATCGAATGTTGTGATACTTCTCATTTCAAATCATTTTTTAGTTAAACATTTATTGAGTATTATCTGTACTTGTATCTTGTCTATGTCAGCTGACACAAGGTTTTTACTTTCCAAATACTGCTGTATTAGCCGTGTTAGCTCAGGGTCTTCGTAATCCATAATCTGCTGTCCGTTGAACAAGTGATGATGGCTATGAACGGTGATATCATAATAGCATTTGCCTGTTTCAGGATGGCACACCAAAGATAGTATACCGGCTTTGCAGAAAGAATCAAGAATACGGTAAACCGTAGAAAGCGTAATCTCTTTATCTTGCGATTGTACACAAGAAATGATCGATTCAATTGGGGCATGCCGCAACTCGAGCATCGCTTCATATACGACTCTACGTTGAGGGGTTAGTTTTAGCCCGGCTTCTCTTATTTTATCTATTCCTTCCATTTCTTAGTTTTATTTTGAGACAAAACTATTGCAAAAAATTCGCATTTACAAATATTTTGCAATAAAAAGAAGGTAAAAGTTTATCTATTAAAATTATTTAAGTAAATCGGTGACTTGTTACAAAATTTGCACAGCCAATCACTTATTAATAAAAAAGCCGAAACGCGATGAGGGCTTATGCCCCGGTCGTGCGTCTCGGCGTAAATACACCAAGGTTTCATAGGTTTAGAACAATCAAACTTATCTTGGTTCTGAAGTATCTTATACACTGTATCACCCGCTAAATCTTCAGCGTCCTGTACAGAGGAGCAAAATCTTCTCGCAACACGGAATATCCAAGGATATATCTCTAATAAAGCCTGCTCAAAGCTCATGGATTTTAAAAGGGAATTACTTATTGCACAAAATATTCATAATTTCCATAACTTTGCAACAATAAAATCTCACATAAATGGAATTTAACGTAAAGGAATTAAAAAGTGCACTTATTGAGAAGTGTAAAAGTGAAGGTATCTTGTATGCAATGGTAGCAGTAGACAGGCGAACCAAAGAGATCATTCTTCCTGATACTTTGCAAGGAGCCTTGAAGCACCCGGAGTACTTTGTATGTACTTGTAAAAAAGTAGAAGATAAATACATCGTGGAGGAGATTACAAAAGTGTAACTCTCCTCCGAACTCTTTATTATTTACGGTCGCCAATGTATAGCGCAGCTCCTTCATCCATAAACAGTTCCACATTCTGCGCATGATGAGCTACATAGGCTGCGGGCCCTACATCTCCCGACTTACAGATTTCTTCTACCACATCAGCTTTACCCTTTCCGGTTATCAGGAAAATAACGTGACGTGCATTCAATATCGGATAACCGGTCATTGCAATGCGCTTCTGCCCGTTACGGGGATTAATACTGACTACATAAACAGAAGCGGAAGTCAACAGCTCTTCTTGTCCGGGGAAAATGGAGGAAGTATGACCATCGTCTCCTGCACCCAACAGTATAATATCAAACTCCGGCCATCCCTGCTTGGACGGTACTTGTTGCTTGACCAATTCCGAATAACGGGCCGCTTCTTTCACCGGTTTGACTTCACCACGAATACGAAAAACATTCTCATAAGGAATGGGAGCCATTCCTAAAAGTAGATTACGCATCATTCCGTAATTGCTGTCCGAATCATCGGGGGGAACACAACGTTCGTCTACCCAATAAATGCACATACGATTCCAAGGGGTAATTTCCATATATTCGTTCGCCCACAAATCGAACATTAGAGCAGGAGTACTGCCGCCGCTAACTGCGATATTGAATATTCTGTCCGGTTCATTATTCATGATTTCCACCAGACGGAGTATCAGTCCACGTGAAGTTTCAATGGACGAGGGAAAAACAGTTACTTTCATAATTCACAATATTGGTCTGTATTCGTCAAATTCTTACAAGGATTGGTCCAGTCAGCCCCGTGCTCATGCATCATCGCTTCACTTTCCAAAGGTCCCCACGTACCGACCGGATAACCGTAAAGCGGTGCGTCGGGATTCTCTTTCCAATAGCGAAGTACCGGATCGAAGAATGTCCATGAAGCCTCCACGGCGTCACTCCGGGTGAATAAAGTCGGATCGCCCTGAATGCAATCGTCTATCAGACGTGCGTAAGCGTCACCACTCGGCACTCCACCCAACTGGGCATAACTGAAATCCATTGTCACCTGACGGACTTCGAAACCCGCACCAGGCACTTTCATGCCTATCTTGAGCACAATTCCTTCATTCGGTTGCAAACGAAGAATCAATTTATTCGCACGTGGACAATTGCCACCTGAACAACGGAACATCTGATGAGGTGTCTCGCGGAAATGAACCACGATTTCCGTCACTTTAGTCGGCATTTGCTTGCCGGTACGGATATAAAACGGGACGCCGCTCCAACGCCAGTTACTGATACCCAGCTTCATGGCAATGTATGTTTCCGTACGCGAGTCGGGAGCTACCCCTTTCTCTTCACGATATCCTTTTTTAGTACCGGAGGAGGTATATTGCCCGCGCACAATATGCTCATTCAAATCTTCTTCATTCAACGGTGTCAGAGACTCATATACTTTCACCACCTCATTACGGAAGTTATCCGCATTGAAGATAGCAGGAGGTTCCATAGCAGTAAGAGCTACAAGCTGAATCAGATGATTCTGCACCATATCCCGCAAAGCTCCCGCCGTTTCGTAGAATCCGCCACGTTGCTCGATTCCCAGATTCTCTACAGCGGTAATTTCTACGTAGTCGATATAATTCCTGTTCCAGAGAGGCTCGAAAATACCATTGGCAAAACGGAAAGCCAACACATTTTGCGCTGTCTCTTTACCGAGAAAATGGTCAATACGGTAAATCTGATGTTCTTCGAAAACAGAAGCATAAATTTTATTCAATTCACGTGCCGATTCGAGGTCGTAACCGAAAGGTTTTTCAACGATGATACGCGAATGGGGAGTATTCAGTCCTGCAGCTTTCAGATGCAAGGGAACAACACCGTAAAGTGAAGGCGGAGTGGCAAGGTAGAACAGCAGATTATCCGGATCCACCTCATTGGTCAACTCCACCAGACGTTGGCGGAGCATGGCATATCCTTCTTCCTTTGCCGGATCCATGGGCAAGTAATACAGATGCGGGATGAAAGCCTCCATCAGTGCCGCATCCTGTTCTTCGGATTTCACGAAAGTCCGAAGTTCACCTGATATATACGAGCGATAATCCTCATCAGAATAAATCGTACGTCCGATACCCAGTATATGAAAATCACCTGTCAACCGTTTTTCACGGAAGAGCGAGTAAAGGGCAGGCATCAACTTACGTTTGGTAAGGTCGCCTGAGGCGCCAAAAATTATCATTGCGAATTTATCCATTGTCGCTTTTTATTTCTTAATTCATAAAATAGTCTTATTACTCCGAAAGATGTCCTACTCACACATTATATGTGCCCGATTTCGTGTCACCGCCATATCCTGTCCAGTTTTCGTGGAAGAACTGTCCGCGCAGCTCGTCTTTACGCTCAAAGGTGTGCGCACCGAAATAATCGCGCTGTGCCTGCACCATATTAGCGGGCAGATCGGCAGAAGTAAGCGAATAGAAGTAATTCAAGGCAGAAGAGAAAGCGGGAACAGGAAGTTCTTCTTTCATGGCTTCGGCTACAAGGCTCTTCCATCCGGAGAGTGACGCCTTCATTTCTTCCCTGAAATAAGGAGCCATCAACAAGTGTTTGGGCTTGTCGGTGGCTTCGAAGGCAGCGGCAATATCGTTCAGGAAAATACTGCGGATGATGCATCCGCCACGCCACATACGGGCGATGGAAGCCAGATCGAGCTGCCAGCCGAATCTATCGGAAGCACGTTGCAGCACGGCAAATCCTTGAGCGTATGAGACGAGTTTAGAAGCATAAAGGGCAGAGTAGATATCCTTCACGAGCTCCACCTTATTATATATAGGTTGTGTATGTTGACGCGGAAATTGGTGGGAAGCTTGATGGCGTAATTCCTTTTGTGCGGAAAGACTGCGCTCAAACACCGCAGTAGCAATCAGTCCCAACGGCATTCCGAGTTCCATAGCGTTGATAACCGACCATTTGCCGGTTCCTTTCTGTCCGGCCGCATCCAAAATCTTATCAATAAGATAACCTCCGGTCTTGTCTTTATGACGCAAGATGTTGGCGGTAATCTCGATGAGGTAACTGCGGAGTTTGCCCTCATTCCAACGGGAAAAGACATCTGCCATCTCTTCATTATTCAAGTCGAGCAGGTTTTTCATCACCCAATATGCTTCGGCAATCAACTGCATATCACCATATTCGATACCGTTATGGATCATCTTTACAAAGTGCCCGGATCCCGCCGGCCCTACCCACTGACAACAAGGAGTGCCGTCAGACGCTTTCGCCGCAATGCTTTGAAGAATAGGCTTCACTTCCGCCCATGCCTTTTCCGAGCCGCCGGGCATAATAGACGCTCCGTTCAAAGCTCCCTCTTCACCACCGGACACACCGCTGCCGACGAAAAGAAAACCTTTCGACTCGGCCAGTTTGACACGACGGTTGGTATCTTCGTAATTGGAGTTACCTCCATCGATAAGAATATCTCCGGGTGAAAGCAGAGGAAAAAGCTGTTCCATCAATTCGTCTACCGGACTCCCAGCACGAACCATCATCATTATTTTACGGGGAGTAGCGATTGAATCTACAAAGTCCTTTATATCTGTGAATCCTTCAATGTTTTTGCCCTTCGCACGTCCGTTTATGAAACGATCCACCACTCCTTCTTCAACTCCCGGAACGGTACGGTTATAAACCGATACATTCCATCCTTTACTCTCCATGTTCAAAGCAAGATTCTCGCCCATTACAGCCAAGCCTATAAGTCCGATATCTGTTTTATTCTGATTTGCCATAACTTGTATATTTTGTAATATTGTTTACCATAGTAACAATTGAAACAGACATTTGTTCGCTATATTTAGATTAAAATATTATTTTTGCAGCTAACTATATAGAAACAAGGATGAAGAAAATCAAAATCGGTTTATTAGCCCGCATTATTATCGCTATTATTCTAGGTATCGCCATCGGTACTTTTTTCCCGGCTCCTCTTGTCCGGATATTTGTAACATTCAACGGCATTTTCAGTGAATTTCTTAATTTCTCCATTCCGTTGATTATCGTCGGATTGGTCACTGTGGCTATTGCCGACATCGGTAAAGGCGCAGGAAAGATGTTGCTCGTCACCGCTCTTATCGCTTATTTCGCCACCCTGTTCTCGGGGTTCCTCTCCTACTTCACCGGAGTCACGGTATTCCCGTCATTGATTGAACCGGGCGTGCCGCTTGAGGAAGTGAGCGAGGCAAAAGGCATTCTTCCTTATTTCTCCGTTTCCATTCCTCCATTGATGAATGTAATGACAGCTTTGGTTCTCGCTTTCACATTAGGATTGGGATTGGCTTCGCTGAACAGCGATGCTCTGAAAAACGTAGCACGGGATTTTCAGGCAATCATCGTCCGCATGATCAGTGCGGTAATTCTCCCCTTGCTTCCGCTTTATATCTTCGGTATCTTCTTGAATATGACTCATTCGGGACAGGTGTACTCCATTCTGATGGTATTTATCAAGATTATCGGAGTCATTTTCATTTTACATATCTTCCTGCTGGTCTTTCAGTATTCTATCGCAGCGCTGTTTGTACACAAAAATCCGTTCAAACTATTGGGGAAGATGATGCCTGCCTATTTCACGGCATTGGGCACACAATCATCGGCTGCCACTATTCCCGTGACACTGGAACAGACGAAAAAGAATGGTGTTTCGGCGGATATAGCCGGTTTTGTGATTCCGTTGTGCGCCACAATCCATCTGTCGGGAAGTACACTGAAAATCGTAGCCTGTGCTCTGGCACTGATGATGATGCAGGGAATGCCGTTCGACTTCCCACTCTTTGCCGGTTTTATCTTCATGCTGGGAATCACGATGGTAGCCGCACCGGGAGTTCCGGGCGGAGCCATCATGGCGTCTTTGGGAATCTTGCAATCCATGTTGGGTTTCGATGAATCGGCACAGGCATTGATGATTGCTCTTTACATCGCTATGGATAGTTTCGGGACGGCCTGCAATGTGACCGGTGACGGGGCTATCGCACTGATTATCGACAAAATGATGGGAAAAACTGTGCTGAATAACCATGCTGAAAAATAAATAGAATGTGGCTTGCATGGGTCACAAAAAATACCGACATTTGCACCCATATTTTTGATTTATTAAATAATAGCGTATGAAAAAAGCCCTAATATCAGGCATTACCGGGCAGGATGGTTCTTATCTTGCCGAGTTTCTATTGCAAAAAGGTTATGAAGTGCACGGTATTCTCCGTCGTTCTTCTTCGTTCAATACCGGACGTATTGAACATTTGTATTTTGACGAGTGGGTACGCGACATGAAACAGAAACGTACGATCAATCTGCATTATGGGGATATGACAGATTCTAGTTCGTTAATCCGAATCATTCAACAGGTGCAACCGGATGAAATCTACAATCTCGCTGCTCAAAGCCACGTGAAAGTTTCATTCGATGTTCCGGAATACACAGCCGAGGCGGATGCTGTCGGTACGTTGCGTATGCTCGAAGCTGTACGCATTCTGGGATTGGAAAAGAAAACCCGCATCTATCAGGCTTCCACTTCCGAATTGTTCGGTAAGGTGCAGGAAGTTCCACAGAAAGAGACAACTCCGTTCTATCCCCGTTCTCCGTATGGGGTAGCCAAACAATATGGTTTCTGGATTACCAAGAATTATCGTGAAAGCTACGGTATGTTTGCCGTAAACGGTATTCTGTTCAACCACGAGAGCGAACGTCGCGGTGAGACTTTCGTTACCCGTAAAATTTCTCTGGCTGCCGCACGTATCGCGCAAGGCGAACAAGACAAACTGTATCTGGGTAATCTGGATGCACGCCGCGACTGGGGATATGCCAAAGATTACGTGGAATGCATGTGGCTGATTCTGCAGCATGACGTTCCGGAAGACTTCGTGATTGCTACCGGCGAGATGCACACCGTGCGCGAATTTGCGACATTGGCATTCAAAGAAGCCGGTATCGAACTTCGTTGGGAAGGTGAAGGCGTGAACGAGAAAGGTATTGACGTGGCTACCGGAAAGGCTTTGGTAGAAGTAGATCCTAAATATTTCCGTCCGTCGGAAGTTGAACAACTACTTGGTGACCCCACAAAAGCTAAGACTTTGCTGAACTGGAATCCGCGCAAGACTTCATTTGAAGAACTGGTAAGTATCATGGTACGCCACGATATGGAGAAAGTAAAACGAATGATTGCTACCAAACATTAAATGAATTTCATTTCACCACAGAGGACACGGAGGGCACAGAGGAAAATATAAAATCCTCCGTGTCCTCTGCGTCCTCTGTGGTGAACAAATAAAAGATAGAATGGAAAAGAATGCAAAGATATATGTAGCAGGACATCACGGTCTTGTGGGATCTGCTATCTGGAAAAATTTGCAGGATAAAGGATATACCAATCTGGTAGGCCGCACCCACAAGGAACTCGATCTATTGGATGGCGTAGCTGTCCGTAAATTCTTCGATGAAGAACAGCCGGAATATGTTTTCCTTGCCGCTGCTTTCGTAGGCGGTATCATGGCAAACAGTATCTACCGTGCCGACTTTATCTACAAGAATCTGCAGATTCAACAGAATGTAATCGGTGAGAGCTTCCGCCATAATGTGAAGAAACTGCTGTTCTTAGGCAGCACGTGCATTTATCCGCGTGATGCGGAACAGCCGATGAAAGAGGATGTATTGCTCACTTCTCCGCTGGAATATACCAACGAGCCGTATGCAATCGCCAAAATTGCCGGATTGAAGATGTGCGAAAGTTTCAACCTGCAATATGGAACGAACTACATCGCTGTGATGCCGACAAATCTCTACGGTCCGAATGATAATTTCGACTTGGAACGTAGTCATGTACTGCCTGCCATGATTCGGAAAATCCATCTGGCACACTGTCTGAAAGAAAGAAACTGGGAAGCTGTACGCAAGGATATGAACCTGCGTCCGGTAGAAGGTGTCAGCGGCGACAGTCCGAAAGAAGAAATCCTGGCTATTCTGCAAAAATACGGAATCAGCGAAACGGAAGTCACTCTTTGGGGTACAGGTACTCCGCTTCGCGAGTTTCTTTGGAGCGAAGAAATGGCAGATGCCAGCGTCTTCGTAATGGAGCGCGTAGACTTCAAAGATACCTATAAAGAAGGTAGCAAAGATATCCGCAACTGCCACATCAATATCGGCACCGGCAAGGAAATCACCATCCGCCAGCTGGCCGAGCGTATTGTAGAGACTGTAGGGTATCAAGGAAAACTGACCTTCGACAGCAGCAAACCGGACGGCACTATGCGCAAGCTGACCGATCCTTCGAAACTGCACTCTTTGGGGTGGCACCACAAAATTGAAATCGAGGAAGGCGTACAAAGAATGTACGAATGGTACTTGAAATAGGGAATTCCAAGAATCCGTCAATATGCTATAAGCAGAATTATTTTTGATTATAGCATATTTTTTTTTGATTATAGCATAATAAAATTAGCTATAACCATAATCTTTTCTCCTACCAGCCTGTCGCAATCTCACTACATCACCCCTCCCCCATTTTCAAAAATTCTTCCCTCTTAATTCTTCATTCTTAATTTAATTGCTATATTTGCACAATTTAATATCAAATGTGCAAAAACAATGGAACAAAGTTTTATAGCTTACATTGAGAATAGTATCAAGAATAATTGGGACCTGGATGCCCTGACCGATTATAAGGGCGCCACCTTACAGTATAAAGACGTAGCTCGCAAAATAGAGAAACTCCATATCATCTTCGAGGAAAGCGGAATCCGCAAGGGGGACAAGATTGCCGTTTGCGGAAGAAACAGTTCGCATTGGGGTGTGACGTTCCTCGCCACATTGACATACGGAGCGGTTATCGTCCCTATTCTTCATGAATTTAAGGCGGACAACGTCCACAATATCGTCAACCATTCCGAAGCGAAATTACTGCTTGTAGGCGATATGGTATGGGAAAACCTGAACGAGTCGGCAATGCCTCTATTGGAAGGTATTCTGATGATGAATGACTTCACTTTGCTGGTTTCACGCAGCGAACGTCTGACATACGCCCGCGAACATCTGAACGAGATGTTCGGTAAGAAATTCCCTAAAAACTTCCGTAAAGAACACGTCGCTTATCATAAGGACGAGCCGGAGGAGCTGGCTGTCATCAATTACACTTCGGGAACAACGAGCTACTCAAAAGGGGTTATGCTCCCCTACCGCAGTTTGTGGTCAAATACGAAGTTCGCCTACGAAGTACTCGACTTGAAGGCCGGAGACAAGATTGTGTCTATGCTTCCGATGGCGCATATGTATGGTCTGGCATTCGAATTCCTTTATGAATTTTCCGTCGGTTGCCACATCTACTTCCTGACCCGTATGCCTAGTCCGAAGATAATCTTCCAGGCTTTCGAAGAGGTAAAACCGAATCTGATTGTCGCTGTTCCGCTTATCATCGAAAAGATTATCAAGAAGAGTGTACTTCCGAAACTGGAAACTCCGGCAATGAAGATTTTGCTGAAAGTGCCCATCATCAACGATAAAATTAAAGCTACGGTACGCGAAGAGATGATTAAGGCGTTCGGAGGAGAATTTAAGGCGGTAATCGTAGGAGGTGCCGCTTTCAATCAAGAGGTTGAACAGTTCCTGAAAATGATCGATTTCCCTTATACCGTAGGATATGGAATGACGGAATGCGGCCCGATCATCTGTTACGAAGACTGGAGGAAGTTCAAACCGGGTTCTTGCGGAAAAGCCGTACCCCGTATGGATGTACTGGTCCTTTCCTCCGACCCGGAAAATATCGTTGGCGAAATCGTTTGTAAAGGTCCTAACGTAATGCTGGGATACTACAAGAATGAGGAAGCTACCAGAGAAGTGATCGACAAAGACGGTTGGCTGCATACCGGTGATCTGGCTTTGATGGATGCCGAAGGGAATGTTACCATCAAAGGACGTAGCAAGAACCTTCTGTTGAGCGCCAGTGGACAGAATATCTATCCGGAAGAGATAGAAGATAAGTTAAACAATCTGCCGTATGTATCCGAAAGCATTATCGTTCAGCAGAATGAGAAACTTGTCGGTCTGGTTTATCCGGATTTCGACGACGCTTTCGCACACGGTCTGAAGAATGAAGACATCGAGCGGGTGATGGAAGAAAACCGGGTGGCATTGAATGCCATGTTACCGGCGTACAGCCAGATTTCAAAGATGAAGATATACCCGGAAGAGTTTGAAAAGACACCGAAGAAGAGTATCAAACGATACTTGTATCAGGAGGCTAAAGGATGAAAATGAAGAAAACAATACTCACGGCAGCTATACTGATGGCTGCCGTTTGTCTGCCTGCACAGAACAAAAGTGCCGGTATTAATCTTTCTATCTGGAAAGATATTTGTACGCAAACGTATGACAGTACACAAACGACTTATGTGAATATCGGTCTTTTGTCTACTATGAATCGTCTGAATGGTGTAGGCATCAATGCGCTGGGAAGTGTTGTTCATGGGGATATGAACGGCGTACAGATTACAGGACTGGCTAACCTGGCCGGTGGAACAATGCGAGGCGTGCAGATAGCAGGTATAAGCAATATCAGCGGTAACAATACGATCGGACTCTCTGCAGCCGGACTGGTAAATATTACCGGAGACGGGACACGGGGGGTGGTTATATCCGGACTGACCGGTATCGGTGGAGATAACACCGCAGGAGTCATGATGAGCGGTTTTATGAATGTTACCGGGAATATGGCTTCAGGCTTACAGTTTTCCGGTGCGGCGAATATCACCGGACAGAGTTTTAACGGTATGATTACTTCCGGTCTTCTGAATGTGGTAGGTGAAAATATGAATGGCCTGCAGATAGCAGGGATCGCCAATATAACCGGGACACAGCTACGTGGAGTTCAAATGGCATTATGCAACTATGCCACACAAGTTCGCGGACTTCAGATCGGTCTGGTCAATTACTATAGGGAAGACTTGAAAGGTTTCCAACTGGGGCTGGTTAATGCCAATCCCGACACCAAAGTACAGATGATGGCATACGGGGGAAATGTAACTCCTGCCAATATCGGGGTACGTTTCAAGAATCAGTTGTTTTATACGATTCTTGGGGTCGGATCTATGTATCAGGGATTAAATGATAAGTTTTCGGCGAGCGCTTCCTATCGTGCAGGATTATCTTTTCCTATCTATAAAGGATTATCCATTAGCGGCGACTTAGGTTATCAGCATATCGAAGCTTTCGACAATAAGGATGAAGTGATTCCCGGACGTCTATATGCGCTACAAGCACGTGCCAATCTGGAATATCAGCTAACCAAGAAATTCGGTATCTTCGCAACGGGCGGTTATGGCCTAACCAGATTCTATAATAAATCCGGTAATTACGATAAAGGAGCCATTATAGAGGCAGGCATTGTCCTTTTCTAATATAAATCCTGCATATATAGCATTTATTCTCTTGCTTTACTAAAAACATTTCGTCCCATAATTGTTTCCCTTTCGTTCCATATCTGTGGAACAAAAGGGAAACAACTGTGGAACTAAAAGATAATAACTATGGAACGAACCACTCGTTGCAGTGAAAATTATTGAATGTCACATGGCAAAGAAGTAACCTTCATTCAGACCTTTTCCTTTATCAGACCGGTACGATAAGCAACGAGCAACTTCTTCAAGTCCTGTATTTGAGTTACCAATTCTTTTCCCTTATCGGTGTCTTTCACCATCATCCGTTGTGAATTGAATTCCAATACGAAATTGGTAGACTTGATATCCAGTCCCTCTTCGATAACTTTCTGACGAGACTGGAACGGTTCGTGCTGTACAAGCTGCATACCGTGAGAATGGTAGACAAGTGTATATCCGGCAATTCCCGTTTCCGGCTGATAGGCTTTGGAAAATCCTCCGTCGATAACGAATAGTTTGCCATTGGCCTTCATCGGCTGTTCTCCTTGAATAGTCTTCACAGGCACATGACCGTTTATTATATGCGAATGAGGGCCTAAAGCTCCAAACTCGGCCAGTATCTGATCACAAATATCCTCCCGATTGCGCAATGTATAATAATATCCTTTCTTCTCTTTATGCATTTCTTTGTCTTCCAGGAAATAGCGTTCAAAAGTAGCCATCTTATCCTTATCAAACAAAGGCGCATCCGGACCACACCACATATACCAGATATAATCCATCGCAAATTCCTTATCCTCCTCTCCCTCTTCGTCGAAGTAGGCGGTACGGATCAGTTGATCGGCCTTATCCAGAAGTTTGTGTCCCCAATACTCTTTTCCGCGTATCTTGACATGCTTAAAGCTACCGTCCTCATTCAAAGGCACGGAAGCGTGATAAAGAAGATTGGAGTTGGATACCAGATACATCCCGCCGTAAGTAAACAGGCAACGCATATGCTTCTTCAATTTCTCACTATTCATAAATGAATAATGAATCTTATCCACAAGCTCACGTTCTTCATCCGTCAAGCGGTAAGGATTGGCGGGATCTACCGTCGGAAAGTTCGTGTCACGAAGGGCATACTCCTTACCTTCGTAGACAAAGACACCACGCTCAAAATCTATCTTCTCCAACAATTTACGATTTGCCATTCCAAACTCCGGACGGCGGTCGATGATCTCAGCTTCCAGCTTAAACTGGATAATAGTGATCGCCTTGTGCATCTGAGTAATCAAGCGCAACGTTTTCTCATTATAATGAGTATCGGCAAAATTCATTTTCGGCATGAAAATGGTGCAAGGATCATCGGCGTAAGTATCCATAGCAAAGGTAGCAAGCGGCAGCAGATTGATTCCGTAACCGTCTTCAAGTGTAGCCAGATTACCATATCGCATAGACATACGTATCACATTGGCTATACAACTGTCATTGCCGGAGGCGGCGCCCATCCACAGAATATCGTGATTGCCCCATTGAATATCAAAATTATGATAATTGCACAAGGTATCCATAATGATATGCGCTCCCGGTCCGCGATCGTAGATGTCGCCTACGATATGAAGTGAATCGATTGTCAAACGCTGAATCAGATTACACATGGCAATGATAAAATCATCGGCACGCTTTGTCGTGATAATCGTACTGATAATCACATTGATATAGGCATGCTTGTTCGGTTCGATAGATGACTCGTGCAACAATTCCTGTATGATATACGAGAATTCGGCAGGCAATGATTTACGTACCTTGGAACGGGTATACTTGGAAGATACGTTCTGACAGACTTTTACTAACTGGTTCAGAGTGATCAGATACCAATCGTCCAAATCCTTCTCACGGGCCTTCACCAGTTGAAGTTTTTCTTCGGGATAGTAAATCAACGTACAGATCTCTTTTTTCTCGGCCTCGCGAAGCGTATTGCCGAATATCTCATTTACCTTACGTTTTACTGCACCGGAAGCATTCTTCAGCACATGTTGGAAAGCTTCATATTCACCATGTACATCTGTCAGGAAATGCTCCGTCCCTTTAGGTAGATTCAAGATAGCCTCCAGATTGATTATTTCCGTACTTGCATCGGCAATAGTAGGAAAACTTCGGGAAAGCAGTTGCAGATAACGCAGATCGTTCACAATGCTTTCAGGAGTTATGTTACTTTGAGCAGTCATTTCTATTTAATTACAAATTACTAAAATCAAATTACCATTTATCGGCTCACAATCCATTGTTCTAATCTCCAAACTTACGTTTTTTGATTATTCGCGATAAATATAATACTTTTTTATTTATCCGGTTATTATTTTTTATTCAAAGTTTCATTTTTCAGCCCAAGAAGAACATCAGAAGTACTTGTGCGATAATCACCCGCAGGAACATACAGAGCGGATATACCGTTGCATAAGCCACAGAAGGGTTATCACCGGGTATTGTATCATTAGCGTAATTCAACGCCATCGGATTAGCCATACTTCCACACAACATACCGGATACCGTACCAAAATCGATCTTCATCATTTTGAAGGCGACAAAACCTACCAATACTGTCGGAATGATAGTCAGCCCGGCTCCCAAAGCAATCCACAGCAGACCTTCCGGACGGAATACGGTGTCGAAAAAGTGAGCTCCGGCATCCAATCCCAGACAGGCGAGATACAGGGAAAGCCCTAAGGCACGCAACATCAGATTCGCACTGCGGGTAGTGTAGGTTATCATGTGTATCCGTGGTCCGAATGTCCCCAAAAGAATGCCAACAATAATCGGTCCACCGGCCAGTCCCAGTTTCACGGGAGTACTGACACCCGGTATTGAAAAGGGAATAGCTCCCAATGCCAATCCCAATACAATTCCGATGAATATAACAACCAGATTGGGTTCTTTCAAGCTTTTAATGGCATTACCCAATACTTTTTCCACATTCAGAATGGCAGCTTTCTCCCCTACTACTGTCAGCCGGTCGCCCAACTGGAGTATCAACTCCGGAGTAGCGAGCAGTTGCACCCCCGAACGATAGACACGGCTGATATTGATACCGTAATGATTTCTCAATCGGAGTGATCCCAGCTTCTTTCCATTCAGTTCGGGACGAGTGACGACGATACGCTGTGAAACCAGTTCGCTGTCAATCGCATTCCAGTCAATGTCCTCTTTGTTCCAATCCGTATTTTCCTGTTCACCGAAAAGTACAGTCAACGCCAAAGCATCTTTCTCCGCAGTGATAACCAACAGACGGTCTCCCTCTTTCAGCACCTTGTCGGAAGTCGGAATGCTGACGTGTCCGTCCCGCCATAAGCGGGAGATGACAAACTTCGGGTAGCTCATATGTGCTATGTCTTTAATGCTCTTATTGAAAATAGCAGGATTGTGTACTTGAAACGCTGCAATATAAGTTTTGTTCGCATCATCTTTCTCTTTTATTTCCAAATCTTCTTTGCGAACCAATGCTTTACGGATTAACAAGACGGCAAGTATCACACCGACGACTCCCATCGGATAGGCTACCGCACATCCCAAAGCAGGTGTGCTACTCTCCAGCCCCATCTGTTTCAGAGTTTGCTGAGCAGCTCCCAACGCCGGAGTGTTCGTTGTCGCTCCACAAAGGATACCGACCATATCGGGAAGTGAGACACCTGTGGCATAGCTGGCTACAACCGTCAACAATGTTCCCAACAGGACGACTCCCAATGCCAGCATATTCAGCGTTACTCCTCCTTTACGGAAAGAACTGAAGAAACCGGGACCGACCTGTAAACCTAAAGAATAAACGAAAATCACCAAACCGAAACTTTCCGCATAATTCAACATCTGAGGATCTACCGAAAGTCCGAGATGTCCGGCAAGGATACCTGTAAAAAAAACAAAAGTGACTCCTAAGGATACCCCCCAGAAATGCACTCTTCCCAAGCCCAAACCTACCGCAGAAATCAACGATAACACCACAACCGCCTGTAAGGCAGAATGTTCGAGAAACAGACTATATAACCACTCCATGTATTTTCAAACTAATAGGGCGCAAAGATAAAAACTATTTAGTCCCATTCAAAACTTTTATGCTTTCATTTTACGCCCTACTCATGCCTCGTGCTGATATTCTTTATATCATCTTTCTTATCTTCCTTGATATTCCACGAAATTATTCCGCCCATCCAGATAGCCACTCAACCTGTTGCCTCCAATATATACGTCGTCCAGATAGGAAACATCATTGGGCCCATACGACATACGGATGGAAGTCTGCGCGAAATTTTCCCAACTCCAACGGAACTTATATTCAAATTCTTCCACATATCCGTCCGGATATTCCACCCGTATGTAATCTATTCCTGTACGATCTAAAAAGAAATCCAGTTCCTGACGGCAGTAGTTGTTGTCTATATCCCGATAAAAACTGACCCAGGTGCGGCTACACAAATCGGCCGAACGGTTGTAATAACCCGGTCCGTTATTATCATCATCGTAGAAACTGTCTATCTCCACTTCGCAAGAAGTAAGACCGACCATCAATACAGCCATCAAAGCCAGACCTAAATATCTAAATGTGTTCGTTTTCATATTCCTTTATTTTTAATGGTTCGTTTATTAATATTTATCATTTATCTTTCGATATGACAAAAGTATAGAATGAATTTTCCCCTTGAAACTGAAAAATCCTACTTTTCGGGAGGAAATTACCTACTTATAGGGGCAAATCCCCACGCTTAAGATTTAATGGTATAATACCGTGAACAGCTCATTCCAAGCACCCAAAATCTTAATAAAAATAGAATATAAGAAGTAAACATTTAATCAATGTTATAAAACATCCGTTTTTTCTTGTATTATTTGCAGATACCACAAAAGTCCGTATATTTGCAATGTGTTTTTCATAGTATTAGATTTAAGGTTAACAAAAGATTGGCTGTCTGGGATAGATAGCCTTTTTTTATACACCTACATTATCTCCCCTCTTTTATTCAATAAATCCAATGCATCTTTTACTTATAGCGGCATTTTATGAACGTTTCTGAATAGAAATGAAACAGGCTCTAAAAAACTTCGAAAAAATTATTTCGTTTAACATTTGAAACATAGAGGGTTATCTCCATTATTGAAAAACAAGTAAAAAAAATCTTGCTAAAAGATTTGCATAGTCAAAAACTTCCCCCTATCTTTGCACCGCATTTGAGAGAGAATGCGGGTTCAAGGAAGTT
>UMBU01059070.1_pt1 | contig 17877 bp, 9 predicted proteins | sample 1964051 | NCBI WGS metagenome assembly UMBU01 (sample SAMEA4835949, study PRJEB28245) | human gut metagenome | biome: gut microbiome; material: fecal sample | place: Denmark | collected 2008
CGCAGGCTGGTTGCGGTCGTCCCCGCGCCGCCGTGATGCACCGCCCCTGCCATATGCGGGAACAGCCAGTCATGCGGCACACTTTTCACATAGAAGATGTTCGCATCTTTTGTCTTTGCTTCCTGCTGACCCCAGCCAAGTGCCACCACCGCCCGCACGCCGGACAATTTCACCGCCTGCCGGATGATTTCCGCCAGTTCACCCATGTCACCCGACACCATCGACCCAAAGCCGATGTACACCGGCTCGTCGCCCGCGCGCAGGAACTCCGTCAGCGCCGGGTCAGGCGTGTAGTCCACCGGGCGCTCATCCCACCAGAAACCGGACATGTGGATGTTGTCCGCCCAATCCTCCGGGCGCGGCACGAGCGTCGGGCTCATGGCGTAAATCACGGGTACTTGCTTGCCCTTCACGTCATAATCCGGGCGCAAGCGAACGCGGCGCTTTGCCATGTCGTTCTCCTTGCGCCAATCCGAGAGGTAGCGGTGCTCCAGCGCCGAAATCAGCAGATACCCGATGCGGTAGCTCAGCACATTCCACCACTTGCCGAGCTTGCGGAACGGCGCGGATGAAATTGGCATATCCTTGCACGGATCCATCGGGAAATACTGCGTCTGGATACACGGAATATCGTACTTCTCCGCAATCGAATAGAACATCGTCCCGAAGAACGTGCAGACGATGGCTTCCGCCCCCTCCGCGCAGTGCAGCAAATCATCCAGCAGCATCGGCGCAATGTCGCGGATGCCCTTCTCAAACTCCTTCAAGTACCGCACGCCCACCGCGTCCGGCTGGAGCAGCCGCCCCATCATATCCACCACGTCGCCGGAAATGGGATAGAAGGACATTCCCGCTTCCTCAATCATGCCCTGAAACGGCGCAAACGCCGCAATCGTCACCTCATGCCCCCGCTCGTGAAGCTCCCGTCCCAGCAGCATGTACGGCCGCACGTCGCCCGTCGAGCCGAGCGTTATCATTGTGATTTTCATCATTACCTCCAATGATTTCGAGATAAGTTAAAGGTATACAAACTAACAATAAAATTCAAGTATGTAGAAGAAACCAAAAGCGCCATCAAGCGCGCTTGCTTCCCGTCGCACACGGGTCATACCACCCCGCAGGAACTTTCACCCGAAAGCCCTCGAATGCACTTTCCGCATCCGCCCTCACCACGCAGTGCGGCGTATACACATGCCGCATCCCATCCTGCATCCGCGCCATACACCACTGCGCCAAGTCCGCTGCCAACGAATCCCCTTCCGCCAGCGGCACAAACGCATCCCGCCGCACCAAAAAGCACATCGGCGAAACCGCAGTGACATTGTAGCTGGTTCGGTTCATGCCGTGCCATCCACCCGCTGACACCGGCAAGCCGCGATTCCGCAACCACACTGTGCCGTCCGGAAGAATGTCGTATCCGGCATGAAGCACCCGATTGCGTGCATCCACCACCAGCGGCATCACCGCGCACACATCCGGGCGCTGCGCGTACATCATCATCTCCCGCAGACCGTCCGCATCAGGTGCCGCCGTGTCCCCCCACAGGAACAACAGCATATCTGCCGACGAATCCGCCGCCAAGCGGTTCACATCCGCAGCGGACGCATCCCGCGCAAGCCGCAATGCCGCGACGGTAAAATCCCCCACGTCATACCGCAGCCGCAGCACGCCGTCCTCCACCCGGCACGTTCCCGGAAACCCGGTGCGTCGCATACTCTCTTCCACCGCCCGCGCCGCCGCGTCCAGGCAAACCGCCAATTTCGTGTGGCTCATCGACCCCCGCAGCGTCCGCCAGTGGTACAGCACGCGCGGAATGTGGATGACGCCGTCCGCCCGTTCGCACGCGCGGAGCATCAAATCGTGATCCTGCGACCCGTCGAACGCCGGTCGCAATCCACCGATGGCATCCAGCAGCGTCCGCCGAATCACCGACAAATGGCAGATATAGTTGCCGGAGCGCAGGTTGTCCGGGCAGAAATCCGGCTTGCGGTGCGCATCAACGTGAATCGCGCCGTGGGCGGTCAGCTTATCTTCATCGGTGTAGAGCACGTCTGGATGGTGCGCGTCGATGGCTTCCGCAATCCGCCAGAGCGCATCCGGCGCAAGCACATCGTCGTGGTCGCACAGGGCGATATACTCCCCTGCCGCCATTTTAATCGCGCGGTTCGTGTTGCCGGATATGCCCGCGTTTTCCACCCCAAACGCGATGTGGAATCGGCTGTCCCGCGCGGCAATTGCCTCCAGCGCCCTGCGCGTTTCGGCGGACGTGCTGCCGCCGTCGTACAGGCAGACCTCCCACACGCCGTGCGTCTGGGCAAGCAGCGAATCCGCCAGCGCGCGTAGGAATTTCGGGCGCGTGTTGAACACGGGGACGACGACGCTGATGCGCACATCCGGGAAGGGGTGCGCGCGCTGGGTCGCCAGTTCGCGCTTGGATGCTTTCTCCCGCCGGAATCGCCATTCGTCCCGCAGCAGCACCCGTGCCGCCAGCATTTCGCCCGCGCGGTGCAGCGTGTACCCCGCGCCATGCATCCGCACATACGCCCGAACCCGTTCCACCCACTGCACGCGCGTCCCTCCCGCCGACTTTCCTGCCCTCATCATACCATGCGCCGCGGGTTTTGTAAAGCGCCGGGCGATTTTCTGCCAATTCGGAACAATTTTCGCAAAACCGCTTGACAAACGCCCGAAAAAGTGCTAAAATAAATCTCGTTCCGGCAATCCCGGACGAACCGCATAGGGGCATGGTGTAATGGTAACACGTGGGTCTCCAAAACCTTTGTTGAGGGTTCGAGTCCTTCTGCCCCTGCCAAAACGAGCCAGTTTCGTGAGAAGCTGGCTCGTTTTTTTTGCGTACATGGATATGAAAAATCCGCCTCCGAGAATGGGAGGCGGACAACAGGTTGCTTATACTGCTTTCACAGAAAATACGTCAAGTCGCGAACAGTCAGCACGGTTTGATCTGGAAAAATTTAATTACTTGGATATATTCTTGGTTGCAACGAATCAAAACGAACCCGAATCAAAAAAAGTCTACTTCGCTACATACTAACCCAAGCGTTAGCCATCCATGTTCCCAAGATACAGAATATTTTTTTCCGGGATAAACTGTAGAACAGCAGTTTTTAGGGAAGTCAGGTTTTCCAAATGTATTCCACCAAGTAATACATATGTTTAACGGTCTTTGCGAATGAAGTTCTGCCACTCCACCTACCTCTACCCTTAGCAGTTCTTCTCTTGTATCCACATCGAAAATTCGAAATTTGCACGCTATTACGTCACTATGTGATGGCATTTTTATTTTGACAATGTTGCTCGTCTCGATGCTTGAAATAGGAAAGCCGCATCGTGGACATGCAGATGCACGATCAGAAACTTCCGACTGGCACTCAGGACACTTAATCATTGCCATTATAATTCAATTCCTTCCTTCCTAACGTCCTCACACCGCCCACACAACTTTCTCGGGCGTTATTTTTGTCAGTTTTGACGTTTCAGTGCATTCAGCCTGCGAATCAACTCTTCTAACGCCTCCCTATTTCCATCATCCGCCACAATCTCTCGCAGCGTTTTGCCATCAAAGCTGTATTCTTCCACCCACGCATTAATTTCTGACTTTTCAATCAGGTTCTCTGCGTACAGCCTTGATAGTCCCAACTCCAATGTTCCTTGGAAATCCGTCTCAAATTCGTCTGCACTAAACGGACAATTATCCCCCCTTCTGAATGCAGTTTCCAATTTGATAGCGTAAACATGGCATGGGTACATAGGCTCCCTCCTTTCATTGATACTTCTATTTTACCCCCCCCCGAAAAAAGTCAAGTGTTTTCTTGAAGAATTATATATTTCTGACATTTCTGACAAAAGCATGGCAAATTGTTGTGTATCTTCACAACGACTTTCGTGTCGGCGTGTAACCACCTTTCAGAAAATCGTTTTTTTCTGAAATCAGCCGCCTCAAATCCCCCTCCAAATTTCAAATCCGCACAGAAAACGCGCCCGCCGACCTTCCGACGAGCGCGTTTATACTATTTGGGGCTCTACTCCCGAATTCAGTGCAGGACTTGCTGGAGACCCCAGTTATCACATTTTCACAAAGGAGGCGGTCAGCCGCCGAGTTGTGCGGTGTTGCTTTGAATTACTTCTTATTCTTCTGCTCCACCATCGCCTTGACCTTCAGCGGCAGACCGAGCAGGTTGATGAAGCCCGCGGAATCCTTGTGGCTGTACAGGTCGTGGCTGTCGCCGAAGGTGGCGATTTCCTCCATGTACAGGCTGTTCGGCGACTTCACGCCCGCATTGATGCAGTTGCCCTTGTACAGCTTCAGCTTCACCGTGCCGTTGACCGCCTGCTGCGTGCTGTCCACAAATGCGGAGAGCGCCTCGCGCAGGGGCGTGTACCACATGCCGTCGTACACCAGCTCCGCGAACTTGCTCGCGACCAGCTCCTTGTAGTGGCTGGTGGCGCGGTCAAGCGTGATGGATTCGAGGATGCCGTGCGCGGCGTAGAGCATCGTTCCGCCGGGGGTTTCGTACACGCCGCGGGACTTCATGCCCACCAGACGGTTCTCCACCAAATCCGCGCAGCCAACGCCGTTGCGGCCCGCGATTTCGTTCGCCTTCGTCAGCAAATCCACCGCGTCCAGCTTTTCGCCGTTGATGGCGACCGGCACGCCCTGCTCGAAGTCCACCGTGACGTATTCGGGCTGATCAGGCGCTTTTTCAGGCGTGACCATCGTCAGCAGCAGGTCTTCCGGCGGCTCGTTCCACGGATCTTCCAAATCCGCGCCCTCGTGGCTGATGTGCCAGATGTTGCGGTCCATCGAATACGGGCGATCCTTCTTGACCGGGACAGGAATGCCGCGCTTTTCGGCGTAGTCAATTTCCTCCTCGCGGGTCTTGATGTCCCAGATGCGCCACGGCGCGATAATCTGCATGTTCGGGTCGAACGCCTTGATGGTCAGCTCGAAGCGGACTTGGTCGTTGCCCTTGCCGGTGCAGCCGTGGCAGATGGCAGTGCAGTTCTCCTTATGAGCGATTTCGACGAGGCGCTTGGCAATCAGCGGCCGTGCGAAGGACGTGCCCAGCAGGTACTTGCCCTCGTAGACCGCGCCCGCCTTGAGCGTCGGCCAAATGAAGTCCTCGACGAACTCCTTGCGCAGGTCTTCGATGTACAGCTTTTCCGCGCCGCACTTCTTCGCCTTCTCGTGGAGGGGCTCCAGCTCTTCGCCCTGACCGACGTCGCCCGCAACGCAGACCACATCGCAGTCATAATTTTCCTTCAGCCACGGCACGATAATCGAGGTATCCAGACCACCGGAATAAGCCAGCAATACGCGCATCTTCGCCATAGCAATCGACTCCTTTATCTTCATCCTGATTTTCATCATTTTTGTGTCCGTCTGCCGGACAAGATGGATTATACACCAAGATGAATAAAAATGCAATAGGTCTGCATAAATTTTCTCGGATTTTTTTCGGAGGGATGATGCAGTGCCTGAATTGCTACCTATTTATATGATGATGGCTTATGCCGCGCGAACTTCCTCCGCCTGATTGCGGCGCGGGGACGTTGCTCCGACGCTCCCCAAATAGCGAATCCGCGTTCTTGCCCTCTTCGTCCATTTATCCACCATTTCATTCATTTTGTTCCGAAAACGTATTAAATTGTGAAAAAAATATCGTTAAAATCATGTCAGCCACTTGACAAGAGCTTAACAATCTGCTACACTGTTCTCGTCACCCCGACAAACACCGACATTCCCCGTTCGCGGGCGCATCCCCGCAGGACGGATGAAGCATAAGGAGAGAGTATCATGGCGAAAGAGTATCCGATCGTCGATAACGTGGAGAGCTTCGAGGCTGCCCTCGCCCGCGTCCGCGCGGCACAGAAGGTCTATGCGACCTACACGCAGGAGCAGGTGGACAAGATTTTCAAGGCAGCTGCCCTCGCCGCGAACAACATGCGCATCCCGCTGGCGAAGATGGCGGTGGAAGAAACCGGCATGGGCGTGGTGGAAGATAAGGTCATCAAGAACCACTACGCCGCTGAATACATCTACAACGCCTACAAGGACACGCAGACCGTCGGCGTGCTGGAGCGCGACGAAGCATTCGGCATGATGAAGGTTGCAGAACCTATCGGCGTTGTCGCGGCGGTCATCCCGACCACCAACCCCACATCTACCGCCATTTTCAAGACGCTGATTTGCCTCAAGACCCGCAACGGCATCATCATCTCTCCCCATCCGCGTGCGAAGAAGTCCACCATCGCCGCCGCGAAGGTTGTGCTGGAAGCCGCTGTGGCTGCCGGCGCGCCCGAAGACATCATCTCGTGGGTCGATGTTCCCTCGCTGGAGCTGACCAACATGGCGATGAAGGAAGCCGACATCATCCTTGCCACCGGCGGCCCCGGCATGGTCAAGGCGGCATACTCCTCCGGCAAGCCTGCGCTGGGCGTCGGCGCTGGCAACACGCCCGCGATTATCGACGAATCCGCCGACGTGAAGGTGGCCGTCAACTCCATCCTGCACTCCAAGACGTTCGACAACGGCATGATCTGCGCGTCCGAGCAGTCCACCATCGTACTGGACAGCATCTACGACGCGGTGAAGGCGGAGTTCGCCAAGCGCGGCGCGTACTTCCTCGAAGGCGAAGAGCTGGACAAGGTGCGCAAGACCATCATCATCAACGGCGCGCTGAATGCCAAGATTGTCGGTCAGAAGGCGCACACCATTGCCAAGCTCGCGGGCGTGGACGTGCCGGAAACCGCCAAGGTGCTGATTGGTGAAGTCGAATCCGTGGATATTTCCGAGGAGTTCGCGCATGAGAAGCTTTCTCCCGTGCTGGCGATGTACCGCGCCAAGGACATCGACGATGCGTTCGACAAGGCGGAACACCTGATTGCAGACGGCGGCTACGGCCACACCTCTTCTATCTACTTGAACGCCGTCACCCGCAAGGATTTGATTGACCGCTTCGCTGCGCGCATGAAGACCTGCCGTATTCTCGTCAACACGCCTTCCTCTCAGGGCGGCATCGGCGACCTGTACAACTTCATGCTGCGTCCGTCGCTGACGCTGGGCTGCGGCTCTTGGGGCGGCAACTCCGTCTCTGAGAACGTCGGCGTCAAGCACCTGCTGAATGTCAAGACTGTTGCCATCCGGAGGGAGAATATGCTGTGGTTCCGTGCGCCTGAAAAGGTCTACCTCAAGAAGGGCTGCCTGCCTGTCGCCCTGAATGAACTCAAGGCAGTTATGGGCAAGAAGCGCTGCTTCATCGTCACTGACGCGTTCCTGTTCAAATCCGGCTTCACCAAGGCGATTACCGACAAGCTGGATGAGCTGGGCATCGTCCACACCACGTTCTACGATGTTGCGCCCGACCCGTCCCTCGCCTGCGCGAAGGAAGGCGCAAAGGCCATGACCTCCTTCCAGCCGGACTGCATTATCGCCATCGGCGGCGGTTCCGCGATGGACGCTGGCAAGATTATGTGGGTCATGTACGAGCATCCGGAAGTTGACTTCCTCGACATGGCAATGCGCTTTATGGATATCCGCAAGCGCGTGTATACCTTCCCGAAGATGGGTGAAAAGGCATACTTCATCGCCGTCCCGACCTCTGCCGGCACGGGCTCCGAAGTTACCCCGTTCGCCGTCATCACCGATCAGGACACCGGCGTGAAGTACCCGCTGGCGGACTACGAGCTGCTGCCGAAGATGGCGATTGTGGACGCTGACATGATGATGTCCGCGCCGAAGGGTCTGACCTCCGCCTCCGGTATCGACGCGCTGACCCACGCGCTGGAAGCCTACGCCTCCATGATGGCGACGGACTTCACCGACGGTCTGGCGAAGCAGGCGGCTCAGCTGATTTTCGAGTACCTGCCCGCGTGCTACGACAACGGTCAGAACGAGCCGGTTGCCCGCGAAAAGATGGGCAACGCCGCCACGATGGCTGGCATGGCGTTCGCGAACGCGTTCCTCGGCGTCTGCCACTCCATGGCGCACAAGCTGGGCGCGTTCCATCACCTGCCGCACGGCATCGCCAACGCGCTGCTGATTGAGCTGGTCATCCGCTACAACAGCGCCGAAGTTCCCACGAAGATGGGCACCTTCCCGCAGTACGCCTATCCGCACACGAAGCGCCGCTACGCTGAATTCGGCGAATTCCTCGGCTTCAAGGGTGCGAATGACGACGAGACGGTGGAGAACCTGATTCGCAACATCCATGCCCTGAAGGAGCGCGTCGGCATCAAGAACACGATTCGCGACTACGGTGTGGACGAGGAGAAGTTCCTCGCGACGCTGGACGAAATGTCCGAGCAGGCGTTCGACGACCAGTGCACCGGCGCGAACCCGCGCTACCCGCTCATCAGCGAAATCAAGGAAATGTATCTGAAGGCGTACTACGGCGAGTAATGCGCCATTCTCCCCGGCTTGGCAGGAATGCTTCTGCTGGGCCGGGCATTTTTGAGCACAAAAAATTTTGTCCGCTTGCAGGAATGTCGCATTTGGGCGGCGAATAGATATTTAGGACAAATATTGACTTTTGCGTTCTCCACTGCCGCTTTACCAACCAACAAGCGCAGGAGGGGGCGAAGCAGTCCAGAGGGCGACCGCAGACTTCGTCTGTTTCCATTGCCCTCTGGTCGCGTCCGCAGACGCGAATCCTCGCATAAACACGCGGACGTTGTGTGATAGCGTCACCAACTCAATCGCGAAAAGGGAGTCCAGAGGGTCGAAGACCCTTTGGCAGGTCAAGGGCAGCGCCCTTGCGCCTCTCCCCCAATAAACATGAACCATATAGAAGGAGGTTTCCCTATGGATTTGACGCATGTGATTGCCGAGCGGGAGAATAAGAAGATTTACCGCGACGGCGCCAAGGCCATCAAGGTGTTTGCCGAAGGGTACAGCAAGGCGGACATTCTGAACGAAGCGCTGAACACGGCGCGCGTGGAAGAGACGGGCCTGCCGATTCCGAAGCTCCTTGCTGTTGACACGGTGAACGGTCAGTGGGCGATTACGACGGAGTTCGTTGAAGGCGACACGTTGGCGGCGCTGATGGCGGCGCATCCGGAAAAGGAAGACGAGTACCTGAACCTGTTTGTGGACATTCAGATGAAGGTTCACGCCTGCACCTGCCCGATGCTCAACAGCCTGACGGAGAAGATGCAGCGCAAGATTTCCGCCACCGACCTCGACGCGACCACCCGCTACGAGCTGCACACCCGCTTGGCGAGTATGCACGTCCACAAGAAAGTCTGCCACGGCGACTTCAACCCGTCCAACATTATCATCGCCCCCGACGGACAGTGGTACATCCTCGACTGGTCGCATGCCACGCAGGGCAACGCGTCCGCTGATGTTGCCCGCACCTACCTGCTCTTCGTCCTGGAAGGCAAGGAAGCGCTGGCGGAAAAGTACCTCTCCCTCTTCTGCAAGAAGAGCGACACCGCCAAGCAGTACGTCCAGCAGTGGATTCCGATCGTCGCCGCGAGCCAGTCCCTCAAGGGCAAGCCCGAAGAGCGCGACCTGCTCATCCGCTGGGCAAGCGTTTGCGAATACGAATAATCATCAAAGGGACTGGCTTCGGTCAGTCCCTTTTTTCGTGGGGATGGGAGACGCTCCATGTAACCACTTTCCCCGCATTTGTTGAAATCTGCCATATTTGCAATTTTTCCTATGTAACCCACTTTTCATTTCCCTTTTTTCGTGGTATCATTATTATAAGAAGGGGGAATTTGCCCTTTTCAGACTTATCTGCCGCGATTGCTTGTCAACCGCTCCCGCAATCAGCATGAATGAATTATATACGGCAAATACTGTCCTCAGCGTCTTCGCCATGGCGATTATGCTCTTCTCCCTGCGCGGCGACATCAGCCAATCCAAGATCCGAAACCTGCTCTGCGGCGGCCTGTACGCCACCATCGCCATTTGCGCGCTGTGTGAGTGGTCGGGCGTGCAGATGGATGGCACGCCGCCCGCGCTGATTCCGCTGCATATCGCCGTCAAGACCATCGAACTTTCGCTTGCGCCGCTAATCGGTCTGTTCGCGGGCTGCGTTATCCATCCCTGCCCGCGGAAAGTGGTACACAGGCTGCTGTGCCTTGCGGGCTTCCACGCGCTGCTGGTGCTGCTCTCGGCGTTCACAGGGCTGATATTCTATGTCGATGGGCAGAATTTCTATCACCACGGGTTGCTCTACGTGCTCTACATGCTCGCCTACGGGGGCAGCATGGTGTTCTTCCTCGTGCAGATTTGGTTCGCCTGCCGCGCCTATCAGTACACCGGCGGCACACAGCTGATGCTCGTGACGCTGTTCGTGCTGTTAGGGCTGATGGTGCAGCTGTTCCTGCCGATGGTCAAAATCGACTGGATTACCATCAGCTGCGGCGCGCTGATGATGTCGAAATTCTCCAGCGACATGGTGCTGCAAACCGACGGGCTGACGCAGCTTGTCAACCGCTTGGGCTACGAGCATTATCTGGCGCGCCTGCGCGTTCCTGCCACCATCCTGATGTTCGACGTTGACCGCTTCAAGGACGTCAACGACTGCCATGGGCACTTGATGGGCGACGCCTGCCTGCGGACGATTGCCGGCTGCATCCGCCGCGCGTACGGGAATTACAGGACGTGCTTCCGCATCGGCGGCGACGAGTTCTGCGTGATACTGACGCGGCGGAACGCGCAATACAACACCATGACGGAGATTTTCCAGCACCTGATGGATGCGGCGCGGGTGGAGAATCCGGTTCTGCCGACGGTATCGGTGGGCTGTTCGCATTTTCATCCGTCGACGGATGATTTGGCGGAGTCCTTGGCGCGGGCGGACGCGCGGATGTATCAGAATAAGGAAGCGCATAGATAAACACAGCCGCAACGAGTGAATATGCTCGTCGCGGCTGATTTTTATTCACCTGTATCCACCGCAGTGTTGGCAGTAGCGCGCTTCCTTCGGGTTTTCTAAGCCGCAATACTTGCATGTCCAGTAGTCTGCTAACGGCGTCATTTCCGAAAGCGATTTGATTGTGCAGTTACTGTTACTGCTATTGCTATTGCTACTGCTACTGCTACTGCGCGGCAGATAGTTGTCATTTTTATCTTTTGCAAGTTTTTTCTCTATTTGTCAAGCATTTTCCTCAATTTTCACATATTATTCTGCAACGAAAAATCCGAATACAAAAAACACGCATTCCACATTCGGAGTGCGTGCTTTTGTTGATATTACCGATTCACATACGCGTCGATTTCGTTCCGGCTGGAGATTTGCAGCTTCTCAAAAATGCTCTCCATGTACGACTTCACCGTGTTGACGGAAATGCCCATCAGCGCGGCGATTTCCTTGTTGCTGCGACCCTTCGCGGCAAGCATGGCAATCGAAAACTCGTAGGGTGTGAGCGCGTCGGTCACCTGCAGCGTCGACACGGGGTTGTGAATTTTCATCCACCCGCGGCTGAAGCGGTAGACCGACTGCACAATCTTGTTGTACGTTTCCGGCTCCTGCTTGCGCAGCGCGCGCTCCACCTGCCCCTGCAAAATGCCGTGATGCTCCACAAACGGGTGGATGTACCCCTCGCGGCTGGCGATGCTCCACGCGGCATCGAACTTCTGCTCCGCGCGTTCATCCTGCTTCAGGCTCATGCAAATCATGCACAGAACGATGTTGAGGTAGATGCTATCAATGGGGTAGCGCGTGCCCGCCATCAGCAGGGCGGATTCGGCAATGCCCATCGCGTGTTCGTATTCGCGGCGGATGTAGAGCGCGTGGGCGATGGCGTACATGGCGAAATACTGCATTCCGGGCGGAAGAATACCGATGGCGGGGCGGATAGGCGTCAAGTCGAGCTTCTCGGAGTGGAAGAACACGCTGATGAGCGCGTCGGTAATGCTGCTGTACAGCCGCCACGAATCGTCGTTTGCGCGCTGTCCGTCCCGCTGAATCATTTCGAGATTCCGGCGGCACTTGGCGGCATCCCCCGTCTGCAGCATCGCCATCGTGTTGGTAATCAGCGCGGTCAGGCGGATTTCGGGGCACTTGCTCGTCAGGTATTTCTCGCTGATTTCGCGGGCTTCCTCGTGCTCATCGCGGAAATAGTGGTGCAAGGCGCGGGCGATGTCGCGTTCCTCCTCGTCGTTCATGGTCAGCAGGAGATTTTGGAAGCCGTTGTCGCACGGGCGGGAAATCAGCGGCATATAGCACTTTGCCATCCGCGGGGGGATTTTTTCCTGCCCGCGCTGCCCGCTCTTGCGCAAATCCGCCGGATGCGGCGTATTCGCCGGAATCAGCCACCCGCCCGATTTCCGGATTGCCCCCTGAATCCGCCCGGTATTCAGGTAGTAATTCACCATGCGGATGGAAACGCCCCACAGCTCCGCTATTTCCTTTACGCTGAGGTAGTCCAATGCGCATCCCCTCCTTGTTCTCCTTGTTTACGCTTACGGAATTGCCTCCCAAAGCATGGTCGCCGTTCGATTGCCATACGAGCCCTTGGGCAGCATGTAGGAGCGCGGCGTTCCTTCTACGCCGTCGATTTTCCAGCCTACAAAGGTATAGCCCGGGAGGTAGTAGGACGGGTCTTCTTCCGGTGTCCCGAAATAAACTTGGTTGTTGATGGTGTATTGAACCCAATTATATGCTTTGCCGTGGCTCACGTAGGTAATGGTGTACGTCGCCACACGCCACTCCGCCTTGTAAAGGCGGTCGCCGGTTGAGCCTGCGGGGATAATCATCGGCGTTGAAGGGAACTGACCGCTGCCATCGAGGACCCAGCCGGAAAATTCGTAGCCCGGACGGTCGGGAGGGATGGGCAGGGTGACGGAATCCTCCACGGTGTAGCGTATCGAAGCTATGACTGCGCCGCCGTTCGTGACCAGTGTGATGGTGTATCTGATCACCTTCCAGTTTGCGGTATACGCCTTGTTCCCCGTCGAACCCTTCGGAATTTTGACGCTTGTCTGCGGCGTCGTGATGCGCTCGCCCGTCCAGCCGACAAACTCGTAGCCGTTGCGGGTCGGGGTTGGCAGCTCGAACTCCTCATCCGTCATGGTGTAAACCATCTTTTCTTGACCGCTGCCGCCGTTCAAATCCATGGTGATGGTGTACTCCGCCAAACGCCACTCCGCCTTGTAACGGAGGTTGCCGGTTGTGCCATAGTAAATAATGAGCGGCATGGCAGGGAGCATACCGCTGCCATCGAGGGTCCAGCCGACAAATTCGTAGCCCGGACGGAGAGGGTAAGGCAGGGTGAAGGAATCCTCCACGGTGTATTTTATCGGAGACACGGCTGGGCCGCCGTTCGTGTCCAGTGTGATGGTGTATTCAATCACCTGCCAGTTTGCGGTATACGCCTTGTTTCCCGTCGAACCCTTCGGAATTTTGACGCTTGTCTGCGGCGTCGTGATGCCCTCGCCCGTCCAGCCGACAAACTCGTAGCCGTTGCGGGTCGGGGTCGGCAGCTCGAAATCCTCGTCCGTCATGGTGTAAACCACCTTTTCTTGACCGCTGCCGCCGTTCAAATCCATGGTGATGTTGTATTCTGTCAGTTTCCAGTTCTCGATATACGTCTTGTCGCCCGTCGAACCCTTCGGGATGGTCACGTTCGGCTGCGGCGTCGTGATGCCCTCGCCTGTCCAGCCAAGGAACGTGTAGCCCGTGCGGGTCGGGGTCGGCAGCGTTACGGTTTGCTCCACCGTGTAGAAATACACTTGCGACGAGCCCGCATTGCCCCCTTCCAGCAGCGTAATGATGGTGTATTCAATCACCTGCCAGTTCGCGGTGTAAGTGCGGTCGCCCGTGCTTCCCTGCGGGATTTCAATGGTTTTCTGCGGTTCGGTGATGCCCTCGCCCGTCCAGCCGAGGAAGATGTAGCCCGTGCGCACCGGGGTCGGCAGCAGGAACGCTTCCGATTCCACCGTGTACTGGATGGGACGGATCGGATCGCCGCCTGCCGTGTCCATCGTGATGGTATAAAGCTTGTCCGCCGTCAGCGTCAAGGTCAGCGGCGCGTAGGGCATGAGGAAGGAAACCGCGTCGTTCCCCTCGCTGATACTCAGGGAAACAGCCGGGTCGCTCAGGAAAACGTGGATGCCGCGATAGCCCGCTGCGGGCGCGATTTGCACCGTCACCTGCTCACCCGCGCGGCACAGCAGGTCGTTGCCCTCCGCCGGCATGTCGCTGCCCCAGAGGACGTTCTGCGCGTCGATGGTCACGCGCTGCGTGTCCGCCGTCCACGTCAGCGTAACGATGCGCTTTTCTTCACGCCCCGTTACGGGCAGGAATGCGGCCGTCTCCTCGCCGCGCAGTCCCGTCAGGTGAATGAGGGCACGCTCGTCCGCGCCGAAGTCGCTGCGCTTGAACTGCGTCACCCACTCGCCGCGCTCCTTATCGAAGGTGAAGCTCGCCACGGCGCCGCTGCGCAGGGTCAGGCTCGGCGTGAAGTAATCCGGGCGCGCGCCGCTGATGCGAACGCGGTAGGTGATGCGCCCGTCCTGCTCGCCATAGCGGTAGACGTACACCGGGAATTCCGCTACCAGCGTGCTGTCATCCGTCAGCGGGAACACAACATCGCCCTCGCGGGAAAGATAGACATAATTTTCCGCCACGGCAAAGCAGGATTCGCCGCCATTCAGGCGGTAGACCTTGCTCCACGGGTCTGCGCTGCGCATTTCCGGCAGCAGCACATACTGCTCCTGCAAATCCGGATACTTCTCCGCAAACGCCGCCTCGATGCTGTCCAGCATGTTGACCGCGCCCATCGGGCAGCTGTCGCCCGTGTACTGCACCGTCGTTTCGGTCAGCAGCGCGCCGTCCCAATCCGCCGTTTCCAGCTGCATGTCCTTGGCGCTCTGGTCAACAAGGCGGAAACGCACGGTCAGGCTGATTTTCTTCTCCACCTTCAGCTCGCTGCCCATATGCAGCTGCTGCCCCGGCACAAGCGCGTTCTTGCCCGGATTCAGCACAATATCGCCCGTCGGCAGCGGGTCATCTGTCAGGTTCACGAGGTTCGTCGCAATCCCGATATCGAGATTCATCGGCTTGTCCACCACGATGGTGGAGCGGACATTGCCCTCGCCGTTCAGCGACACATTCCCCGACGCGCCCAGAATCAGCTCCTGAACATCTGCCGCCGCGCCGATGTTCAGCCGCACGTCCTCGTCCGACAGCACATACAGGCGGTCGATTTTGCCGGACGGCAGATTGGCGTTCAGCCCGCCGAGAATCAGCAGATTGCCGTTCATTTCCGGCGCATTGAACTCCGTGTCGCCCAGATGGTCAAAAATCGCGTCGCCAATGAAGGACTCCGGCGGCTGCGTGTCCTTTTTCAACACGGTGATGCCAAACTGCTTGATGTTCTCCTGAAACGCCGGGTCATCCCAGTCCGTATTGTCCCATATGCCAGCGCCGATTTCTTTCGCCAGCCGCTCCAGCGCCGAGTCCTTGCCCTGTGGTGTCTGGTTCTTGTTGATGGTGTTCAGTGTGTTCAGCGCACTCATGTTGTTTTCCACAATCATGGCCGCCGATGCTGTACCCGCCCAAATGATGCTGCATAAGAGCAGGAAAATGGTGCTCCATCGTGCGATTCGCTTCATGCTTCTTCCTCCTTGCTGATAGCTTCCGCGGGCTTTTTTCCCATAGAAATCGCCCTTCTGGTTTCAGTATACCATTGGCAAGCGCTGTTCGCCACCGCCATTCAATGGATTAATTGGACGTTTCCCTGCCCTTTTCCTGCTGAAAATTCCTGCATTCACGCAGATTTCCCGTCAATTCGCGCATGTTTTCCGCCGGATGCACCTTTCCAAGGCAGGAAATATCGGTTGCCAAGGATGGCAAAGTACATCTTTCCAACATGCGAAAAAAAGGCGAACCGGTTTTGAAGCCGATTCGCCCGTGGATTTGTCCAAACTTGGATGGAATTACTTGGCGATGGTGCAGTGCATGAAGTACTTGTAGCCCAGCGGGTTGGAGAAGAAGCCCTGCACGGAGTCGTCGAGCATGTAGATGTCGGTGTAGTAGTACAGCGGCACGATGCAGCCGGTATTCATCAGCATATCTTCCGCGATGTGCATCATGGCATAACGGTTCGTGCTGTTGGTGCAGCTCTTGATAGCAGAAATCAGCACGTCATAGGTTTCCGCCCAAGTGCCATTCTCCACCTTCACGTCGTAGCCGTAGGGGGTCAGGTCGAGGTTGTAGATCTTCAGATCCGCATTCGCGCCCTTGCCGAACTGCACGTCGTTGTTGCCGGAGCCGGTCACCCACATGTCGAGGAAGCAGATCGGGTCGTTGTAGTCGGCAATCCAGCCATTGCGGGCAATGGAGTAGTCGCCGGACTTACGGGTGTTCAGGAAGGTGTTCCATTCCTGGTTGGTCAGGTTCATGGTGATGCCGACCGCAGAAACCGCGCTCTGGAGGTATTCGCCAATCGCCTTGTGGGCTTCGGAGGTGTTGTAGAGGTAGGTCAGGGACGGGAAGTTGGTGAAGACGCCGTTCTCCTCGTCGTAGGTGTAATACTTCTTCAGGGTCTCAACCGCCTTGTCGAAGTTCGCCATGTAGACGTCTTCGTCGTCGGTCACGTCGTAGTAGCCGGTGATGCCTTCCACATGGCCCGCGTTCTTGTAGAACTCAGAGCCGTCCGCATCGGTCATGCCCATAGGAACGAAGCTGGACGCAGGCACCTGACCCGCCTGACCGATTTCTTCAACGATGTAGTTGCGGTCGAACAGCAGACCAATCGCCTGACGGATTTCTGCGCGCGCCGCTTCCGCTTCTTCGGGGGTCATGTTCGCGAGCACGTCAGCGGGCAGGATTTCTTCGTTGATGTTCCAGCAGACATAGTAGGTACCAATCTGACCGGCAATAACGAATTCCGTCGGATACTGTTCCTTCAGGGAAGCGATTTCAGAGGTGGGAACGTCGTCGATCAGCTGCCAGTCGCCCTTCTGGAAGTTCGCCAGCATGTTGTTCGCGTCGTCGGAGAGGTAGAAGTCCAGCTCGTCCATCGTGACCTTGTCCACCGCATGATAGTAGGGGTTCTTGGTCAGGGTGATCTTGCTGTTGTGTTCCCACGCGGTCATGGTGTACGGGCCATTGCCGATGTAGGTGGAAGGATCGGTCGCCCACGCTTCGTTGGCGACGACGTCCTCACGCACGGGCATGTACGCCGGGAAGGCGAGCAGCTCGTTCCAGTAGGCAACGGGGTTGTTCAGGGTAACGGTCAGGGTCTTGTTGTCCACGGCGGTCACAGCGAGGTTTTCCGCCTTGGGGTCGGAGCCGTCCGTAGTGTAGCCCTTGATGACTTCAAACATGTAGCCATAGTCCGCGCCCAGCTCGGAGGAAGCAGCGCGCTTCCACGCGAACTCGAAGTCCTTCGCGGTCAGATCCTTGCCGTCGGACCACTTCAGGCCGTCAACGAGCGTGTAGGTGTACGTCACCGTGCCGTCGTCATTGACCACCGGATCCGGCAGTTCCACCGCGCAGTCCGGCAGGATTTCCAGCTTGCCGTCGTCGGTCTGCGCCCAAGTGGACAGACCTGCGAACAGGTGAGCGACCATCGTCGCGCCGTCCACAGCGGAGTTCAGCGCCGGGTCAAGCGTATCAGGCTCGGACGCGATGCAGACAGCCATGTACGTCTTGCCGTCTTCGGCGACAGCGCACAGGGTGCAGGTCACCATCATTGCGATGGCGAGCAGGAGAGCAGTCAGCTTCTTCATGAAAAAACCTCCCTTAATATTCTGTGACAGCCTTGCTTTTCGTAGACTGTCTGTATCAAAAATGCGTGTTGACGCATCCTTGAAGCAATTTTTTTGCGCGGATAAACACGCGGGCACACTATGCCAGTGTCACCAACTCAATCGCGCGAAAGGGTCAAGGGACGAAG
>UMBU01037030.1_pt1 | contig 17758 bp, 16 predicted proteins | sample 1964051 | NCBI WGS metagenome assembly UMBU01 (sample SAMEA4835949, study PRJEB28245) | human gut metagenome | biome: gut microbiome; material: fecal sample | place: Denmark | collected 2008
GTTTTTTACCAGATGCGATTCAAAAAGGGCAGGGGAAAATACGCTTTTGAGTAAAAGCGCAGAAAAAAACATCCGCATAGACTACGGATGTTTGCACACGAAAAAACAATGCTTCCTATCTACCGTAAGAATCATATCTAATCATTTGCAAGCAGGTCTCCTGACTTAAGTTCCTCGCTCCAAAACCCCTTCCCGGACTGACTTGCGCCTTCCCAGTGGTCAATTATGTTTTGCAGCTCCCTATCACAGTGACGGGATCGTACCGGATTTACACCGGTTTCCCTTTTAATCTGTCCGGAATCCACATTTCAAGCTAAACGGATATTCAGACAGAACTTACAAAGGCTGGTTCAAAACCAACAAATGTTATGTATTTACAACTTTATAATATCTTACATTTTTTTCCATGTCCAGAAATGTTTCTTTATAAATTGTATTTTTTTATATACAAAAGTAAAAAACTTTCCTGTTTTTGCGTGGCCAAAATGGGGGAGTCTGAGGGGGACTTTCGGCCTTCGCAACTTTGAGATAGTCCCCCTCAGGGTTTTATGTTTGTCAAACAGACGGGCCGCCGGGCAGTTCCCGGCTCAGGCATTTCGGAATCGACTCAAAAATTCCTTCGTCATTTCTTTCTGCGGATTTTCAAAAATCTGCTGTGAAGTCCCTTCCTCAACAATAACACCATCACCCATGAAGATTACATGCTTTGCCACATCCTTTGCAAAAGCCATTTCATGTGTGACAATAATCATTGTAAGTCCGTCCTTAGCAAGCGTTCTCATAACCTCCAGAACTTCCCCTACCATCTGCGGATCCAGTGCAGAGGTCGGCTCATCAAAAAGCAGGATTTCCGGTTCCATCGCAAGTGCTCTTGCAATCGCAACCCTCTGCTTCTGTCCTCCGGAAAGCTGCTTCGGCTTCGCATTGATATACGGTGCCATGCCAACCTTTTCGAGATACATCATTGCATTTTTTTGTGCTTCTTCTTTGCTTTTTTTGAGAACTTTTTCCTGTCCGACTGTACAGTTCTTAAGAACCGTCATGTTGCTAAAAAGATTAAAGTTCTGAAACACCATACCAACCTTCGAACGATACTCCGGAACATTCACATGTCTGTCCATGATGTTTGTTCCATGATAACAGATTTCACCGGATGATGGTGTCTCCAGAAGGTTCATACAACGCAGAAGTGTGGATTTACCGGAGCCGGAAGGACCGATAATGCAGGTAACATCTTTCGGTTTCACAGAGAAATCAATATCTTTCAAAATCTCATGCGTTCCGAAGGATTTTCCCAGATGCTGTACTTTCAGAATTGTCTCATTCATTCTCTGCTGTCCTTCCTTTCCTTGTAAGAATACATACCACTTGTATGTGTCAGGGTATCTGCAGTAGCCAGATCATAGTTATCCGGTCCGTCCATCTTACGCTCGATCACACGCAGAATTCTGGAGCAGGTAAATGTCATGATAAAATAAATGACCATAGCTATTGTGAAGGACTCAAAGTATGTATACAGTGCACCTGCCACACCCTTAGTCGTATAAAAAAGTTCTACCGTACCGATAATGGAAAGTACACAAGTATCTTTGATATTGATGATCAGGTTATTGCCGATCTGCGGCATGATGTTTCTGAGTGCCTGCGGCAGAATAACATGGATCATGGTCTGTACATGTGTCATGCCGATTGCCTTGGCGCCCTCTGTCTGTCCCGGATCGATTGAGAGAATACCGCCGCGGACAGTTTCTGCCATATATGCACCTGTGTTGATGGACACAATAAAAATTGCGGCAAACCACATGGACATATTAATATTGAACAGATATGCACTACCGAAATAAATAAACATTGCCTGTGCCATCATAGGTGTTCCACGGAAAAACTCCACATAGCAGGCAAGAATAAATTTTACGATTTTGACCAGTATCTTCTTAGCTGTGGAATCGTTTCTGTCTATTGGAATCGTCTGCACGATACCTACAAGAAATCCAATGATACATCCAAAAAGTGTTCCGACCAGAGCCAGCCACATGCTGACTCCGGCTCCCTTTGCAAAAGAAGGACCGTATTGCTGAAGAAGATAAATGATTCTTCCTCCAAAACTCTCAGGCAGCATTTTGCTCCTCCTTTATGATTCGCTGGACAGAGGCTGTACAGAAATTGCCTCATCCATCATCTTGCTGTAATCATCTTCGGTCATCTCGCTTAAGACTCCGTTGATGGCATCTTTGAGTTCATCATTTCCTTTTTTCAGGGAAATACCAATGTTGATATCCTCATCAGATACCTCAAAAGCTCCCTCTGTATCGCTAAAATCAAGAAGTTTGAAATCCGGATAAGCAACGCAGGCTGCTTTTCCTGTCGGCATATCGGTTACAACAGCATCACATTTGCCGGATTCCAGAGCGACAAGCATCGCCGGTGCACTTTCCTGTGCAGGAAGAATATTGGCATCCGGGATCTGCGGCAGACAGGAATCATACCAGATCGTATTCTGCTGAGATGTCACAGTTGCTCCTTTGAGGTCTTCAACACTTGCTGCGTCTTTATAATCTCCATCCTCTTTTACAAGAGTGATGATAGATGCATAATAATATGGGTCTGTAAAATCAACCATCTGCTGACGTTCCTTGGTGATGGACTGTCCTGCAATGACACAGTCAACCTGTCCGGACTGTACTGCCGGCACAAGGGAATCCCAGTCAAGCTTTACAATCTCCAGATCATAGCCAAGCTCATCCGCAATCTTCTTTGCCATCATGACATCATATCCATATGCATAATCAGAGCTTCCTGAAATCTGTACCGCACCGTTGGAATCATCCGGCTGAGTCCAGTTGTATGGTGCATAACCGCACTCCATAGCAACCTTGAGTGTCTTTTTATCAGCCGCGCTTACACTCTGCACTCCAAATACTCCACATGTCATAGATGCTGTTACAGCCGCTACCGTCAACATTCTCCACATTTTCGTCTTCCTCATTTTCGTTTCCTCCTAAAATATACCTGTAAAGTAAAAAAAAGCGCACGGAACCACGAAGTGCCCCATTGCGCTTTATGCCATTCTAATACTTTATTGTTGGAAAGTCAATCTTTTTGTTCTGTCAAAAGATATAGAAAATATAAGTAAAAAAACGGCAGCTTCTCGCCGCCGTTTTTATAAATTATTTTATGAAGGTCTTCTTACAGAAAGAATGGTTCTGTAAGTTGCATCGTTGCTGATCTTGATACCATCCTGGGAGTTGGATGCGTGAACGATCTGTCCGTTGCCCATATAGATAGCTACATGACCGCCATAGCAGATCAGATCACCTGGCTGTGCATCTGCATAAGAAACCTCAGTTCCCCAGTTCTGCTGCTCGTAGGATGTTCTCGGAAGGCTGTAACCAAACTGTGCATATACACTCTGTGTAAATCCAGAGCAGTCCGCACCGCTTGTAAGGCTTGTTCCACCCCATACATACGGGTTTCCGACAAACTGCAGTGCATAGTCTACGATAGAAGAGCCAGAACCACTGGATGAGCTGGAAGAACTGGATGAAGTATCTACATCCTCCGGATTTACAGTGTTGTCACTGTCGATCACATTACCATATTCATCATATTCTACCCCATCACTGCTGTCAGATGTACTCTCGTCATCGCTGCTGTCGGTATTTTCGTCATCAGAAGAGTCTTCACTGTCAGAATTCTCATCCTCTGTGTCTTCATCATCTTCTGTATACTCACCATCCTCAGAAATCTCTTCCTGATCTTCTTCATCAGTATTCTCATCATACTGATCTTCCTGATTTTCCTGCTCCTGTGCAGCCTCTTCCTCGGCTTCCTGTCTTGCAGCTTCTTCTGCTGCAGCTGCTTCTGCCTCTGCCTGACGTCTTGCTTCTTCCTCAGCTGCAATTCGCTCTGCCTCAAGCTGCTCGATCTCTGCCTGCTGCTGAACGATGAGGTTGGAATACTCTGTCGCCATCTGCTGTGCATATGCAATTTCATTGTCACAGTCAGCAGAATTAGCTTTCTTAGTATCAATCTGTGTCTGAAGGTTTACTGACTCAGACTCATATTCCTGCTTCATACCTTCCAGTTCAGCCTTCTCCTGCTTATACTGATCTCCAAGCTGTGTTACCTGTGCGATCGTATTTGCATATTTCTCAAGACTCTGTCTGTCATACTCATACATCTTCTGTGTATATTCTGCCTTTGTCAGAAGATCAGAAAGATTCTCTGCATCCATCATCATCTGGAACCATGCAGCATTGCCACCCTTCTCATAAATATACTGGATACGCTCTTTCATTGCTTCGTACTGCTTTGTCTTGGCATTCTGTGCTTTCTCAAGAGCAGTCTGTGTAGTCTGAATGTCAGTTTCTTTATTGCTGATATCCCCTTCAAGGGTCTGAATGGAAACCATGACATTTACAAGATTTGCATCCAAAGCATTAATTTCATTCTGTAACTGCTGCTTTGCTGAATAAAGCTGATCAATCTGTGCATATGTAGCATCCAGCTGTGCACTGGTAGCTGCCTGTTCTTCTCTCAGCTCATCTTCTCTTGACGCGCTTACACTGACAACCTGTGCTGCTGTCATCATTAATGCCAACGTCATGCAAACAATTCGTTTCTTCATGTTTTCACCTCATAATCTAAATCTATCTATTTTGTAACATTTCCGAAATATCTTATCGAACTTCTTTTACATATTAACATATCGTTCTCAAGAACGCAAGAGTAAATAATTAAAAATTTTAAAATTTTGTAACATTTATTAAAAAATACGAAAAAAAGAGAGACGTTCTTCTGTAACAAAAACGTCTCTCTTCTATATTCAATATTTAGCTTCAACTGTAAAGATCCGCAAGAATCTGTGCAGCTGTCTTGTTCTTATATCCCTCCGGATCAGAAAGTGTACTGCTGTACCATCTCAGATAATTACCTCTTCGGATATAGTTACCACAGGATGTATGGTAATTATACTTTGTAAATCCTTTATATCTGGACATATAAGTCTTGGCAAGTGCTACTGCCTGACTGTCATAATCTCCACTCGGTGTGCAGGTTCCTGCAAGCTGGCAGCCAGCCTGCGGTGTGGAATGAATAACTACCGCACTCTTATCCGGACACTGTCCGAGAATAATCCAGGTATGCCCGTCATCATAGCCAATATCTCCCGGCTGCATCTTCCAGCCACTCTGAGACAGATAGTTCTGATTTACAATCTTACCCCATTTCAGAGTATTCTGATAATAAGAACCGATATCTCCTGAGACAACTGTATAACCACCGCTCTCTCCTGATTTTGTATGCATGACCTGATAAGATGCCCAGCCTACAAATCCGGAACAATCCAGACCCTTGGCTCTGTTTGCATCACTTAAGTCTCTGTAATTATTGTAATCATAATTGCTGTTCTGACTGTTATACCAGGAAATCCATGTCGGACTTACGCCCTTTCTGTTGGAATCATTCCAGCCTCCGCCCCATACATACAGAGCCTGGCCTACCGGCTGCAATGCTCCTGCAAGATAATTCTTGATCGTTCTTGCAGAGGTCGGTGTAGTTGGACCTGAATTAGAAGATTCCTTATAAGAATCTGTCAGCACTCCATTTGAATCAAACACATAATACGTACCATCGATCAGCTTTTTGCCCGTTGTTATTGTGGTGGTACTTGGATCAATATAATATTTCTTGCCATCAACGCTTATCCATCCGGTACTTACAAGTCCGGTTTTGGGATTAAAGTAATATTTCTTGCCATCAACACTCTTAAATCCCTTGTACATAACTCCTGTATTCTTTGCGAAATAATAGCGACCGCCTTTACTGTTCTTGAGCCATCCCGTCGCCATTATGTAAGTCTTGCCACGAAAATAACGCACATTTCCATTGGCTGCTGTCAGAAATCCGCTCTTGGTTGCACCAGTGCTTCCATCAAAATAGTAATAATAAGAACCAATTTTCTTAAGTCCTCTGTACATCACGCCATCTGACGGTCTGAAATACCACTTCTGCCCTTTGCTGTTCTTCATCCAGCCGGTTGCCATTGTATAAGTACCGGGCGAAAAATATCTCACAACTGTCTTCGAAAATTTGACAAACCCACTGACCGTATATCCTGTAGAAGGTTTGAAATAATAGTAGTTTCCTCCGACTTTCTTAAGCCCCTTAGACATAACTCCTGTTTTGGAATCAAAATATCTCTTCGGCCCTTTGGAACTCTTCTGCCAGCCTTTGTAAAGAACTCCGGTCTTTGTATTCAGAAAATACTTATTATTGCCAAGTGTCAGCCAGCCCTTGACTCTCTTACCATTCTTATAATAGTAAGTCTTGCCGTTGATCGTACGAAATCCTGTTATCGCTGCTGCCTGGGTTTCTACCGTTGTTGCCTGCAATGTAAAACCAACTGCAAAAAGCATAATTCCCAAAAGGATGCCCCAGATCCCGGCTTTTTTACATACCTTCTTCATATATTATCCTCTTTCCGAAAAATTAGGTGGTAACTGTCCGGCATACATCTCGCTGTCTTCCGAATAATTACATTCATTGTTACTTTTTTCGTTATATTTTTTTACAATATTATTACAATATCATGTGGGTATTATATCTCAAGATTTCCTGTACGTCAATACATAAAAAAATGCAGGAATATGCACCAAAGTATTGTTACTGTTACATAAAATACCTTTGGTACCGATTCCTGCCCTTAAACTTTTTATTAAAGAAGATGTTTACGAAGTTCTGCTCCATCCTTTGCACTTAAGTAAGCCGGTGCAACATCAAAAACTGTCTTGCAGCCTTTCTGTCCTTCCTGACTCATGCGATACGCAGCTCTTGCATAGGCAACGATGACAGAAGAAGTGAATTCCGGATTGGAGTCCAACTTCAGGCTATACTCGATCACATGACTGTTTTCATCATTCCAGCCTGTTTTACCGGAACGGATAACAAATCCCCCATGCGGAATACCGCTGTGGTCACGCTTCAGTTCTTCTTCAGAAATGAAATGTACGGTTGTATCATAGTCAGCAAAGTAGTTCGGCATGGTTTTAATCTCATTCTCGATACGGGCAAGATCTGCACCCTCCTCAGCTACTACAAAGCACTCTCTTGTATGCTTCTGTCTTGTTGTAAGATCCGGATTTTCTCCGTTTCTTACAGATTCCAGTGCTGCTTCCACCGGAATTGTGTACTGCTTGCCGTCTTTTACTCCATCAATTCTGCGGATTGCATCGGAATGTCCCTGACTTACGCCCTTGCCCCAGAATGTATAATCCTTTCCATTGGTAAGGATTGCATTCGCATACAGTCTGTTCAGAGAAAACATTCCCGGGTCCCAGCCTACAGAAATGATTCCAACATGTCCGCTCTCAGAGGCTGCCTTGTCTACATTTGCAAAATGCTCCGGTACCCTCGCATGGGTATCAAAGCTGTCTACAACGTTGAACCACTGTGCATATTTCGGAGTCTGCTCTGGAAGATCTGTAGCACTTCCTCCACAGAGAATCAGAACATCTATCTTGTCTTTCATTTTTTCTGCTTCATCTACATGGTAAACAGCTGCTGTCTCTGTAAGGATTTTGACAGTTGCAGGATCACGGCGTGTAAAAACTGCTACAAGTTCAAGATCCGGATTATGTTTGATCGCACATTCTACACCTCGTCCAAGATTACCATAACCTAAAATTCCAATACGAATACTCATCTAAAAATTTCCTCCTGTACTTCTCGTTGTACGTTACTGTTCACTCCGTTCACAGCAACTTGGTCAAAATCCATTCCAGATTACCTTCGGTGATAGGATTTTGCCCCGTATATACTTTATCACAGCAATACAATAACATGATAATATCACAGCCTTCAAATGTCAATCCGTTCATTTATATTTTCTTTGTAACTGTTGTTACTGTGTTACTGTTCATTCCGTTCACAAGAACCTGGTCAAAACTGCCAAAGAACTTTCTCAACAGCAGAATACACCTCCGCCAGGACAGCACAGCCCACAGAGCATATTTGCAAGACAGAGCTTCATGCAGTAATCACTTCCATCCATTGGCATTCCGCCAAAAGGATTCTGCTGTTCCTGATACCAGGTCCCGCCGCCTTCCATTCTCTGAAGGAGCATTCGATACTGCATATTGTCCGGTTCCATATTCACAGCAGTACGGATGTCATTGAGTGCGTTGACATTATTGCCAAGCCCCATATTTGTCATAGCTGAAAGATAATACCATTCACCGTTTCTGTTCTTCAGTGAAGACAGTACATTCATTGCCTCCTGAAAATGGCGACTCTGGATATAATTGGCTGCCGCCTGTCGACGGATTGCCTCCTCATCCTGATATCCACTGGTCTGACGACCGGTAAATCCACCATATCCGCCTCCATAGGATGAGCCATATTCCTTTTCTTTCATGATCTGCTCATAAGCCTGCTGAACTTCCTTGAACTTCTCTTCCGCCTGTTCTTTGTTTGGATTATTGATATTGGCATCCGGATGATATTTCCTGCTCAGTCTCCGGTATGCTTTTTTGATTTCTTCATCGGATGCATCCCTGGATACCCCAAGGACACTGTATGGATCAAACATGTTCTTTCTCCTGCTCTTTCTTCCTTTTGCCGGATACTGCCTCAAATCTGCACCAGACTCCGGAATACAGAATATTCCGCAGTATATCAGTATATTTGATGATAGGAAGCTTTTCGAATTCCCGGCAGACCTCTGCCATCATCATGATCAGCATCTGTCGTACTTCCTCATCAAACCCTTCCATTATATACCTTGTGGAAAAGGGATTGTAATTTCCCTTTTTGACATCATCTTCTACATCATCATAAGCATCCATAAGATAAATAAATTTCCCCAGAAAAAATCCCATTCTGCGAAGTACAGGTTCCCACATATCTTCCCTGTATGCAAAAATCTCTTCCATGATCTTTCCAAAGCATCCGGAAACTCGATCAACATCCTGTTCTTCGGATTTTTCCATTTCAGAAAGCTCATGCAGAAGAGAAACAATACGGTCAACCTTCCTGTACCATCTCTCCTCCGCCTTTTTTTCTTTCTCTCTGAGAAGCTTTCCATACAGAAAGCTCAAAAGTTTCTTCTCATCTTTCCAGTCATCCTCACATTTATAATATGCCAGAAAAACATTCATATCTGCTGCATATTCTGTGACAGCATTTTTGCGGACGGGCTGCTTTCGCACAGGATGAATGACACACCGTGTTGTTCCCTTTCTCGTCGGAGGCTCATAAAGCCCACTCAGAAGAAGAATCACAAACGTCATATCGTATGTCAGGGATATCTGTCCTGTAACCCCATAGCGTTCTCTCAGTTCCCGGCAGAGACCGCAGTAAAACGAGCGGTACAGGTCAAAATCTTTGAATTTGATTTCAGGCTTGTTCATTACTATATAACCAAACATAGAACCTCCGGCCATACTCTGCCCTCACCAGGCATTCAGCTTTTTTTGATGAACTTCTCGTGACATTTCGGACAGTCGATCTCTATCCTGCCCTTGCCCTTCGGTATACGGATCTTCTGTTTGCAGTTTGGACAGGAATAAATATGGTATTCCTTTCTCTGCTGCATAAGATTCTTTTCACGACAGAACCATTGTCTTATACCGGAAGTAACCGAAAGGTATTTCTGATTCTCGGCATAACGTTTCTGTATATCTCTGGAGAGCATTCTGTAATAAGTATAAAGAATCGCCAGAAGTCCCAGCGTATCACACGCTGCACCCACTCGATTCCGTATAAACATAGACAGAATGATTGCCACAAATGCAAAACCCATCGTGAATTTTGCAAATGCATCTACACCATAACGTCCTTCCATAAACTTTATAAATTTTTCTCGCATGCAAATCCCTCTTTCTTTCATGCTGACATCAATAATTCCAACATCAGATTCCTTTTTTATCTGTCATTACATACCTGGAAAATGTAAAACTTAAGATAATAGGATTCGTCGGATGACCACAGGATAGGATGATCCGGAGCCTGTGTCCTGTATTCCACCTGACGCAGTCTCTTATGTGCACTTCTTGCAGCCTGTCCGATCGTCCTGGTAAACAATTCATAATCCATGAAATGTGAGCAGGAACAGGTTGCCAGAAATCCTCCGTCCCTGACCAGTTTCATACCGCGAAGATTGATTTCTCTGTAACCTTTGACCGCATTTTTGATGGAACTGCGGGATTTTGTAAATGCCGGTGGATCCAGGATCACGACATCATATTTCTCATCATCCTCCGCCAGCTTCGGAAGCAATTCAAAGACATCTTCACAGATAAATTTAACCCTTCCCTCCAGGCCATTTAACTTAGCGTTCTCCTGTGCCTGGCGAACTGCCAGCTCTGAAGCATCCACACCTGTAACTTCTCTTGCCCCTGCAATTCCTGCATTCAATGCAAAAGAACCTGTATGTGTGAAACAATCCAGGACTCTTGCATCCTTACATAACTTCTGAATCGCAAGACGATTGTACTTCTGATCCAGGAAAAATCCGGTCTTCTGTCCATCCTTGACATCAACCTGATACCTGACACCATTTTCAACAATTTCGACCAAAGTCGGGAATTCCGGTCCGATAAATCCCTTGTAAAGCTCCATACCTTCCTGCTTGCGGACCTTGGCATCGCTTCTTTCATAAATACCGCGGATTTTGATTCCATCCTCTGCAAGTACACCCCTGATAAGTTCCAGGATCATTTCTTTCCAGCGGTCAATTCCCAGTGCCAGAGACTGTACAACCAGCACATCCTCAAATTTGTCAACGGTAAGTCCCGGTAAAAAATCAGCTTCGCCAAAAATCAATCGACAGCTCGAAGTATCCGTTACCTTTTTTCTGTATTCCCATGCATCTCTTACTCTTCTTTCAAAAAAATCTTCATCAATCCTCTGATTCTCATCTCTTGTTAGAAGGCGTACCGTAATCTTGGAATTCGTATTGATAAAGCCTCTTCCCAGCGGATATCCGTCAAAATCATGCACCAGCACGATATCTCCGTTTACAAAGCTTCCCATGATACTGGAAATCTCATTATCAAATACCCACATTCCACCAGATTTGAGAAGTCGACCCTCTCCCTTTTTCAGTGTAACCACTGCAAGACTCATATTATTTCCCCTTTCGGCTATCATTCTCTATCATTTTCCCAGTAAAAAGATTTCCTTTTATTCTATCACAGATGTTTTTAGATTTCCAGTTTTTCACAGACCTCACAGAAAAAACTCATTTTTATCGAGTGAATAACAAAGTAAGCTAATTTCCCGTAAAACACAGAAAACCGCAGTCTCCCAAACATTCAGGAAACTGCGGTCACCGGATTCATTCATTAATATCTATAACGATTAAATACACTCCTAATCACGGATCAATATGTTTCTTCGTTATAGGTTTCTTCATTATAAGACTCTTCATTGTAGGATTCCTCGTCATAAGAAGCTTCTCCTGCTGACTCCTGCTGTGCAGAATCATCTGTGGTTTCTCCATAAAGCTTCTCAAAGAATTTCATCGTATCATTGTACAGAGTCTGTCTCTCATCGGCTGTTCGTGTCACAAGAATATCATCTGCTGCCGGCTCAGTTTCAATGCTGAAGATCTTCTTCATATCATTGTTGATCATATTGAGCTGTGCAGTCATATAAACATCTGTATCAGCCGGTACATAAGAAACTCCGCCATCCTTAAGCACATTCAGATAAGCTTCAAGAACCTTTCTGGTAAGCTTATCAGCTGTATCTGCGTCAAGTGTAACTGTCGGCTGCTGTGCATTTTCTACTACAGCCTGCAGAACTGCAAGATCTCCTTTATACTCTCCCTGACAGAACTGCTTAGCCTGTTCGAACTGTGCCTTGGATGCATCATCGAGAGAGTCTGTATTTAAAGCATCCTCTGTTCCTTCTGTGGTTGTCTGATCGGAAGAATCCGTATTCTTCTCGGTAGTCTCACCATTAGATTCATCTGTGGAACCTGTCTCTTCACCGTTTTCCTCCGGAAGTCCTGTTCCATCATCTGAACTGCTGTCAGATCCATCCGCTGAATCTGTCTCTTCCGGTGTTTCTGATGGTTCTTCATAATAGTCATCCTGCGTGCCGTCCTCTGTGGCATCCGGAATACCCAGACCCTCATCAGAACTGTCAGAATCATCACCATTCTCAGATTCTGTCATTCCAGTTGCCTCTGCCATTCCTGCATCCTCTGTATAAGATTCCTTGACATCATCCCCCAGAACATCTGTATTCACATCTTCTGTAATATCTTCGCCATCGCTGGAATCTTCGTCTGCCATATCGTCTTCTGACTCAGAAGAGTTGTCATCATCTGAAGTCTTATTCAGATTCTGCTGAATACTTTCAAGTGTCTGCTTCATATCCTGAATATCATAGTTCTGCTGCACGATTTCCTGAAGAAGTGCTGTGATAGTAGTCAGTTCATCAGAACTCAGAGAAACATTATTCTGAACTGCAATATTGTTGACAATATTATAGATCTCATCTGCATTCTGAACATTGTCACCGATGATCTGAAGCTTTGCCTGGTTGATGATGTTGGTCGCATTATCACCGCCAACCTGCTTTGCAACATCTCCGGTAACTACTACCTCCTTGGTTGCCAGATCCTTCTTGGTAGAATCAAGCTGCTTACCACTGGCTGACTCATAGGCCATCATAACGCCTGTAAGAGCACCGGTTCCGGAAACCTCATAAGGGCAGGCTGCAACAGCCTCACAGTTGGAAATACCTGCTGTGGAAAGTGCATTGGCAAGCATATTGCAGGTTACATAGTTAAGGTTTGCTGTACGCACCTTGATACCGCCGGACTGTGTTGGCTTTACATAAGCACAGCTTAAGGTTCTTGTACCAATCTGTTCACTGGAAATATATTTGCCGAGATAATTTCTCTCATCCTGATTGTTTACTGTAATGATCTGAACTTGATTTGCATCCGCCTTGAAATATTTCATCATGGTATTCTTCTGCTCATCTGTCAGATCAGCTCCCAGCGTTACTACCTTTGATGCATCGGCCATTACCGGCATCGGGGTACTGACTGCAAGACACATGCTGCACAGTGCTGCTACGATCAAGCTTCTTTTTTTCATATCCATTCCTCCATTATAATGTGATTCGGCAGATCAAAATCTGCCTTCATAATTCTTCTTTAACAAGTGTCTTCATTATACCACAACATTTTGCAGAATTGTATTTTTAATTTCATTAACTGTCAATGACCTGTTTTTGCATATTTACATAATGGCACCTGCAGCTGCTATATCCGAAATCCAGAAAGTTGCTGTTTTGTTGAACGGTATCGCAAACAGGACCACATTTTACACAATCATAACAATACCTGCAATATTTCCCAGATCATTGTTTACACCGAAGATTCCGTGTTTACTCATTTTAAGAGCAACATAACGGTAACTGTTCACAGGTAATATTTCAGGAAAATGAATTCGTCTCGATTTCATTTATCTCTTCCTCTAATAAGGCTATCTCTGAATAAATAGCATTGATTTTATTTTTCTTTTCATCAATGGACTTCTGTGCGTTATCGCGTTCAGTCTCTGCCTGTTTCCGTGTCTTATCACTTACTTTTCCTATAAATCTTCCAATAAGCAGATTAATGATCGCATAAATAATTCCCGCAGGAATGGCAATCACTACAAACCCACAGCATAACATAAACACACCAAATGCTATCACACACACAACCAACATAGCTACAACGCTCAGTATGTTTCCTATATCCAGTCCTCCATCCGTCTTAAGCCCCCAGAATTGTTTAACAGCATCCCACGTTATTTTTCCATCAAATCCATATCTGTAAATTATATAGACAATCAGGGATATACAAATAATCCATGCTATAGTCGTTGTTTTTTTATCTGCTTTTGCATCTTTTTCTATCAGTTCCCTGCGTTCTTCTATAATTGTATGTAATGTATTTATTTCATTTTGCTCTTTTGAAATTTCATCCTTCATATATGCCACGGCACTTCTTAAATCGCTCAGCTCTTTCTGACCGGCTTCCTCTGCCGGCTCCTTTTGCGTATTGTGGGAGATTCTCCATTTTTTTGTCAGCCTGGCAGAGACCTTCGCCAGTGTTCTGTGATATATATAATCCATTGTTCTGCCATGCCCGCATTCTGCACAGATTTCTGCCATATCTTCATTTTCTTTTTCACAACGTATGCATTTCCACATGTAACTTTACTCCTTCGTTTCTCTTGTCCAATATATTCCCCTCATTTTTTCAGTGTCATTTTTGTTTATTGTTTCAGGAAATGATCCATGTTAATTTCTGTAAATGACCGTATCACTGGATACTTTGTCTCCATATCTGGTTCTTTTTCCTGAGTATACCAGATACCTCGAAGACCGCTGTTCCAGGCTCCTTCTACGTCTTTCTTGTAATTATCACCGATGAATGCACATTCAGCTGCCTGTACACCGGATTTTTCCACACAGATTTCAAAAAGATGCGGATGCGGTTTTTCTACCCCTGCCTCTTCACTTGTAACAATGAAATCGATGTATGGGGAAGCGCCGATCGCCTCCAGTTTCCTGTACTGGATATATGCTGTCATATCGGTTCCGACTCCAATGCTGATTCCACATTTCTTCAGTTCTCTCATAAAGTCCAGTACTCCGGGAGATGGCTTTAACTGACGGATCAGAGTATCCCAGTATGCATGGTACATATTCCGTGCATGCGGAAAAAGCGGTTTTTCCCAAAGTTCAAGCATACATTGCATACGCAGGAGACGGCTGTGGATTGCAGCTGTGTCTGTACCGATTCTGCCAATCATGATCTCTCCTGCCTTTTTGTAACAGCTTTCCATTTCCTGTTCATGGATTCCAAAAGCACTCTCACAATAATCTGCCAGTGCCTTCATTCCATACACATGATTTTCATCATAGCTGTATAAAGTATTATCAATATCAAAAATCACTGTTTTTATGGAAGGTCCGGAATCTGAAGTGTTTCCTTCTGAAGAAGCAGTTACTGCTGGTGTCCGGACCAGATCCTCAAATTCCATCTGAAGACCGGATGCGATCTTGCACAGAACACCAATGGATGGATTTGCCTGACCTCTTTCGATCTGTGCCAGCATGCTCTTGCTGACCCCCGTCCTGTCAGCTATCTGATCCAGACTCATACCCCTGTGCTGACGGAAGCTCTTTAAATTTACTGCTATATTATTTGCTAAATAATCCATGATCGTCATCTCTTTCTCTTAAGTAACGAATATTGTTATGCTGCTTTCCTGACTCTTATCTTACCTTATTCTTCTCTGTTTGACTATACCAAAAATGCCGGCATATCTCTGTTTTGCTACAGACATATGCCGGCATTGGCTTTCTCTACTTTTCTGTGAATGATCACTCCAGGATATGCTCTCTTCCCATGGAGATAATTGTTCTGACATGGTCATCTGCCAGTGAATAAAAAATGGATTTTCCTTCTCTTCTGTTCTTCACCAGTTTATTCTGTTTGAGGATGCGAAGCTGGTGCGACACTGCTGACTGTGTCATATTCAAGACTTTTGCAAGATCACACACGCACACCTCTGCTTCAAAGAGAACAAACAGGATTCGGATACGGGTAGAATCTGCAAAGACCTTGAACAGATCTGCCAGATCATATAATTCTTCCTCATCCGGCATCGTCTCATTTACAATCTTGAGCAGGTCCTCATGTATCTCCTCACATTCACAGCTGATCACTTCTCTTTCTTCTGCCATAATCGTCTCGCTTTCTATATTGTTTCTGTTACAGTTTCTTTACAAACAGAGTTCTGATCGCATTGAGTACTGCAAGAATCATAACTCCGACATCTGCAAAAATTGCAACCCACATATTTGCAATACCCACAGCACCAAGGAGCAGACAGATCACCTTAATGCCAATTGCAAAGTAAATATTCTCATACACGATCCGCATGCATTTCCTTGCAATCCGGATTGCCTTTACAATCTTCATCGGGTCATCGTCCATCAGAACTACATCTGCTGCCTCGATCGCCGCATCAGAGCCAAGAGCCCCCATTGCAATTCCGATATCGGCTCTGGAAAGTACCGGTGCGTCGTTGATACCATCACCGACAAAGGCAAGCTTCTCTTTTTCTGATTTTTTCGCGAGAAGTTCTTCGACCTTTGTCACCTTGTCAGCCGGAAGGAGTTCACTGTACACGCGATCAACGCCAAGTTCTGATGCAACCTGCTGTGCAACTCTGTCAATGTCTCCTGTCAGCATGACAGTTTCTTTAATACCGTTTTTCTTAAGTTTTGCAATCGCCTCTCTGGAAGTCGGTTTTGGAACATCCGAAATCAGGATATGCCCTTCATAAACACCATCAATTGCCACATGGATAACGGTACCTGCAGAATGGCATTCTATCGGCTTCACATAGATGCGTTCCATCAGTCTTGCGTTTCCGACTGCAACAGAAACACCATCCACCTTCGCCATAACACCATTTCCGCTGATTTCTTCTACATCAGACACTCGATTCTGATCGATTTCCTTACCATAGGCATTCTTTAAACTACGGCTGATCGGATGTGTGGAAAAACTCTCCGCAAGTGCTGCGTATTCAAGGATTTTTTGTTCTTCCATCTTGTTATGGTGAACACCGACTACCTCGAACACACCTTTTGTCAGTGTACCGGTCTTATCGAATACAACATATTTTGTCTGGGCCAGCGTCTCCAGATAGTTGGAGCCTTTTACCAGAACGCCTGCATTGCTGGCTCCTCCAATCCCGGCAAAAAAACTGAGTGGAATACTGATCACCAGAGCACACGGACAGCTGATTACAAGAAAGGTCAGTGCTCTGTATATCCACTGTCCCCACTGTGGTGCTGCATGAAGAATTCCCATACTTACAAGTGGCGGAAGAACAGCCAGGGCAAGTGCTCCATAGCAGACTGCCGGAGTATAATAGCGGGCGAATCTGGAAATAAAGTTTTCAGATCTGGATTTGCGGGAACTGGAATTCTCCACAAGTTCCAGGATCTTGGAAACTGTAGATTCACCAAATTCTCTGGTCGTGCGGATCTTGAGTACACCTGTCATATTGATGCATCCGCTGATGATCTCATCTCCGGGCTTTGCGTTTCTCGGAAGACTCTCTCCCGTAAGTGCGCTGGTATTCAGTGTGGTAGTTCCTTCCAGGATCACGCCATCGATCGGAACCTTTTCTCCAGGCTGTACAACGATGACTGAACCGATTTCAACCTCATCAGGATCTACTTTTTCTAATTTACCGTCCTTTTCTATGTTGGCATAGTCCGGCCGGATATCCATAAGTTCGCTGATATTGCGACGGCTCTTTCCGACAGCATAACTCTGAAAGAGTTCACCGATCTGATAGAAGAGCATAACTGCCGTACCTTCTTTGTAATCCCGAAGCAGGATTGCTCCTATGGTTGCCACCGCCATCAGGAAATTCTCATCAAATACCTGCTTATTGCAGATTCCCTTGAACGCCTTTTTCAAAATATCATATCCGATCACAAGATACGGAATCATATAGAGTGCAAATTCCAGATATCCGTCAACCGGAAGCAGGGACAGCACTACGATCAATGCAAATGCTATAATAATACGTGTCAGCATTTTTTTCTGCTTTTTGTTCATATTCTCTCCTCCTTTGCCCGTCGGAAAATGTCGGAATGCTCTGCCGCAGCAGAGCATCCTTAATACTTTCTACTACAATATATTTATGGTTAATATCCCTTA
>UMBU01073996.1_pt1 | contig 16526 bp, 9 predicted proteins | sample 1964051 | NCBI WGS metagenome assembly UMBU01 (sample SAMEA4835949, study PRJEB28245) | human gut metagenome | biome: gut microbiome; material: fecal sample | place: Denmark | collected 2008
TTTTATCGCTGGATTTCTGGCAGGACACCGTGACCTATGAGAGGAGTACCATGCCCACGGGAACCATTGGCTGCGAGGTGCTGAACATCCCGGACAGTACCATTGAAGAGCTGGATACTCCCTGCAATGTGCTGAACCAGCTGCTTCAGGGGATGAACACCGGTTCCGTGGATATGGAGCTGCTGCCGCAGGTGCAGCAGGCCGCTGGCGAGATCATCTCCTTTTTACAGGCCACGCCACCGTTCTCCCGCCTGAATCGAAGCTATTTTGAGCAAAAACTTACAGCCATCTTTTCCGAAGAATACATGGAAGATGCCAAAGCCTATTTGCAGCTCACCCAGCAGGAGCAGTTGATCTGTGCTTTGACTGGTCAGCACAGCAAGGCAACAATGCTCGTCCGAATAGCGCAGGTGTTGGGGCATTTGAGCTATTCTCTGGGGCAATACAAGGAAGCCCTGACGAAATTTGCAGAGCGGTTGAGTGAACCAGGTTATGACCGCACTCCGGACGGCTATGCGGCGATGTTCGGGCAGTTCTTCAAAGGTGAGCCAACTTTATCGCTGGATAACCCGGCTTGGATGACCCTGACCAATGCTTCGGTGCAGTATGTAGCCGCCACTCGACCCGGAAAGATGGAGCCTCAGCTGGTCAAGCGGATGCACTATGTCTCCTTTGTGGGGATGTTCCGTTCCGATCTGTTTGAGGGGCTTTGTGTGGGCCATGCACCCAAGAAATGTCCCATCTGCGGCAGATGGTTTCTCACCATTGATGCACGGCATACCAAATACTGCGGTGGTCTGGCCCCCGGCGACCAACGGGGACGGACGTGTCGGCAAATCGGCAATCTAAGAGGCCGGGAGCAGCGGGAGCTTGCAGACGATCACCCCATCAAGGCCATTTATACCCGCCGTATGAACACCATTTTGCAAAGCACCCGCCGTGGAAAGTTGGATGAAGAGACGGCAGCAGCTATGAAAAAGCTGGCAAAAGATAAGATGCTCCGTGCGCTTTCAGATCAGCGTTATGCCAGCACTGTCTATGAGCAGGAAATGACCCAGGATGCACTTTTGAAGGCCGTACAAAAGAAATAAGCAGCGAAATATTTGAAAGGTGGTGAGGGAAAATGGATACAGCGTGGACATGGGAACTGCCCGGCTACTGTGCCAAATACAGCTTTTTGACTGAAACCAAGGGCTTGACCATGCGGGAAGCGGAACGCATCTTTCAGCTTGACCCGGAACCGCCTGCTCTGGAAAATATGAACGACTACATCATTGAGGCTGTGCGGAGCCGTGAATTGCGCTGGTTCTCCTTTTTCCTGCACTGCTATGAAAATCGGCTTAATGGCCGTGTTCGCTGTTTCCTGCTGCGGGAGGGACTGGATCGCTATGACCCGGAACGCTTTTTAGACTACAAAATGGGCTGTGTGCTTGCCATGCTGGATTGCCTCCGGGAATACGATCCCGCACAAGGAGCAGATTTTCTGACCTATGCCCATCATTTTATCGGGAACGCCCTTTTGACCTGCCGGATGCAAGAGGAGGCTGGTTCCTTTGAAAATGTGGATGAGTACAAAGCTGTGCGTGGGATTGCTTGGCTCTATAATCAATCCGGTCAGTCTGAACAGGCGGCAATCCAGAAATATGCCCAGAAAAACGGTTGTACCGAGGAAACCGCAGCAAAGTTTTTAGCATTGGCCAAGCAAAATCGAAGCCGTGTTCCGTTTTATCAGATCATTCAGGATGAGGACAGCGAAGAAACCGGCGAGGATGTCAGCTGGGATGACCATTGGGACTATGCGGAGATTCTATGGAACGGTATCCGGGCTGAAGCTGTCCGAGAAGCGTTTGAAAAGCTGAATTACCGGGAACAGACCCTTTTGGAAAAGAGAAACGCCATCTGTATGACCTGTGGGCGGGTCAGTCCCATCAGCACCCGGTTGACCTTTGAAGAACTGGCAGTCCTCTTTGAGGGCAGCACGGCCAGTGGTGCAGAACGGGCCTACCGTAAAGCCGTGGATCATTTGGCCTGTCTGCTGACAGAAGCCGGAGTGCTTCATATGATCCGACTGAAACGCAAGTCCCAGACCAAACGCAAAAAGAAAATCGCCGCCGCTGCCTACCTATATCAGGTGGACAACGACGGCGAATGGGGTGAGATTTCGTTTGATTTTGAGGCTGGAACAGCGGAGATTATCCGCTTGGCAGAGTGGGATACGATGGCAAGCAAGAAATTTGCAAAAAAAGTAATTACTCTTATTTTGAAAAATGGGAATCTTCAGGTAAAGGAATCTATTCTCCCCGTTTCTTGTTAAAAGCATTTTTCTATTTTATTTGAGTAAGTTCGTCGTCATTCTACACCTAAAGCCTTGTACACTGCATCTTCTGCACTCTGATAGAAAATAAGGTTAAAGCATCCTATCAATTCTGACGGCACTGTCCCGAGATCAGCGGCAGACGTGATCGGCAAAAGCACTTTTTTCGCACCGCTGTCAAGGCATACTTGAAGGGAATTTGCAAGCTCATCCACTTTGATCATTGTACCGGCGATGCTGATTTCTCCCAACACGGCTAGACTGCTGACCATAGGCTTATTCAGTGCGACGGATGCCAGTGCAATCAGTGTCGGGAGAGCAAGCTTGTTCGTCATACCAATTCCCTGCATATCCTGATAGTTGACGATGTAGTCCTTTGTCGTGGTGCTGATTGCTCCGCTGATGCGCCCTGCATTGGCTTTCAGGAAGTTGAAGGCGGTATTTGTCGCTTCTCTCGCTTCGCGTTCTGAGCCAAGTCCTGTTCGCTCGAATTTACCGTTACCAGGAAGCATCTGTGATTCCAACCGAAACACACCAATCATGCCAGACTTCCCCTGCGAAACAGTATAGACCTGGCCGGGATTGCACATTCCTTCGGGGATCAGCTTGCCACCGCCCTGCTCCGGTACGGAAACATAGTATTCTTCAAAGTTGTCTTTGTCGATGTAGGAAAAATTCACATCATAGAACTCCATGCCGCCCAACTTTTTCAGCTGCTCCTTGACACGGCGGCGCATCTCCAATGCAAGCTTCAAAATCTCTTCCAGTTGTTCTTTCGTAAACTCGCCGTCAGGGTAGAGCAGCTTCAAGAGGCCTCCGACCATCTTCCGAACAGCAATGGTGTCACGCTGGTTGAGGTTGGAGCCTAGACGGAAATATTTATCCAGCGCATCCCCATACTGCTCCTTGCGCAGCTCCCGGATAAACTCCGCCAGATAATCCGTGATAAACCCATAGTCATCTGTGAAATGCTCCGGGCGGAACTTCGGGATTTCCCAACCGGGAAGATAGCAGTGAATCCGGTCAAGGAAAGCCGTATCCGTACCCATTTCAGGCGGGAAGGGGTCAAAAAGGCTGGATGTCTTGAGCAGCACATCCACGCTCTGATTGATATTTCCAACGAATACCATCGAGGCAGTCGCGGCCTTTTCCTCTTTGCCTCGGGCAAAGGAGCCGGAGGCCATGTAGTCTTTCATGATTTGGATGCCGTCTTTATCTTTGAACTTGATACCGGCAACCTCGTCAAAAGCAACACAGTCCCATAATCCGACAAGACCAACCGTTTTGCGTCCCATGTTATAAAACAGATTGGCAACCGTTGTCTGACCACCGGAAACAAGAATACTGTTCGGTGAAATTTCTTTGTAAAGATGGGATTTGCCAGTGCTGCGCGGCCCCAACTCACAGAGGTTGAAGTTATTTTCTACAAGCGGGATCATACGGATCAGAAGCAGCCATTTCTCGCGGTAAGTCAAGGAGTCCGGTTCCATACCGATGGAGCGCAGCAGCACATCCATCCATTCGTCCTGCGTAAATGCTTTCCGCCCCTGTTTCAGCTCTTCAATATCCACATGGGGCATCTGGATGGGGTTGAGCTTTCGGATGCTGATCGGCGTTCCGTTCCTGTCTTCCTCCATATACTCATAGTCCAGTTGCACGATGCACCAGATACCGCCGCAAAGCAGCCGGTCAAATTTGGCGGGATATTCCTCGTCTATGGGGATGTTCTTCAGCCCGAGGTTGGAGAACTCCGCCTCATAGAAATCCCGTTTGATATTCAGGCTCACCGTGATTTTATCAATCACGGTATAGCTGCCCCGCTGCCGCAGGACAGAGAGAATCTTCTGCGCCTCATCTGGGCGGACGAAGTTATCCGCGAGAATGCGCTTTACGCTCTCTACGCCTTCCTCAATAATCTCCGGATCATCAGAGCTGCAATACTGTCCCAGAAGAAATTCAAGGACATAGACCGGAACATTTGCCCCTTCCTTGATTTTCTTGGTCAAATCCTTGCGTACAATCTTTCCATCAAAATACTGACGCAGTTTTGATTTGATGACAGCTCTTTTGTCCTCGTTTTCTGTCACATCAACCACTCCAATCGCCTCCTGTCACACCGGTATTCCCTTAAAAGCCAAAGCCGTAGTCATCGGCAAAGGCCATGTCCATGATGACAGGATGCCGGAACACCTCAAGCCCTGTTGCATCATCGTATATCACGAAGAAATACTGCTTGTCCTTGTCGTACTTTTTGTCTTTGAACTGGAATTTCATGCGGAAGATACGCTTAGACGCATTCTGATCACGGCTGTCAGCAATACAGCTATTCTCGTTGGAAATCCGTTCGTTGTCATCAGAGACGAAGAACAGACGATAAGTAGCCGCTTTGACTACATCGCTGACCGGCTCGGATTGGATGAAATCCAGTATAGTGATCTTGTTGGTGATTTTCCGCACCATGCTCACCAGTGCAATTCCCGCACTCCGCGTCTCCATGTGTCCGCGTTCCATCTTGAGGGCGAGAACCGGCACAAGCATTTCCTGCGGGGATGAGCCGCCATGTACATAGTTCTGCCCGCCGCCCGTCACTTTGAATACATCGTCGCTGATGGGGTACGACACCCACTTTGTATCGGCGTTCCGAAGGATTTTGCCCAGCTCCATGCTGGCGATACCGTCTCCCGAAATGGGTTCCTGCGATACTACAAAACGCCGGTTGATGAAAGCGGTCTTGCCCTTGATCCCCTCAATCTTATCGCTCTCCGCAATTTCATCCCGCTTGTAGAGAAAGCCGTGATCAGCGGTAACGATAAAACGATATGTATTCGCACTGGTGGAGATACGGTGAATCAGGTCAATGATTTCTGAAATTGCCTCTTCACAGGCAACGAAAACCTCATCTTCGGTATTGGGTTTGTCTCCACGGGCATCAATCTGATTATGATATACATAAACCACCTGTTTGCCGGTGAAGATGCTCCGCAACTCAGCGACCTTGAGCGACTTGATGCTGTCAAACTGTACGCAAACGCTGTCAGGGCTGTATTTCTGCAAAACCGTTTCCCGTTCGGCAAGGTTGTCACAGGGAAGCCCATCGATCAGCACCTTGAAATCGTCTGTCATCGTAAGTTCAGTGTGTGGAAGCAAAGCGGCCATGCCGAGACGGGTATAAGATGGCAGGACGCTTAGCTGTACTTCCAGCTTCGCCGTACACTTGGGGTCATCCTGCATCCGGCGGAAAAGCTCCTTGCCCACCTCATAGCGCATGGCATCGGAAATGATGACCACCGTGCGCTCCTTGGCGTTTTTCAAATTGCGGGCATAGAAATCCTGCTGCAAGGGCAGCGCTACAAATGCGTCCGGCTCCTGAATGGCCGCATTCCACTTGGGAAGTAGGGTTTCCAGATATTCGTTGGTATAGATATTCTCCACCAAGTCGCGCAGAGGCTCAAAGCCCGTCGCGTCCTCGATCTGGTCATAGGCGGAGTAGAACCGGCGGTATTCCCAGTCAAGACGGAAATCCTCTTCCTGATACTGGCGCAGAATGTCTTTGAAGCTGTCCCGGCAGTGGTAATTTCCGGCCTGAATAATCTGGTATGCGCTGCTGAGCATCCGATAGCATACACCTGTTTTCTCCCCAAAGTGCATTTTGCTCCGTTTATCACAAACTTGAGGAATTTTCAGGCCGTCCAGCGTTGCCCCCATGTCTTCGGCCAGAAGCCGCTCCACGATCCATTTTATGAGAATCCGGTCAATCGCAAGGAAAGTATCGCAATTCACCAAGTCCTCGGCGGGATAGGCAGAGAAAGCCTTGTTTGCATTCAGGCCATTGGCAACATGAGCGGAAAGTTCGTCATACCGGCCTCGGTACAGGATGTTGTTCATCAGGTTGTCCATAAAGGCAATAATATTCCCGGCCTTATAGGAGATGAAAGCCTTCCACGGTTTCGGAAGTTCGGCCTGCACATACTTTGCCGTATAGGTGACGAACATAGTCACGACCAGCTTTTCCAGCGTCGGCTTGACATCCGTATAGCCAAAATGCTGCTCGCAGAGTTTCCAGAAATCATCCAGCAGCCCGTATTTCTCTACCTCGGACAGGAATTTATTATCTGCAAGCTCGCTGTCTGTCAGCATAACCCGGATCACTTCTTCAAAGGAACAGGTACGGGTACGGCAAATGGCAGACAGAAGGCCCGTGATGATGTTCTCTTCGTTGAAGTTTTCGATTTCAAGGTCATAGAAACGCTGCGTCCGCTCCTTGTTGGCAAAGAACTTGATATGCTTTTCGATGATGGGCTTGTACTTCTCGTCAATTCCCAAATCGACCGAAAGCAGCGAAGCACGGTCGGCCAAAAAGCGCTTGGAGTAAAGCAGCGTGTCCTCCAGATGGTTGTCCCTCACATCCGGCTTTGGGAAGGGCGCATAGATGAGATAGTTTGTTGTGGTGTCCTGCCGTTCCAAAAACAGCTTGGTCGCAAACTGGTTGTCCGGCTGCAAATAGTAGACCTTGGCATTTTCCAGTTCCACATTCTGCATATCCTCCACAAACTCGCCGTTGTCATCGTACCAAAAGACGAGTTTACGGGTATCACCGGTAAACTCCGCATTCAGACGGTCTATGATTTGTTTGATGTTCATTTCTGCCATGCCGCTTACTCCTTTTGGCCTGTGACTACCCACGAGCCATTTCTGTTGGTCCCTTCACGCCGCAGCTTCCCTCTCTTTTGATGGCTGCGCATAATGCGCTTGACAGTGGAAAGAGATGCCCCCACTTCTTTCGCAATCACCCCTTGTGTTGCTGCCGGGTTTTTCAAAATAATGCTCAAGACCGCTTCTTCATTGGGGTCAATGGGTTCAACTTTGGTGTCGTTGGTGTCACGATCTTTGGGGTCAATGACACCATTTTTAATATTAGAGTGTTGATGATTATTACAATATGAAGTGTTTATCTTTAGCATCTCTTTCTGTAATTACCAATAACCTTTTAATCCTCCAAATTCTTAATACATCATTCAGATATTGGTTTAATGTTTCCCCCAACTCAGGATCAGGATCCCATGCGCCAGATGTATTGATAACTAAGATTAAGTGGATTTCTTTCTCTAACAGATTTGGATTTACCATAGCATTAGGAATATTGTTTTGCGAATATCTTTTCAAGAGTATATTTCCATACAGAGATAAAGAATGACGCATTTTCAAAACGATCTCATTTATATACTTGTCATACGCTTTTTTCTTCTTCTCTTTCTCATCGGATGGAATACCTGCCAAGATCTGTCTTGGACATGAAGATTTTGCCTCGATGAAATAGAGATTGTTCCCCCTTCGTAAAATAAACTCACAAGATTTTATTCCATTTTGACGAAGGCTCTTTGTATACTGCTCACTTGCTTCAATTCGGAAAACCTGATTCTCATCATATTCTCCAAACTCCATTCCAGACTCTCTAATGATTACTCCCATCATAACACCTCTGTAATTTCCTGTCGGTAGAGATCAACCGATGTCTGAATGATGGAGTTTTTTGGCATCCCATCGCTGAGATTACAGATTTGAGGTTCATTGTCCTTGGTTAGAGAGATACAAGTTACTTCATTAGGGTATTTCAAAGCAATTAAGAACAGCTTTTTAATCACAAAATAGGAGTGAGTGGAAATAAACACTTGAATCCCCATCTCGTGAGAAATGTCAGCAATCATATCTAAAAAATCACAGATTGCCTTGGGATGCAGTGCAGATTCTAATTCGTCTATAAACAAGATGGATTCCTTGTTTATATAGCCATTTCCAAGCAGTCGATCCATTATAGAGATTTTCTTAACGCCTTCTGCTGTTGCACCAATGGCAAATTTTTGGTTTGTATCATTTTTATAATACCATTTTCCACTGTCCTCGTCATAGTCGACTTTCCCGCTGATAACATCATTCAGTCTTTTCCGAGCTTTCGAGAATGCGTTATAATTTTTCCCTCTGGAAGGCGAAATCCGAAGAGCTTTTACCAAATCATAATAAGTGTCATCAAATCCAAAAGACTTATCAACTTCTCTTGATTTCAAAATGACCGAAAAGAGAGAAAGCACTTCTTTTGCAGGGATAAAGATAGAGTTGCCTTCTTTCTGAGCTTCCGGCGCAGTCACATTAACAACCTTTGTAGTAGTACTCTGAGAAAACTGATATTCCATACAGTTCTGTTCGTGATCTGTCTCCACTTTAAAGCACAGGGGATCGTCCGACGAACGGTACACAAGATCTCCCAACTTTTCAACCTGAAACGTCCACCGAAGTTTTTCGGCGAGAATTTCATTCATAGAACGAATATCGTCCCCACGCTTATAGTCCTCCATTGAGCGAATAGCTGAATAAAGTGCTTTCAAAAGAAAAGTTTTGCCTGTTGCATTTTCACCAATGATAAGGTTGATGTTAGAAAACTCTGAACATCTAAATGCAGAGATATTCCCATAGTTTTGTAGTTCAGCCGCTTTGATTTTGAAGCTCAAAATTTATTCCCCCTTTTCGTTTTGATTAGAGCGATGCTATCATTGATTGTAACCTATTTGTTTATAGAAATACAACGAGAATAGGAATTCTGGTCTATTTCTCTTTAGCCATAATATTTTTGGAATCTGCCAACACCTCATAGAACTTCCCATCGCCTGCGGTCTGGAGTTTGCGGTAGTTGACCTTCACGCCGTCATCCAAGTCCAGCTTGATACGGCTCAGGGCGAGGTGGGCGATCATCTCGTCATAGTCGCGGCACTCCTTGAGCTGCTTTTGGAGCTTTTCCTTCCGCTTAGTGGAAGCGGCTACCTCGCGAGCGTTTTGGCTGTGGTCGATCATATCCTGCATCCGGCCAATCTCGGACTCATAGACGCGCTGCATCTTGTGGAGGTAATCCACGCGGAGGTTGCCGATGGTGTCCGGCGTGTAGCGGTGGAGGTAGATCAGCGCCTTGAAGCCGTTCTGCTTGCCGCTGTCGAACAGCCAGTAAATCGGGCGCTTCTGGTAGGTTTTGCAGTGGTCTTTGAAGAAATCCTTGAGGAAATAGCTGCGGATGATCTCCCGACTGCTGTTGCCTTTGCCGCCCAGCGCCACGGCGATGAAGTCCAGATTTTCTTCCAGCGTGTCCGAGCCATAGACGGCTTTCAGCCAATCACATAGGCGGGAGACAATATCGTCTTCCAAATACTCTTCATCGGTGATAGGGATAACGCCATCCACATCCGGCTCATAAGAAAGCAAAGTAGCATCTTCCCAATTTTCTGCATTATGGAATCTGGGATAGTGATAATTCGCCAGTGAAATTCCAGCATACCCGCCTTCAATCGGATCACCCTGTTCATTAAGAGCTGCTTGTCCTTTGAATTTCCAATATACAGAATCAAAATCTCCTCCGGCAAAAACAAGCCCTTGCTTGTCCAGCGAGTAGCGCCCAAACATACAGCCCACGGCGTAGGAGAGCAGGGAGACAATTTCATCCCGCTTGGTGCGAACATAGTTGCTGCCCTGCATGGATTCCGGAACATCGTCCTTGGTGTCAAAGATGCGGTGGACGGTGACATCCTTGTCCGCCACATTGGGGGTCAGCTCGTCCTGCAAGCCGTAGATGTCGATGAAAATGCGGTTTAGTTCTTCCTCGTTGGCTTTCAGCTGCAAAAAGCGTTGCTCGCACTCGGCTTTCCATGCAGTGTAGGTATCGGCGAGACGGGAAACGAAGCGGATGAGCGGGTGACGCTTGAAATCCCATGAGGATTCGTAGGAGTTCCAGTCGGTTTTTGAAATATTGATACAGCTATCTACGATTTTGTAATAATTCGTTTGAACAGACGGAATATGAACGGGTAAAGAAGAAATATGGCCTCCCTCAAAATTCATAGTTGGGGATAAGACGCTTAACAACTTCATTGCAACATTTGAATTGAGGAATGCGATTAAGGCATAAAGAATGTGACTGTCTTTTGCGTATAAACACGCTCCTGCGACATCAAAAATTGACCCTGCTGGTCTATATCGAACGGCAATTTTCCCAGATGAAATTTTTGACCATGTTCCACATTCCAAAAAATAATATTCTGTATTTGGAACCGTTGAACGGATGTGTCCGGTGTCTTCGCCAAAATGCCTTATTGCATATCCATCATTTTCCCAGTTAACAACGCAGTCCATGTTTCCATACCATCGTCTAAATGCTCCACCCTTATTATATGGAACCCATTTAGCATGAGTAGCAAGCACCTGTTCCGCATTTTCTGCAACTAAGTGACAATTCTGAATTTCCACTTCGTGCCATAATCTCACAAATGTTTCATTGCTTGCAGTTGTCATTCCTAAGCGTGTAATTCCATATTCCAGAAGTCGCTCATACTTATCAAAGGCATCAAATACTTGTGAAGAAAAATTATACGCCACCGGCGAGCCAGGAATTTTGGAGAAGTTGGATTGCTGGGCGGTGTAGCGGTTTTCACCCGAAAGGAACATCTCTTCTTTACCTTGCTGGGTGGTCGGTTCAATCAAACGGCAATAAGTGCCTTTATAATCCGCAATATGGCTGTTTCGCAGCACAAAGCTGGTGGTCTGCACCACCTCGCCGCCAATTTCCTCAAACGCTCGCGGGCCGAGGTGCGCCATGTTGACAGTATCTTTTAGCAGAAGTTTCGCCCGCAGCTTCTCAAAGCTGGACAGGAACATCCAAGCGTGCTGGGTAATCATTGCCTGATACCGATTCTTGACGGTCATCTGGCCGCAGCGCTCAATAAAGACGGCGAACAGATCGCTCTTGCTATCCGGGTAGTTCTTTTTCACAAACTCATTGAGACGGGCATCCATGTTGCCACTGCCCATATACGGCGGATTCGTCACAACCACATCATACTGCTGTGCCAGTACCTCCGCCACGCGGATCAGCGGCAGAATTGTGTTCAGGGCAGATTCCCGGTACAGGCTGATGTCGTTCTGCACCTCATCCATACGGGCATACAGCGCGGCAAAGTCCACCGGGGTGACCGTCAGGATGGAACCATATTCCTTTGCATCGCGCAGGTCGATGATAATGCTGTTCAACGCCGCTTTCAGCTTGGGGTCATTATTGGTAAAGTAGTCCCGTGTGAAAGTGTCGATGTCGTTGCTCTCTACAATGGCATAGACATGGGGCTGGATGCCGCTGGAAAAGATGCGCCGGTCATACTGGCGGGCCTTCATCATCACGGCAAAATAGGCAAGCTGTGCCGCCCGTTCGTCAATGTCCAGACCGAACAAGTTGTGTTTGAGGATGCACTGTGCCGCGTCGCGCTGGCTGTAACCATCGTTTTCGTACATCTTCATCAGCACATCAAAGGCATACACCAAGATATGGCCGCTGCCCATGCAGGGGTCGATGACCTTGATGTCCCGGACATCCTTGTATTCGCTCTGCATCTGGATTTCGTTGAGCTGCTGGCGCACTTCCTTGGTCTGCGCAGCTTCCGGCAGATAATACTTCCAGCCCATCTGCCCGGCAATTTCCTCTTCATTGGCGATGCGCTTTGCTTCGACATCATCCCAGCTCATTTCATCAAGGCTGCGACCGTCAGCGTAAACGCCCTGTTCTTTCCGCTTGTCGATGAAGATACGGCCAAGGCTGTTTTCCACCATATAGCGGACAATCCAGTCCGGCGTGAAGAGCTGCGTGACAGCAGGGATTTCCTCCTTGGTGATCTTTCCGTTCTTGGCAAAGGCAGCGTTCTTCGGCTCGGTGTTGTAATACTGGTACAGCCAGCCGATGATCTCCACTTGACCTTTTACTTCTCCGTCCTCATCAGGGTGCGTGATGTCAAAGTCCTGCTCCGGGATGTCGTGGGTCAGATGGTACACGACACCTTCCTGATCCACAACAGAGAGGTTCAGCAACAGCTCGGTGTAGTCGCTGGTCTTTTCAAACAGGGCGGGCAGGATCTCGTTCAGGGCGTTGCACTGCTTGATGAACAGCAGCCGGAACAGCTCGTCCAGCTTGTTCTCCGTTTTTAGACGCAAAACAGTCTCTTCGTCGGCAGAAGTGAAGGTCAGCTCTGCGTCGAAGGGCGTTGTAACCAAATCCGGCTCAATCTTGCCGCTCTCGGAGGACAGGACACGGATATGGGAAGGAAGATAGTCGTTGACCTCCATAAAACGGATGGCGATCAGCCGGTTGAACCATGTATAGGCGACCTCTTCCAGAATGTACTTATACGCTGTGGCATAGTTGCTGTCTTTCTCTTTCTTGAGGATCACCTCCACCAGTTTCTTGCGCTGGGGGGATGGCCTCGCCGCTGATTGCATACGGCTCAGTAGTCCCGATGTCATAGAACTCCATCGTCCCGGTAGACTGCGGCAGCGGTTCTTTGATGCCGTCCGCCGTGATTCCCATCAACCCGGCGCGATACTGGATGTCCGCAATCAGCTTATTTTGCGCCCAAATGGCGAAGTTTTTTATGGCTGTTTTATTCATTGGCGCATCCTCCTATCAGAACTCCACATTGACAATCGTGTCTTCGTCCAGTTGCGCTTCCAGCGACTTCCGAAGGCTGTCCATGTAGCGGTCAATGTCCTCCTTGCTTTCCAGACGCCAAGAGGCCGTTCCTGTCATCATCTTGATGGAGACATTCTTCGTCTTGCGGATTTTCACCGGCGTAGGAGCAACGGTCACTTCCGGTGAGGGCTTTCCGCTCTGCTTGGCTTCCTCTGCCTGACGGCGTGCCTCTTCCTCCGCTCTTTGCTTTGCCAGCTTGCGGTCAAGCTCGTCCATTTCATTGAACAGCCGAAGTTTCAGAGCATCGGCCTTGTCTGCGTAGCTTCTCAGCGTAGAGACATTGTTGCAATGGGTGGCACCATCCCGAATTTCTTGGAACTTCTCAAAGTAAGCCGTTCTCTTCTGATCGTTGTACTCCTTGGTGGATAGTACCTCCAAAACACGCTTCCAAGCCTGATCAATCGAATCAATGACAGGGGCGGATTCCTGCTGCAAAATCTTCACATAGCAGGACATGAACCGCTCCCGTAGTTCAGGAAGCTTCGGGATGTTGGCATACGGCTTTTCCTGCCGGGTGATGGAGCGCATCTGTGCGACGATGTTTTCCAGCTCATCGTTGACGATATAGGTCTTGCTGTCATCATAGATCGCAAGCATATCCAGCGCACGGGCAAAAATTGTGGATTGTTCGCCCTCAAAGAAGGTCTTGACCGGTTCGTAGTCCGCTGCAAAGTCGAAGAAATCATCCCGCTTCTTGGAAACGGTTGTAAAGAAGTCCAAAGCAGACTGAATCTGAACGACAGACTGCATCAGCGCCTTCCCGTTGGACAAAACACGCTTGCCCGGATAGGGGTATTGCTTGTAATTGACTTCCAGCCGCTCGATTTCATAAATCGTGTTTTGCGCGTAACGCTGGAAGTTCTTCATGATGGTATCTTCATCTTCCGCCGCAGTGGCCGCGCCGAAGGTTTCCTTCATCACATCCCGGACAGCCTTTTTGTCCTTATCGCTGACACGGACGCGCTCTTCCATCAGGAGCTTTTCTGCAAACGCTTTTTTGGTGATAAACCCGATGATCTCTTCCTCGGTCTTATTATTCAGGCTGACCGCTGCACCGTTGACGGTGAAAGACAGGTCGCCGCGCTTAAAGAGCCTCGCTACCAGCCAATTCACATCGTCCTCCACAAAGCCGTAAGGAGCCTTCATGAAGCGATCCTTCACCGTCTTCATAGAAGTTTTCATGTGATTGCGCGTATTCATAGCGATAAAGCCCCGTACATCATCCAGCGCATGGGCATTGCTCTCTGTGCCGCCTTCCAGAGAAAGGGCAAGCTGGTTGCTCTGATGGAGCATCTTGCGGATCTCCGCCTCGCTCATCGGTGCGTCAATGTAGGAAAGCTTGTGGTAAACCGTCTGCACCAACCGGCCAATGGCTTCATTGATCCGGCTGCTGACTTCTTTCCCGTTTACGCGGACAACATCGCCATTTACATAGATGGTTGCTTCTTTCAGTGCTTCGGTCAGGTAGAGCTTGGCGTTTTGGTTGCGCTCCCGCATTTCCACGCGCTTTGCCTCTTTGATCGTCTCGTACTTGGCAAGCTGTGTGGAAGTGTTTTTCCGAAGGAAGCCTTCGATTTTCAGGTAGGCTTGGATTTCCGTCAGGAACTCAGCATCATTGGGGAGAACGACAAGGACTTCTCTGCCTTGACCGGACATCATCCGAAGTGTACCATCGTCCGTGCTGCCGTCATACCACGGAGTCAGGACGCGAAGGCCAATGTCATAGTTCTGATTAGCCTTATAAGGGCGGTCATCCACAAACTGATTGAAGCCGAACGCATAGCGCCCATTGAATGCAGGGTAGGTGTAGCGCTTGCCGGGGAAGATGTCTTCAAAAATCATCTCCGCGACCTTGGTGATGATTTCCGGCGTTTCGACATTTTCCTTTTCGATCTCGTTGTTGACTTCCTGTTCCTCATCGGTTAGGAAGACATAGATGCTGCCGTTTTTCTGAATCAGCATCTGCCGCATCAGGACCTTCAGCGCTTCCTCCACACGGCCTTTCAGCTCAATCCGGTCATCGTCGATATTTTCAATCATCAGGCTGGTGATGTTGTCAATGTTCGCCTCAATTTCCAGCACATACTTGATCATAAAGAGGGTCTTGAGGACATTGATAGCAAACACATCCCGGTCCTTTTTCTCCGGGTTGATGTAGCTGTTGTCATAAGCCCTGATGATGACCCCGCTGTGGCTGTGATCCAGAAAGTTTTCCAGCGCATCATAGAAGCGGTGGAAGGGCACAATGACACCTATCTCTTCGTTCATGACATTGACCGCAGACTCCTTGAAGAGCGCCAGCATGGAGCGCTCGCCACCGGAAAGGTGCTTGCCGGAAGCCCCGTGGGTGCGGATAGAAGTTAATACGCTGGACAGTAGATTGAACTGGTACGGCACAAAGGGGTAGACCTCAGCAAAGTCTTCCGCACTCGCGTACAGCTTCTTTTCTGCGGTATCGTTGAATACTATCAGGTTTTTGATGATCGTTGCTTTCTGCTCGTAGAGCAGCCGGAGCGACTGTGCAGCCGGTTCGGTCTTTTCAAGGATTCTTTTCTTGATAACAGCATCCACATTGGCAGAAGAGAGGGAGAGACGGGTATCAAACCGTCCCTGAATTTTAGAGAAATCATTGCCCTTGACTTTGGTGATGGAGTCAATGTCCTGCTGGCTGGTCACGATGACCCATGCCTTGCCCATGCACTCCTTACCCAGCTCTTCGGTTACGGTTTGCAGATTGAGCATGAGCTTGGAGTCGTCGCCAATGTACTGACCGATCTCGTCCACCAGAAATACAACATGGTGGTTGTTTCCCTTGCGGTCGATATATGCCTTGACACGCTTGGCAAAGTCTTCGATGCTGATAGTATAAGGTTCTACCGCCTTTTCGCACCAGTTTCTTGCTGCCGCTTCGCTCATGAAATCCATTGAAACAAGGGCATCTACAACGCTGTCTTGAATGAAGTCGAAGTCCTGCCGGGAGTCCTCCCACGGGTCGCCGTATTCTTCCTCAAAAGTAGCCTTAAACTCATCGTAGCGGCCTTCCTCGGAAAGCCTCCGTTCCAGATCGGCAACATGGGGGATGGAACCGCAGAAGCCCTGCATCTGATTGAAGACTTTGAGGAATACATTGACGATGGCATCTTTGTTCTGCTTGCCGTTTGTTTCGCTCTTGGAGTCGATGTTGAAGAGGATTACATCCGTAGGGGTGTCAGCCGCCAGCTTCATGTCGGCAAGTACCATTGGGTCTACGATCTTTTTATCCTCGACAAAGTAGTCCATCGCCTTTCTGTCCCCGACCTGACGGTTTTCCAGAAGGTAGGACAGGATTTTCAGGAAGTGCGATTTACCGCTTCCAAAGAAGCCGGAAATCCACACGCCCATCTTTGGTGTTGTTCCCACAATCCCCTTTTTATAGGCCGAGTAGAAATCGGCAAAGTGCTTTTGAAGCTCGCGGGTAACGACATATTCCTCAAGCTCCTGAGAGACATTTGCGTCCTCGCCCTGACCTACGATAATTACGCCTTGAATTTCACGGTCAATCTTCTTGGCGAACATATCCTTTATTTTCATTGTGCTGCCTCCATCACTTCACAAGCCGGAAGGCTCTGTAATAATTATCGTCTTTGACTTCGTTGAAGAGAATCAATTCCTGTTCGTTGTATGTGC
>UMBU01059972.1_pt1 | contig 16148 bp, 9 predicted proteins | sample 1964051 | NCBI WGS metagenome assembly UMBU01 (sample SAMEA4835949, study PRJEB28245) | human gut metagenome | biome: gut microbiome; material: fecal sample | place: Denmark | collected 2008
TGTTTTCGAATTCATCATGGCTGTATTATTTTACGCACTATGTTTTACAATGCGGTTTCGTTTGCACATTGCTAAAAGCTCCTGGCCTGCCAGGGGTCGCTTAAGCAAAAAGCTTTCTCAAGCCAAAATTATTTTGCTGAATTCACTTTCGCTTCCATAGCGTAAACTGCCGGGCAGACGGTATGGAGGCTATTTCTTTCTTCTGTGCAAAACAAAAAAAGATTATAGAAGTGTAAATTGTGCCCTGTCTTTTTGCGTCCGGCACTCTATAACACTTTCATTTCATCTTTTTGTACTGAAAAAGAAAAAACAGTAAATTTCTACTCGGCGGAGGTTTCACTTTCTGTACTTTCTTCTTCACTCTCCGGATAATCATCGTAATTTAATCCCTGGAATGCGGACAGTTTATCCGCTGACATCAGATAAATATTATTGCTTCCATCGAGCTGAACATAGTAAGATCCGTCTTCTGCCTGTTCTCCCACATAGAGAGTTCCGCTGAGAATTTCGGCAGGTTCGGTTTCGTTTGCTGTTTCGGAAGAAGTGTCTGTTTCTGACTCGGCTTCCGTTGTAGCATCATCCGAATCTGTCGCTTCGGTATATTGGAAGTTTATCATCATGGACGGATTCTTCAGTCCGTATTTTTCTTTGTTCTCTTCTTTATGATCCACAAAACTGTCAAAAGAAAGATTTCCGAGGTGGTCCACAAGGGTTGTCACGGTGTTTACGGTCGCTTTTTCAGGAGTACTTTCTGTTTTGCCTCCGTCCTGAGACTGGGAAATCTGCCAGGTTTTTACCGAACCGGTGGTACTGCTCTCAAAAAGCAGTGTCGTACCTTCTTCGGTTATCGAAAGCTCCTGGACATTATCGGAAGAAATCGTCGGAAAACTTTCGATTTCAGCCAGATCCGTTAACGTTTTATGAAAGGAATCTGCAAGGGAAGAGCTTACGGTATAAATTTCTCCGCTGTCTTCACGTTTCAGATAATAATCACCGGTCATGCTGTTGGCTTCGCCAAGAACAAAGCTGCAGTTTGTACTGTCGGAAGAAGTGAGCGTGACCGTAGGAGCGTTTTCCGAAAATCCATAATTTTCCCCATCCTGTGCAGTGCCAAGATCACGCACAGCCTGGAGGGAAGTAAAAGTATTTACCAGTTCAGAAGCAGCATCGTTGGATAACGGAAACGTCTCGTCCTGAACACAGATCCAGCTGTTGTCTGTTTTTGTCAGCGTAAAAGAAGTATCACCGTCTGCCAGCTGAAAAGAAGAGACTTTATCAGAGGCGATCGTTGCTACTGCTACACCGGTTTCCGATTCCGCAGCAGCTGATTCCGACTCCTGTATCCGGTTATGGTTGGCAAGCAATGCATAACTGCCGCCAAGTACGATCAGAACAGCAACGGCCGCAGCCAGTCCAAATGATTTTTTCTTCATTATTTTTTCCTCCTTTTCAGCCAGATCACACCGCCGGTTACCAGGAACAGAACCGGAAGAACGGCAATGGTAATAATGCTCCAGAGGTTGACATTTGCAGATGTCAGGGTCAGATAAGACAGCTGCATACTCTTGGAAGGAATGGAGATACTAGAACTCTGTCCGCACATCCAGCTTAAAGCGTTTGTGAGAAGTTTTGTATTGCCGCCGGAAACAGCAGAGTCTGTATTGCTGGTCAGAAACTGACTGCTTGCAAGAACGACCAGCCTGGTTTCTTTTGCATCTTCGGCAGCTTCTGTTTCGCTTTCAGCCTCAACCTGAGAAGCACTGCTTTCTCCTTCTACAATAGTTTCTGTTTCGGTCTCTTCTTCGGAATCAGATCCGCTTCCGATGGCTTCGGTAATGGCTGCTGCCAGAGTAAACGGACCGCTTTCATCGTTCTCTTCTTTGGAAAGGCTCTCCATATTTTCCGGATCTGCTTTTAAATATGCAGAACTGGTAGAAGTCAGCATATCGGTTACTGTGATGTCATCGGATTTGCTGTCCAGTGTTTTGATACTCTGACCGATCGGCATCAGCACATAGCTGTTTGAGCCGGAAAGGCTTCCGGTAGCATCGCAGGACTGGATCTCCGGCACCAGATAAAGAGGATTTCCGGAAACATAATGATTGTTGTCACCTTCCAGAACAACGCCTTTTTCAATAGAAACGCCATACTGTTCCAGAATAGAATGATAATTCGGCATTTCCGTTGTGGTATATCCGGATACCAGAAAAGCATGACCGCCATTTTGCAGATAGGTCAGAATGGCACTGGTCTCATCGTCGGAGAAATCTTTCTGCGGAGCATTGATCATCAGGCAGGATGCGTCTTCCGGAACCGTTCCGGCTGTGAGAAGATTCAGTTCCTGAACTTCGATATTTTCTTTTTCGATAGCAGACTGCATGGAGGAATCAAGATCATTTTCTTCATGTCCTGTTAATGTATACAGAATCGGAAGATCCTCTGTTGTGACATAGGCGATCGCACTGGTGACCTGACCTTCACCGTCAAATGCAGTTGTTTCCATAGAGTAAGTCTGGTAATTGACACTGCTTTCATACAGATCACTGTAAGGGATCACCTTGCTTCGTTTGTCACTGACAACGATCACACTGTTGGAAGCAAGATCTTCGTCGGTATAGGAAGAAGCAAAGCTTGGATTCAGAACCGGGTCCTTTTTCTCATATTTAATGTGAGAAGAGAGATCTGCATAACGTGTCAGAAGTTCGTTTAATGTAGCATCCTCACTTCCGTCTTCTGCAAGAAGATAAAGGGTGACATCTTCTGTCAGAGAAGAAGCAACGTTCTTTGTCTCGTCACCGATACTGTAAAGTTTATTTTCACTGACATCTATTTTCGTTGCAGAGGAAGAAAGCTCACCGATCAGAAGATTCAGAAAGACGGCGATCGCAAGGATGACAACCGTAAAAGCAAGGCTGTAAGATCCCTTCTTTAAAAGTTTTTTGTTTTTTGGCCGCAGCATATTAGCCGGCTTTTTTGATTTTAAATTGATGTTCATGGCGACAACCTCCTAATTCCAACGTCTTTTCTGAATGCTCTGAACCGTCAGAAACAGCATAATTCCAATAAAGGAAAGATAGTAGACAACACCGGTAAGATCAAGAATACTATTCGTAAAATTGCTGAAGTGACTGGACATATTGAAAAGATTCAGTATTTTCTGGATGATGCCTTCGAACATGCTTTGTTTCACAAAATAAAGAACGGCAAGGACACCTTCACCGATGACACCGATCACAAGCGGAAGCAGGATGTTCTGTGTGGTATGATAAATCAGCAAACCTATAAGCAGAACAATGACAACAAGTGCAAAAAAGGAAGCACCGGCAGTTTCCGGGAAAAATCCGCTGATCCCATCCATCAGATAACATACCAGCAGAAAAGCGAAGGTTCCGACTGCGGCAAGAATCTGGCTTTCCGTAAGAGACGAGAAGAACAGTCCCACAGCCAGGCAGGTACATCCAAGCAGAAAAAAACCAAGCAGTGCCACGTAAGTAGATGCAAAAGCAATGCTTCCGTACTGTGCCATGATCAGCGGATAGAAACACAGGATCACGACCGGAAGAAGAAAAGTGACGATCAGTGCCAGGTATTTTCCAAGCACAATCTGCCATACCGTCACCGGTGCAGTGAGAAGCAGCTGGTCCGTCTTCTGTTTGCGTTCCTCTGCAAGCGTTCGCATGGCAAGGATCGGTGACACGATCAGAAACAGAAAGGTGATGGAAGAGAGCGTATAACTGAACAGTGGATAGCCATAATTCAGGTTATAGGCAGTAAAATAAATACCCGCCATCAGAAGCAGGAATGCACCGAACACCCATCCTATCATAGAATGAAAAAAACTTCGGATTTCTCTTTTACATATGCACAGCATTTTCGTTGTCTCCTTTCTCTGTATCCGATTCTGTCGTGTCGGTATCGGTATCGTCCGCATTTTCTGTAGGGGAAGATGGTGTACCGGTAATCACTTTTTTTGCTGCCTGATCATCGGCAGTCAGCTCGAGGAAGATATCTTCCAGTGACAGTCTCACAAGCTGCATGGCAAGGATCGGAAGATTCTTTTCTGCCAGCTGATAGAAAAGCAGTTCCCGGATATCGGAAGAAGGATCGGTTTTGATCTCTGCTTTTACACAATGTTCTTCTTCGCAGTCGCCCATAAAGTGAAATTCTTTCACGGCTGTGATGCCTCGCAGAATTTCTTTCAGCTGTTCTTTGGAAGATTTCACCGTTACGATCAGACTATTTTGTCCCTGCATCAGTGAAGTAAGATTCTCCAGAGTGTCGCTGGCTACCAGTTTTCCGTGTGAAAGGATCAGGACGTAGTCGCAGACAGCACTGATTTCCGAAAGAATGTGGGAACTTAAGATAACCGTATGTTCTTTTCCGAGTTCTTTGATCAGATCACGGATCTCCAGGATCTGTTTTGGATCCAGACCAACCGTAGGCTCATCCAGGATCAGGATTTCCGGTGATCCGAGCAATGCCTGTGCAAGTCCTACTCTCTGACGGTAACCTTTGGAAAGATTTTTGATCAGACGGTTCTGTACGGCATCCAGTTTTGTGGTTGCACATACTCTGCTTATCTGATTTTTCCGTTCCGCTTTTGGGATTTTTTTCAGCTCGGCGGCAAATGCAAGATATTCTTTTACCGTCATATCAAAATAAAGCGGCGGCAGTTCCGGCAGATAACCGATGTTCTTTTTTGCGGCTTCTGCGTCTTCCAGAATGTCATGTCCGTTAATCGTAACACTTCCGTCGGTGGAAGCGAGATAACCGGTTATGATATTCATTGTGGTGGATTTGCCGGCACCGTTTGGACCTAAGAATCCATAAATACGGCCTTTTTCAATCGTGAAATTCAAATCGTCTACAGCGAGCGTGTCACCGTAGCGTTTGGTTAAGTGTCTGACTTCAATCAAAACAATATCCTCCTTAAATAAATAACATATGATCTTATAAATCAGGGCAAAAACGCCCTGATTTTCAATCTTTTCAATATTTTATAAGGATTGTGTGTTTGATATGAGATGAAATTGTGTTTTTTGTTTGAAAATTGTGTGAAATGCAGACAGATCCTAAAAAGAAGGGAAGTGCTGGTAAGGTTCTCCGGAAGGAACAGTGATGCCAAGATCTTCCAGTTCGATGGGGATTTTTTCTCCGTTTTTATCGACGGTACAATAATAGATGGACAGATCCTGATCCTGTGAAAAATTCACCTGTAAGGTATAGCAGATACTGTCAAGAATCTGACGATAAAGCTGATCCTTGCTGTAGATGGGAAATGCTTCCTTTTCAGCGGATGCAGTGCCAGTAAAAAGAGAGCAGGATCTGGCAAAACAGACTGTGAGACTGTTCTCATTTTCTCCGGTGACAGATTCGGCAAGATCCAGATTCCATCCGGTCAGATCAGCCATTGCAGCGATCAGAGATTCCGGCGTGACAATATCTCCGCCGGCATAGGGATAAGCACGGAAACTTCCATTGCTTCCTATATAAATAGATGCAGAAACAACTTCGGATTCTGTGCTGGATTCGTTTTGGTGTTCCGGTTCCTGGATCGGCAAGCGGATCGTACCGGATACGGACTGTGATTCCGGCGTGCTGCTTTCAGTTTCTGTTATATAGCCTCCGATTTCTGTTTCCACTGCAGGAGCCTCCGTGATCAGAGGTTTCGGTTCCTTTCGTTTGCTGCATCCGCCGGAAACCAGCAGCAGGATGCCAAGAAGAGGCAAAAATAAATGATATTTTTTCATATATAATCCTTTCCGATTTCAGTTGCATTCTTACAATTTTGGCAGGAAGTCCTTCGACCTGTGCCCGATATTACAGATACTGTTTTGTTTCATTCAGTATAGAAGAAAAGTGAAAAAAATGCAATAAAATGGAAAAAAGTTGCTTGCACCTTTTGGAAGGATGGTATAAGATACAGGAAAAGTGTGTTTATGAGGTGAGAAAATGGCAGATTCCAATATCACAAGGAATGCGATGGCAGCGGCGATGAAAGCTCTGATGAAAGAAAAAAAGCTTTCCAAGATCAGCATTTCTGATATATGCGGAGCATGCGGTATGAATCGCAACAGTTTTTATTATCATTTCAAAGACAAGTACGATCTGATCAACTGGATCTTTTATACAGAATTTGTGAGCAATATCCATCTGGAGGAATATAAAGATGCATTGCAACTTCTGGAAGATATCTGCGATTATCTATATCAGGAAAGAGATTTTTACCGTGTGGCATTAAAGATGGAAGGACAGAATTCTTTCCAGGAATATTTTTCAGAAGTGATGGATCCATATCTGAAGTATCTTGCGGATCAGATCATGGGTGCCGGAAAAGAAGAAGCTTTTTTTCTGCGGTTTTTCGGAGATGCTTTTTTGATGGCGATTATCCGCTGGGTAATGGATGAGAATATTATGCAGCCCAGAGAATTTGTCCGACAGCTGGATGAGACAATTTCCCTGGGGGCGAAAAAGATTCTGGAAGTTAAACAGAAGAAATCAGCCGATTCATCCGTTCTGTGATATGAATCGGGAGCGGATCACCTGAAATAATCTCATTGATCCGTGTGATATCAGAATAAAAATCAACAGCTAAAAACGGATATGCCTGCTTCATGCGGGTATCCACGGCAAATCTGGAAGCGGCACTGCTGGTGTCGCTTTTTCTGTCTTCTGATAAAAAAAACAGAAATGGTGTGCCAAGAGAAGACAGAAGCCCCAGACTTTTCCGTGAAATGCATTCCCGGATATTCTGTTCATTATATAGCTGATAAACGCCATAAAGTTTTTTGTGGGCACTTAATATCTGATGGATTTCAGATTCCATTAAAGCTTCCATTTTGAAGATTGGCATTACATTCTGCACATCTTTATAATCATCCATATTGATACAGAAAGAATCCACATCCGGAAGAAACCATAAGAATGCACAGTCATTCTGCTTTTGAAATACCTCCGGCAGAAACGTGTTCTCTGAAAAGGAGGCAGATGGAAGGAAAGCATAAGTGCAGACACCATATGTTTTCCAAAAATCAATAAAAGCATTGAGGTTTTCAGCTGTCCATTCGCTCTGTGAGAGATCCAGTATCTGGATCCAGGAAGTTAAGATGCCTTCATTATCCTTTTTTGCACGGATTTTTTTTGCACCGTCCGTCCAGCTGTTGTAACCGAGGTTCATACCGAAAGTAGTCAGATTTTCTGCCGATACATTTCTGACGAGATTCTGCATAACAGAAAAATAAGGACTGTCTTTATATCTGAGACACTGCTGAAAAATGCCGAATATTTCTTTTTGCACCGATCCTCTGGCACATACTTTTCCGAGATCTGCCAGTTTGCGGAGCGTTCGTTTTGGATTACTTTCCATACCGCGAAAAGCTCTTGCGAGTTCCAGACGGATAACGGAGCGTGTTACGTCCTGTGTATTCAAAATATCACCTTCTTTTTCATTTATGAGAAAAAAACACAAACAAACTCTATAGTATTCTTAACTTTTTTCTACTATACTACTTCTTAGAAAGAAGAAAAATAGGCAAAGGAAGCGGCGATGTAAAAAAATTGTACACTTCCGTAAATGTGTCGAAAAATTATACATCATCTCAATAGTGACTAATGAAATATAAAAGCCGCAAAGCATATAATGTCACGTGAAAAGAGGAGCTGGCTTAGAAAATGTCGCAGAAGAGGCGGCAGCAGGAGGTAATAGATCATGGCAAAAAAAATCAGAAAAAATGTAAATACAAAAAAAGTTGTTTATAGAGGAATTGCAGTGGGAATGGCTGCTGTAATGGGTGGCGTGCCGGTAAGTGCAGCTGCCGCAGATGTTTCAAAAGAAGAAACCGTTTATGTCAATGCGGATGCATCTGGAAATACGACAGACGTTACCGTATCAAACTGGTTGAAAAACAGCAATGGTGACAGTACGATAAAAGACAAATCCGATCTGCAGGATATCGAGAATGTAAAGGGCGATGAAACTTACACCGGAAGCGGTGACTCCATGAGCTGGCAGGCAGACGGTTCCGATATTTATTATCAGGGTACTACAAGCAAAGAACTTCCGGTATCTGTAAAGCTTAAATATTTTCTGGATGGTGTAGAAACAGATCCAAATGATCTGGTCGGCAAGAGCGGAAAGCTGAAGATTCAGGTAAATTATGAAAACAAAGCAAAAACAACAACAAAAATCGACGGCAAGACAGAAAATATTTATAATCCATTTGTTATGGTGACCGGAATGATCCTTCCGGATGAACATTTTTCCAACATTGTGATCGACAATGGAAAAGTGGTATCCGATGGAAGCAGAAATATTGTGATCGGTGTGGCAATGCCAGGTTTAAAAGAAAGCCTGAACCTTTCCAAAGATCAGGAAAAAGATATCACACTTCCGGAGAGTCTGGAGATTACAGCGGATGTAACGGATTTCGAGATGGACTCCACCTTCACCGTAGCAATGACGGACATTTTAAAACAGCTGGATGTGGACAGCATCTCGGATACCGATGAGCTGACAGATGCCCTGGATGCTCTCGAGGATGCTGCACTGAAACTGGTTGATGGTTCCAAAGAGCTGTCTGACGGTGCAGATACTCTGAATGAGAAATACGGAGAGTTTGATGACGGAATCCAGACCTTAAAGGATGGTATCGATCAGTTGAACGGCGGTGCAAAACAGCTGGACAGCGGAATCAACGCTTATACACAGGGTGCAGAACAGCTGAATCAGGGTATCCAGAAATATCTCGGAAGCAAGGGTGTTATGACCGGAAAAGTAACAGAATACAAAAATGGTGTAAACAGCATCGTATCCGGTGTACAGACCTATACAAAAGGAACCTCCACACTGGCAGACGGTGTGACTTCTTACATCGCAGGTGAAAAGAAACTGGCAGACGGTGCAAAAGCACTGAAACCGTTGACAACAGGTCTTTCACAGGTGAGCACAGCGATCGATCAGATGTATGCCGCAATGGACGGAGAAGGCAGTACACAGGAAGATCTCAAGGCGGCTTCTTCTGCTCTGGCAGCCGGAACGGCACAGCTTGAGAGTTCTCTTGAAAGTCTGTCCGGACTGGCATCACAGGTTAACGGACTTGCTCAGACAGGAAGTGAACTGATTACAGAGGGTAAAGAACTTTCAGGTGCAGTAGACAGCTCCATCAAAGCACCGGCAGCACAGCTGATGGCAGACGGACAGTCACTGGCAGCACAGCTTCAGACAATCCGCACTACCCTTACTACTTTACAGACACAGGCACAGACTGCGATCGCAACAGCAATGGGCACATCCGTTCAGAATGTCAATGCACAGATTGCAGACCGCAACAGCAAACTCGATGCAGCAAAATCCTCTGTGAATTCTGCAGTTGAAAGTGCAAACAGCCAGGTGGCAGCGGCAAATGGTCAGATTGACACGGCGAATGGTCAGATTGAGAGTGCAAGAGCCGCTCTTGATACAGCGATTGCAGCAGCACAGGCAGCCGGCAATACAGATCTGGTAAATTCTCTGACCGCTGCAAAATCAAATCTGCCGAGCGTATCCAAAGTGGATACCACCGTATCTGCAGATACTACTGGCGTGACAGCGGTAGATCAGGTAACGGCACCGGATGTCGAAATCAGCATGCCGGGTATCGACACGGCATCACTGACGGCAACACTTCAGAATATGAAAACCAGCCTTGAGACCCTTCAGAGTGCAGCTGGACAGATGAGCACAAAACTGGATGGCATGCAGACAAAACTGGCAACACTTTCCGGTGTGAGCATTCCGGAAGCACCGATGACACAGCTGACAACCAGTGTCAAAGTACTGAATACAGGCATGCAGGGACTGGATGCTGCAATCGATACACTTGCCGGAAATGTAAAGACTCTGAAAACACAGACTGCATCTCTTCCGAGTGCGGGAGCCGGAATCGCAAGTCTGCTGAGCGGATTCGATTCACTTGGCTCATACAACGATCAGCTTACATCCGGAGCAAAAGAACTGAAACAGAACGCACCGGTACTGAATGCAGGGGTCAAGACACTGCAGAAAGGAACCAAACAGCTGGCAAGCGGTGTATCTCAGCTTTCCACGCAGCTTTCGGCAGGAGCATCTACCCTGGTATCTAATAATGCAACTCTGACAGATGGCTCTGCAACCTTGCTTTCCGGCGTAGATGAGCTCTTCACAGGAGCCGGTACCCTTCAGACCGCAAGCGGACAGGTAGCAGATGGTATCAGCCAGCTGGCAGACGGAGCAAAAGAACTGGCAGACGGAACTTCTGAATTCGAAGAAGAAGGCACCAAGAAACTCAAAGAAACCGTAGAAGATGATCTGCTCACGGTGATCGACCGTATCAAAGCACTCAGCTCTGACGAGTGTACATACGATACTTTCAGCGGAAAAGCATCCGGTGTGGACAGCAACGTCAAATTCATCATCGAAACCGATCCGATCGAGTAACTTACGTTAAAACGGTGTGATGTTCGGCAGGCAGGTGTATCAGCGATATAAAGCTGATACACCTGCTTTTGATATACCTGTGCAGCAAAAGAATTCTCAAAAAAATGGTTTTGATATGCACGAAAAATGCAGGAAATAACAGAAAATAATTAAAAAAGCAGCACAAATAATAAAACAGAAACGCAATATTGGTGATAAAACTGGTGATAAGTTACAAAAAGACTTGAAATAGAATAAAAAGTATAGTATACTATACCTAGTTTTGAGGCGAAGAAGTCTTGGAATAAAATAAGAGTGGAACAGCATGAGATGTTTCACAGTGCAGTAACAGCAGTTACCACAGGGAGAAGCAGACAGCGATACAGATGTCTGCCATAAATATTTATGAAAGGAAAAGGTAAAAACGTATGAAATTCAAACAGGTTTTAGCAGGATTACTGGTAGGTACTATGGTTGTGACAAGTGCACCGGTATCCGGACTTGGAGCATTGAGTGCTCTTGCAGCTTCAGAAGAAGCAGAAACAAAGAATTATAATTATACAAAACTTACAGAGGGTCTGACAGCTTCAGCAGATTGTGCTAATGGAACAAATACAATGAATGTTGTATTAAATGGAAACCCAGACAACTACTGGCATTCAGCATGGGAAGGTGATAATCAGCCGGTTAAACAGGGCGGCGAAGTTATCATGAATTCGAACAACAATATCACCTTGACTTTGACTGAAGCATCAACTGTCAAAAAATTGGAATATGTTTCAAATGGTGCAGGCAATAATGGTACGATTACAAAATGCAATATTTATTATAAGACATCAGCCGAAAATGCAGAATTCAAGAAAGTACAGGAAGATCCATATACGTTGAGTTTTACAGAAAGTAAAGCAACGATAGAATTTACAGATGCAATAAGTGATGTGAAAGAAATTAAGATAGAAGTACTGAACACTGCAGGTGATCCGAACAATACTTTTATTTCCGGCAAAGAACTTTATGTATACAGGGATGACAGTACAAAAATAGACAGTGGCAATATTTTGGCAAAAGCAGAGTGTTCCTCCCAGGGCGATGCAGCATTGAAGAATCTTGTGGATAACAATGAAGCTACAGGATACCATTCAAGCTGGGGCGGAAACGGCGGAACAGTTGCCGCAGATGAAGGATTTACTGAAATAGTACGTCCTGGAACGATGACTACTCCGACTGAACTGATTTCCAGAAACAATCTGTATATCAACCTTGCAGGCTCCGAAACGATCGGAAAGATTGCTTATCTGCCTCGTCAGGGATCAGGAAATGGTGTCGCAAACGGAAGAATTACCGCTGCCAATATTTATATCTCCAATTCAGATGTTGATGACGTTTCTGCGATCACAGACTGGAAGCAGGTGGCAACAGCAGATTGGGAGAATAATTCTGATGAAAAAAATGTGACATTCTCGCCGGAAACAGCAAAACATATCCGTATCGAAGTAAAACATTCAGCAGGCGATCAGACAGATGCCTATATTAATGCCGCAGCGATTGATATTTATAAAGCAGAAGAAGTTGTTGCAGAAGACAAAGTCATCAGTAAGCCTGTACTTACAGCAGTTGCACCTGTAACAGGAGAGACACCTGCTGACGTAACTGCGGCTGAGCCGGAAGGGTACACCGTTGCAACTGCATGGGCAGATTCCGATGGCAACACAGTAACAGAATTTGAAGATGGAAAAGATTATACCCTGACAGCTACCCTGACAGCAGAAAAAGGTTATAAATTCACAGACGAAAGCAAACCGTCCACCATCAAAGTTGGCGAAGAAGATCTTGAAGTGACCGCAGAAGTAAAGGACAGCGGAAAAACCATGACTCTGACCTATACATTCAAAGGGGCTGAGATAGGTGGGGATTCCGTACTTTCAAAACCTGAGATTACGGTAACAGCACCTGTTAAAGACGCTGAACCGAAAGATGCACAGACAGATGGATTCGGATATGCTGCTACTTCAAAATGGACAAATAAAGATGGAAATTCTGTAACAAAATTTGAAGCCGGACAGAATTATACTTTAACAATCGCTCTGACAGCAGAAGAAGGAAATATATTTGATGAAACTAGTATTCCGGAGAAAATCCAGGTTGGAGAGGAAGAAGTTGCTGTAAATGCATCAGATGTAGTTATATCAGGCGAAGGAAAAATTATGACCCTGACTCTGGTTTTCAGCGTACCGGCAGACGAAGTACAGTATGCAAAACTGGAAGGACTGACAGGTAAGGCTGACAGTGAAGAGCTGGAACATGATGGAGAAGGTGAAGATGGTGCAATAGATAATGCACTGGATGGAAATATTGAAACTTTCTGGCATACAAACTGGAGCGATGATTCCAAAGCAAAAGTAACTTATTCTGATGGAAAACTGACCGGCAATAACACTTACACCATCACACTTGCAAAAGCATCTACCGTAACTTCCCTGACTTACATGCCAAGAAATCATTACGATGGAAGCGGTAACATTGCAAATGGTGCTATTTCTGAATGTGAAGTTTATGTATCTACCGATCATGGTAAAAACTGGACTCTGGCAGGAAAAGCAGAAGGCGAAACCGCATGGAATTATGTGAAAGAAACAGAAGATGGTGCAGACCAGAACTTCGTTGAAAGGACCGTAACTTTTGACAAAACATATGCAGGTGTTACAGACGTTAAGGTGAAAGCGATCAAGACAGCTGGTGTTCAGGCCAATATGTTTATCAATGCAGCAGAATTTGGCGTAATCGGAAAAGAAGATACAGAAACACCAGAAGTATCCGAGGCACGCAAAGCTCTGGCAGCAGCACTTGCAGATGCAGAAAAAGTAGAATCTGCTGATAAATATACCGAGGATTCTTACAAGACATTCAAAGAAGCCTGGGATGCAGCAAACGCTGTTACCGACGAGACAAAAGATGAGGATGTTCAGACAATCGCAGATACACTGGCAAATGCGATCAAAGCACTGAAAAAAGCTGAAACACCGGCTCCGCCAGTTACCGAAGATTCTGTGATCACAGCACCGAGGCTTTCTTATACAGCACCGGTAGCCGGAGAAACCGCAGTAGTACCAAGCTATGTTGCAATGGAAGACCAGTCTGCGAAACCGGCTACACTGGAAGTGAAAGATGACGTTCCGACAACGGTCGTTAAAGATGGCGGCGTATTGGCATTCCAGGGAAGACTGACTGCACCGAACAACGGAGCAAACAATGATAAATTTGATGTATCCGGCGATACACCGATGGTTCTTCGCACAAAAGTAAAACTGAACAATAAAACTGATGAAGTTGTAAATATCCTTGGTAAGATGGATTCTCAGTATGGTATCCAGGTAGACGGTGCAAATGACCGCGTGATCCTGTACTGCTGCGATGCACAAGATAAATGGCCGGAGGTACAGTATAAATATGATGCCGATACCTTCTGGGGAGAGTGGCATGATATCGCACTGGTATATACCGGAACAAATATGCAGCTTTATGTAGATGGAAAAGCTGGTGAAGCTACACCGGGAAGAGTAAATGCATCAGATGGATACCAGGTTGTATTTAAATCTTATGCATCCAGTATCTTTACAATCGGATACAATACTGAAAAGAGTACAAACCACGAGGCAGATGGAAACGGTGTTAAATACTCCACACTGGATCAGGTAGATGGTAAGATTGCAGATATCAAACTTTACAAAGGCACCGATTATTCAGAAGGTCTGACAAAATCTTATGATGAGATCAAGGCCGCTCTGGAAAAGGTGGCACCAGATGCTGATATTTCTGCAATTCCATACACAGCAGTGACAACATGGTCAGCAAACGGTACTGCTCTTGAAAAAGATGCCAAGTTTGCAGGAGAGACTGTATACACGGCAACAACCGTATACACGGCTCCTTCCGGATTCAAATTTACTGACATCAGCAAACCAAGCGTAGACGGTGCAACCGTTACGATTTCAGCAGACGGAAAAACCATGACTGTTACCAAGGAATTCCCGAGAACTGCAAAAATTGTTTGCTCCTGTGTAGTTGGCGAGATCACAGGTGTTGCAGATCAGACGATTGCTCTTGGCGTAGAAGACAGCAAGACAGTAACACTGAGTGCAAAAGCACAGGTAACCGGTGACTGCAAGGTAGAAGGACATGACGGAACTGTAAACTATACCTACACAGTAACAGACGCAGGTACAACAGGTGCAACTGTAGAAGACAATGCAGTGACAGTGACAGCAGCAGGTACAGCAAAAGTAAAAGTAACAGCAACTCTGGCATCTGATGCAACCAAGACAAGCACAAAAGAGATCACACTGACTGTTACAACAAACAAAGCATCCGCAGAAGATAAAGCAAAGCTGGCAGCAGAAATCGCTTCTGTAAAAGATTTAAAAGAAGCTGATTATACAGAAGAAAGCTATGCGGATTTGAAGAATGCTCTTGCAAAAGCAAATACACTGAAAGACAAGACAGATGTATCCAAGGCCGAAATTGAAGACGCAATCAAAGCAATCAGCGATGCGAAGAAAGGTCTGAAGACCAAAGTTGCTACTAAGAAAGAAGAACTGAACAGTCTGCTGACAGCTGTTTATGATGATCTGATGGCAAATGGTAACAAATATACAGTAGCATCTTATAATAATGCAGTGACAGTATATAAAGCAGTGAAAGATGTTCCGGGCAAAGACGGAGTAACCGTAGCAGAACTTGAAAAGGCAATCAAAGATCTGAATGATGCAAAAGATGCTCTGGTACTTCAGGAAACAGCTGATCTGGAAAAAGCAAAAGAAAACGCAGCCAACACACTGAAAGACGCAGCGGCGATTGCAGATGCAGGACAGAAAGATTATGAAGAAGCAAGCTGGAAAGTATTTGATGCAGCTTACAAGGCACTGAAAAATGCTCCGGCAGATGCAGATAAAGCAACCCTGGAAAGCCTGACACTGGCACTTAGAAATGCACAGGCAGCCCTGAAGAAGGCAGAGACTCCTGCAGTTGTTCTGGATGCACCGAAGGTAAAAGCAGCAAAAGCAAAAGTTACCAAAACAGGTGTGGTTGTAAATGTAACGGTAGAAACAGTAAAAGATGCTGCATCCTACGATGTATACCGTGTAGTGAAAGGCAAAGCAACCAAGGTTGGTACAACCGCAGCAGGCAAAACGACCGTGAAAGATAAGAAAGCAGTAAAAGGTGCTTCTTACTACGCAGTAGCAGTTTCCAAAGACGGCAAGGCTGTAAGCAAAGCCGGTGCAGCTGTAGCAGTGAAACTTGCAAAAGCTCCGAAGATCCAGAAAGCAACAGCAGGATCTAAGAACGCAAAACTGAGCTGGAAGAAAGTAAAAGGTGCAAAGGTTGTTGTATATCGTTCTACCAAGAAGAACAGCGGTTACAAAAAAGTAGCTACTACCAGAAAGAACGCAACTTCTGTTACAAACAAGAAGGGTCTGAAGGCAGGTAAGACTTATTACTACAAGATTGCAACGATCAAAGGAAAACTGATCAGTGCAATGAGCAAAGCAAAAAGAGTTAAAATTAAAAAATAAGATTTTCAAAGCATGGAAAACTTATAATTAAATGAAAGAAGAGGGGCGGTACTTCGGTATCGTTCCTTTTTCTTTACCATTTTGGTATCTTAAAAAGACAGCACAGGAATGCTTCTGTATGTTTGATTTTGGAATCTTTGGAATTA
>UMBU01069244.1_pt1 | contig 15861 bp, 9 predicted proteins | sample 1964051 | NCBI WGS metagenome assembly UMBU01 (sample SAMEA4835949, study PRJEB28245) | human gut metagenome | biome: gut microbiome; material: fecal sample | place: Denmark | collected 2008
GATTTAATATAATTTAACGCTCTTTGTTGAATGCAAGGAAGGAACAGCTTCAATATACTGAATATCAGTAGTATATCATTGTATTGACCCTTAATCTGTAGAAAAGGATGTTATCATACAAAGTAATGTCCATTTGTACTTTTTCTATATGGTTTTATACTTACATTTGCATATCATTTGTACCTTGCTAACAGTAACTAATTGATTATCAATATACTTTATATTTGAAACAGTTAATTAGTAATTTAATCAAGTTATATTATGAAAAATGGACAATTATCGAAGCGTATCAGCTTATTGTTGTTAATGCTTTGCTCGTTCACCTTTAGCTATGCACAGATATCTGTTAGCGGCAAGGTGATGGATGAGGCTAATGAGCCTGTCATTGGAGCAAATGTGATGTTAAAAGGAGGAAAGACGGGAACGATTACAGATGTGAACGGTATGTTTAAAATCTCTGTTCCGAAACAATCTTCCGTACTTGTAGTTTCGTTTATCGGTTATGCGACTAAGGAAGTAACCGTAGGAAACAAGAAAACACTGAATATTGTACTGAAGGAAGATGGGATTACTTTGGATGAAGTGGTGGCTGTAGGATATGCTACAGTGAAAAAAAGTGACCTGACGGGATCTGTTGCCAAAGTGGATATGGGTGAACTGAACAAAAGCCAGGTTTTGTCTTTTGACCAGGCTTTAGGAGGTCGGGTAGCCGGTGTGCAAGTGGTTACCAGTGACGGACAGCCGGGAGCGGAAGCGAACATTGTGATTCGAGGTAGTAATACGATCTCTGACACGTCGGATGGTACTCCTTTGTACGTAATTGACGGATTTGCTACCGAAGACGCCAATCCGGCTGCATTGAATCCCAATGATATAGAGTCGATAGATGTATTGAAGGATGCATCCGCCACTGCTATTTATGGTGCGCGTGGAGCAAACGGAGTGATTATTATCACAACTAAACGGGGTATGGAAAGTGCTCCACGTGTTACTTATGACGGCTATATTACATATCAGGCAAAACCGGATTTCCTGAATTTGCTGGGAGGACAGGAGTTTGTCGCTTTACAGCAGGAAATACTGAGCTCTTCGGAGATGGCAAAGACTTATTACAGATATGATGAGGCATTGGGACGTAACCGGGTATTGGGAGACTATGCAAATCTTCCTTCAACTGATTGGCAAGATGAAGTGTTCCGTGCTGCTCCGATGACCAACCATCATTTGTCACTGGTAGGAGGAACGAAAAACACCAAATATAGTTCCAGTGTTTCCTACTATAATCAGCAGGGAATTATAGTCAGCTCGTCTTATGAGAGTTTGAAAGCGCGCATGACACTTGACCAGCAGATATCTAAGAAAGTAAAGGCTGGGGTCACGTTTAATTTCTCTAATAATACCTCCAAGGGATCTGCTCCTTCGCAAGGAGGGGGAGGTTCAACTCAGTACTTCTTATATCAAGTGTTGGCCTATCGCCCTATTTTTTATTCGGATTCGGAAGATGCGGAGGATAAATTGTTGCAGGACAATCCGAATTATCCATATAATCCGGTCAAGACTATTGAGAATACCTACTCAAAAACACGTAGCCGTCAGTTGAGTATGAATGCTTATTTGAATTGGGATATTGCTAAGAACCTGACTTTCAGGGCAACGTTTGCTTATAATTGGCGTACGGACCGCAGTGAGACTTTTAATAATGCGGATACTTATTGGGGAGATCCGCGTTATTCAGCCAAACATTCAAACGGTAACTTTAGTTATCGGGAATGGGACGGTTGGTCTAATGAGTATACTTTGACTTATCGGAAGAAGTTCCGGGGACATAATATTACTGCCTTGCTGGGAGGTTCATTGAACAGCCGTACGACTTCCGTGTTGGGAGCCAGTTCTTCTATGGTACCTTGGGATGCGCTTGGCTTTTGGGGAATTTCTAACGGTACGCCTGATAAGCTGAACTCTACTAACTTTGATGATAAGATGGCCTCTTATTTTGCGCGTTTCAACTATGACTGGAAATCACGTTACTTGTTGACTGCCACTGTCCGTGCTGACGGAACATCTCGTTTTCCTTATCATAAGTGGGGCTATTTCCCTTCCGGTTCGTTCGGATGGCGTATTTCAGAAGAAGCATTTATGGAGCCGGCTCGTAAATGGTTGTCTAACTTGAAACTGAGAGCCGGGTGGGGAGCTACCGGTAATTGTAATACTTATCGTAATTATCCGTCACAGTTATTATATTCGGGAGACCAGAATTATGCGTTTAATAATTCGATAGATAATCCGGCTATATATATTTCTCAAATGCCGAATAAAGAAATGAAATGGGAGACAACTTACCAGACAAATATAGGGCTTGATTTTGGCTTGTTCAATAATCGTATCAGTGGTGAGATTGACATTTATAATAAAGAGACTAAGGATTTGCTTCTGAATGCGGATGTTCCTTTGTCCATCGGTTTTGATAAAATACAGCAAAACATAGGAAGTATCCGTAACCGTGGATTGGAAATATCTCTTAATACTGTAAACTTTGCCGGAGAAAGAGGACGTTTTAAATGGACTACCAATTTCAATATATCTTTCAATAAGAGCAAGATTACGGGGCTTTCAGGAGATCAGGATTTTCTGGTATCGGGCATTCAATATCCTACTATTGATAATTTGTATATTGCCCGTGTGGGACATCCGCTCTCGGAAATGTATGGTTATGTGTATGATGGCGTTTATCAGTATGAAGATTTCAATGAAGTGTCTCCGGGAGTCTTTGTTTTGAAAAACGGTATCCCTAATAATACACAGGAACGTAATACGATACAGCCGGGAGATATGAAGTTGCGTGATATCAATGGAGATGGTAAGGTGACGGCGGAAGACCAGACTGTGATCGGACATGGTTTGCCTATCCATACCGGAGGTTTTACAAATAACTTCTCTTATAAGGGATTTGACTTAAGCATATTCTTTCAATGGTCGTACGGTAATGATGTGATTAACTATAACCGTGCCAAACTGGAGGATTTGCGCGGACAGCATACTAATCAACTGGCTTCGGCTATGAATCACTGGACGCCTAGAGTGGATAATGGTGATGGAACATATACGGAGGGTAATTATACCAATTATTTGTGTGCGGTCAATCGTAATCTTACCAATCTGAATACTAGCCGGGTGGTGGAAGATGCGTCTTTCCTACGCCTGAAGAATGTACAATTGGGGTATAATTTTCCGGTGAAACTGATCAAACGTATAGGAATTAGCTCATTACGGTTATATGTCAGTGGGCAGAATCTATGGACTTGGACTAAATACACCGGATATGATCCGGAAGTATCCACTCGTAACTCTGCTTTGACGCGTGGGTTTGATTATTCTGCTTATCCGAAAACTACGTCTTATACGTTCGGCATAAAGCTTGGTTTATAAAATAATAGATAGTAAAAAAGAACATTATGAAAAATATAATTTATATAGCCGGTTTGGCAATGTTGACCTTTTCATCCTGTGATTTTCTGGAAACGGATATATACGGTAGTTTGGATGAGAAGAACCTTTACCATGATGAAGTCAGTTGCATGGCAGGACTGACAGGTATTTACGATAAACTCGGTGCGGAAGGAACTTATGCCTGCAATCTTTGGGGGGACCTGGACGCCGGAACGGATATATTGGTTTACAACCGTGAGTATGGCAAGGATTACATACAAGTGTCCAATTATAATTTTAATAATACCGATTCTAAAATAGAGCGTGCATGGCAGGATTTATATGAAGGAATCAATCGTGCCAACGATTATATTGCCGCTATTTCTATTCGTACGGATGAAGAGTGTGGTGGAGAGCAAATGAAGTCTATGTTTATTGGTGAAGCAAAAGCATTGAGAGCTCTTTTCTATATGAATCTGGTCGCTTTTTGGGGGGATGTGCCGTTGCGGCTTGAAGTTGTGCGTGATTTATCTCATCAGCAACTGAAAAAGTCTCCGCAAACGGAAATTTATAAGCAAATCATTCAAGATTTGCTGGATGCGGAGAAGGTATGCCGTCCTGCTGATGAATTGAATGCTCCGGGACGTATCTCGAAGACTACCGTACAAGCTTTATTGGCACGTGCTTATATGTGGCAGGCCGGTTATCCGGTAGAAGCTGATACTTGGGAGGAGGCTTTGACATGGGCACGTGAGGTAAAGAGAAGCAATTTGCATCAACTTTATAAGGAGGAAGATGGTGTGAACGGTTACCGGGCTATGTTTATCAATATGTGCTCGAATAAATATGATTTGACTTACCGGGAAAGTATGTTTGAAGTGGAATTCTATGGCAATGGGTTGGATAAAACGAACGAAACCGGACGTGTCGGTTTGTATTTGGGAATCAGTCAGGGGAATCTGACCGATCCGGACTATCCTTTTGCTTATGCCTGGTATGATGGTACACGAATCCTTTTCAAGATGTATGAAGAGAAGGATACGCGTAAATGGTGGAATTTTGGTGATTATAAATATGAAACGGTAAATAATAAGGTAAGGAAAGTGATGTACACTGAACAAGAAAAGAAGAATAAGACAGATGGTAATCCCGGAAAATGGAGGGCGGAATATGATCCTATCCGTCCGTGGGCACGTAATTGTTCTTCCATCAATTTTCCTATCATGCGTTATGCGGATGTCTTATTGATGATTGCCGAGTGTGCCAATGAATTTGAAGGAGGACCTACACAAGAGGCTATTGATGCAGTGAATGAGGTGCGTAGTCGTGCCGGAGTGGATAAAGTCAGTTTAAGTGATTTCTCAGGACAAGAAGAGTTCAGGGAGTTCATTCGCGAGGAGCGTACTAGAGAGCTTTGTTTTGAAGTACCACGCCACATGGAGTTACGCCGATGGGGAAAACAGTATTATCTTGACCGTATCCGGATGTTGAAAGATCAGTCTATAGATGAGCATGGGAGTACAATCGGTTATAGTCTGTCCAGTGTGAAGGCAGTGCCGGGTATCAATATTGCGGACAAACATTTGTATCTGCCTATACCGCAGGCTGAATTGAATACAAATCCCACTTGTGGGCAGAATGAAAACTGGTAATATAAACTTTGTAACAGAATGAAACTATGAATAAGAGATTTTTATATTCGTTGTTATTAATGGCAGGGGGACTGTTCGTCTCCTGTGATCCCGATAAGGTGGATGATATTGATTTTGATGTGAATCTTCGTAATAATGCACAGGAAGTATATGTTGGAGATGAGGTAGTCTTTGATTTTAGTGGAAATCCGGATTATATTGTTTTCTATTCGGGTGAAGATGGGAAAAAATATGCCAATAAAGATCGTTTGAAGGTGGAAGTGGAATCTATGAAACTGTCTTATACCATTAAACAGCAATATACCGAGCCTCCATATCAAAACAGGGCTAGTATACATATTTATATTTCTGAGAATTTTAATGGAGCTTATACAGCCGATGGAATTAATAAAGCTACTTGGGTAGAATTGTCTGGTACGGAAGAAGGACAGTTGAAAGTGCCTACATGTACCGGCAGCAATGTACGTGCTGAAACCGTTTCGGATGAGGCTGATTTTTCTACTTATAAAGATAAAAAGTTTTTTCTGGCATTCCGTTATGAAACTCCGGAAGCTCCTGAACTGAATAAAGACCAGCCCCGTATAGATGTTCAGCCTCTGACTTTGGTAAAGGAAGTGGAAGGTAGCATTATTACAATGACGAATCCTTCTAAAGAGTTTGGTTTCAATTATGTTTATTTGAAGGGGAAGACACAGAAGAATTATGGTGCGGATGACTCAAAGCTATTGTTCCAACCCAAAGAAACGCAAAATGAAGAGATTGACGTGTGGGCTATTAGTCAGCAGATGGATGCGGCATCAGTTGCTCCCGACCAAGGCGAACCGATTAAAGCTTTGGATATGAAATCGCCTTCTTATAGTTATACATATAAGTCTCCGGGTGAGTATACGGTTACGTTTGTGGCTTCGAACACGAATATGTGGAATTCTGAGAGTGCTGTAAAAGAGATGAAAATAACAGTAAAGGAAAGAGTGGAATGATGAAAAAGAGATGTTTATATGTCATCGTGTCTTTTTGGATTGCATTGTCTGCTTCCGCGCAGAATGCCGAAAGAATTTGGGCATTCGACAATTATCATCGTTATTATGAGGAAGGACAGCAGATTAAAGACAGCAAGAAAGAAAAGGCCATAAAGGAATATCGTGAATATTATTCCGGACATGGATACCGGGCTTATTCATTGCCCAAGAACCTGTTGGTTTCTGAAATTCTGAATAAATGGGAGGATACCGGGATATTTACAGATTTGGCGGAAACGGAAAAGGGGATCATGGAGAGTAAAAACCAGGAAAAGATAGGCCTTTTTCTTACGGAAGCATTCAATCGTATATGGAAAATTGCAGAAGAATTCCGTGCAGACCGTATGGGAGTTTCTTTGGATAAAGAAGTTTTCAAAAAATGTCAGAAAGCCATATTGTATTATGGGAATTTGGAAGTGAGCCGAAGTAACCGCGTACATCGTTTCCATGCGTCTTGTTTTGCCATTCCTACTGCCGCTGTAAATACTTATTTCTGTTTCTTTAAGCAAATGGAGGCTGTGGAAAAAGGAAAAAGTAAGGACACAGAGTTGATAGCGGCCTGTGATATGTTGAAAGTATTAGGACTACAAGCATGGACACAGCCGTTACGAGATGATGAGACGGATAAGAATGTGGTTAGTATCAATCGTTTCCGTAATCATGTGTGGTGGGTAGGTGGAAATGCGCTGGCTTATCGTTCTTTGCTTCCTGTTGCAGTAATGTATAAATCTATTCCGATGATTGATGTTTTGGGTGAGGTGGCACAGAGAGGAATCGACTACACATCTCAGAATACATATAAGGATGCATTTTGGACTGAAGGTTGTACGGCGGATGGTGCCGGATGGGGACATGGTATGCAGTGTCTCGTTTGGGGGTATCCGATTGATGGAAATATTTATGCGCTTGACGTGCTCACAGCGTTGAAAAATACTCCGTGGGAGCGTAAGTTGAGTAAACAGAATGTGGAGACCTTATTTAATTTCTTTCGTGGAAGCAGTTGGTTCTACTATAAAGGCTATACATTACCTTATTTGGATCGTGCTACGGCACAATATAATCCGGCGGGCAAAGATATACGTACTTTATTGATGGTCCGTAAGTTATTGAAGGATTGGCTTGATTCCTTTGACAGTAAGCAACGTGAGGAACTGAGAAATTTTCAAAAGGATGCGGAAAAACATCAATTGAAAATGAATGGATATGCAGATGGATTGTATAATGGTACCCGTTGGTTTTTTAATAATGACAAGTTGATAAAGAAGAACGAACGCTATCATATTCTGGTGAATATGGCTTCTGTCCGTTGTGACGGTTTGGAGAGTGCAATCAACTTCGCTGATGAATATAATTTTTATCCGACGGATGGTATGACTCTATTTCAGAGGAAAGGAAATGAATATACAACGGTTATAGGGGCATGGGATGTGACGGCAACTCCCGGAGTCACAGCTCGTGAAGGTATGGACAAACTTGTGCCGACAACTAACTGGCGTGGATATTGTAGCAAGCATAACTTTGCCGGGGCGGCTACTAGTGGTGGTGTGAATGCTGTGGCGGGGTATCTTTTTGAAAAGATGAATGCTGCAGAAAAAGAAGGAGTCAATGATAAGGGAAGTTCTGCGAAGAATGAGGTTCTTTATGGTGTGAAAGCTTATAAATCATATTTCATGTTTGGTGATTATATGTTGGCACTGGGAGCCGGTATCACTAATCAACATCCTCAATTGGAAGGAAATATTCGTACTACAATTGATCAGACTTTGCATGAGAGCCAGGTAGTGGCTATGCAAAACGGAAAGCAGATTCCGGTAGGTAAGGGGAAATGGTCGTTTTTTGTCGGAGGCAAGCCGGTATGGGTAATGCAGCAAGGTAAGTTTGCTTATACGGTGTTGCCGGAGTATACCAAGAATGCCTCTTTTATGTATGAGACAAAAAAGACGGAATGGGTGAAACGTAATCGCTCGAACAGTAATAAAAAGGATTTGCCGGAAGAAGTGAATATTCTTCATTTATGGGTAGATCATTCCCAAACTCCGGTTGATGATACTTATGGTTATGTAGTCTATGCAGGTGATGGAGTGCCTGCTACGGAATTACCATTTGAGGTTCTTCGCAATGATACATTGGTTCAGGCTGCCGGAACTAAAGACGGTAATACGCTAGGAACTGTTTTTTATCAGGCAGGGGCAACTTTGAAAGTAAATGATGTGGAACTTATGGTGTCTGCCCCATGTACGGTATTGATTGAGAAGGATGGGGTAGGGGGACGGATTTCCGTAACTGACGCTACAATGAATCCGGATTTGAAAGAAATAATAGTGACTTACAATGGTAAACGTATTCCGATACAAATGCCTCAAAGGGCTTTCTGTGGGAAGACAGTGACTGTGAATTTATAAATTAACGAAAATAAATGAGATACAATATGAAAAACTATTTGTTTAATGCCGTAATGCTATCAACAATGGCATTTGTACTCGGTGCCTGTAGCGATGATAATTCAGGAGACGAACAAGTATCACAAACACCGATAGTATTAATGGGAAAAGCATATACTTTCAATCCGGAGGATGCCGGAGAACAGTGGAAATCGGGAAAAACGGTCGGCATTTATATGTTGAAAGAGAATACGGTAGAGTGTATTGAACCCTATTGTAATGTGAAATATCAGACAACAGTAATGCCGGAAGGATATTTCACTCCGGCTGTTATGGAGGATGTGATATATTATCCGGAAGATGGCAGTAAAGTGGATATTATTGCTTATTATCCACGTAAAGACAATTTAACGGATAATCTTTATCCGATGAATGTTGCTAACCAGAAGACAAGTTCCAATTTCAGTTTTCTTTATGCAGGTAATGGTAAAGGATTAAGTAAGGATAACAAAAAGACAACGTTACAGCTTCGCCCCGTTTTATCTCAGATTGTGTTTCAATTAAAAGCTGGAGATGGGGTAAAAGATGAGTATTTGACTGAATCTGTCATTAAGGTATCAGGGATGAAAACGAAAGCGGAATTCAATCTGTTGTCCGGGACATTTGAACCGGCAACAGAAGTGAAGACGATAGAGTTTGTGACTTTGACGGATGAGAATGGAGCGTCTGCACAAGTGCTTCCTGCTGCTTCTACCGAAGGATATGAAGCGGAAATTAAATTGCCTAATATGAACCGTACGTTTAACTGGAATCTATCGGAAGGTACAGACTTATTAGAACAGGGAATGCGGTATATTTGTACGGTGAGGGTTGATTTGGATAAAATAGAAGTGAAGACGGAAAGTGAACCGATAGAAGATTGGGAATCGGGAAGTACGAATGAAGGAAGTGCGGCTGAAAATTGGATACAAAATTCTATTGAAGAATTGCCGGTAGGGAATTGGAAAGCGGTTGCTAATCCGATAAAAGAAGAAGAAGGAACTTGGTGTTTTCAGACGAAAGGAACTGTTACTGTAGGAGTAGAGCTGGATAATGAAAAAGGACGGAACGTGATTCACGGAAGTTTTGGTGATGGTGCGGGAAGTTGGTATGGGCAAGTAATAGCTCATCGTATGAAAGATGCTAAACCGCAGGTATATTCATTGCAATTTAATGCAAAAGGTACAAAAGGAAAGAAAATGAAATGTTATATTAAGACTGACGATGCTACGACTGGAGGACGTGCTACTAATGTTTTTATGGCAAACGAGAAAATTCCAGGAGCTAAACCTTATGCTGGATATGTTGAGTTTATCCTTTCTGATACTTATGAGGCTTATTCATTAGATTTTGATTTTTCTAAATTATTAAAAGACCCTTATTCCTATACGGAGGAACATATTTATGAATCAACTTCGAAGGCTCTAGCTGATTTCTTCATTGCCTTTTTCCCGACAGGTGGGGGCATTGAATTCTATCTGGATGATGTTGTGCTTAAAAAGAAAAACTAACCATAATTAAAACAATGCCAATATGAAAAAACAATATATATTAATGGGAGCAGCCATGGTGTTCACTGCTTTATTCGCTTCTTGTAGTCAGGAGAATAACATGGATGAAGCGTTCTCTCAGTCGGAAAAAGAAATTATATTTGATTTGGGTATTTCTCAAACCCGTACGGTAACAATAGATAAGAAAACATCTTTTGAGGATAGTGATCATGTTGGAATCTATGGATTGAAGCGTGGGGCTACAGAAGTCTTACATGATAATCTTGATTATCATTATACTGCAGATAATGGAAAATGGGTTGCTGAATATTCTATCACTTTTCCGATTGATGGCAGTGAGTTGAATTTTTATGCTTATTACCCATATAATGCTGATTTGGAAGGAACAAGTTTTGATTTTTCCGTATCTCAAGACCAATCGAAAGATGGCTATAACCAAAGCGATCTTTTATTGGCAAAGAACGAAATTGCCAGTGTAGACGATGAATCGATAACTTTATCATTTGTGCATAAATTAGCATTGGTAGAAGCTGAAGTGATTTTGCCGGAAGGAGAAGTTATTAAAAATGTAGATATTTGTGCAAAAAGAACAGCTACAGTGAATTTGACCGAACAAACGGCTATAGTAAAGGCTTCTGAGGCAGCGGAATATATTACCATGCAACCTGTTGAAGGAAATGTGTTCCGTGTAGTAGTGCCGGCGCAAAGTATGAGTAAAGGGAAGGTCTTTAGGATTACGGCAGAGGATGGAGCAATTTATTGGTATAAGACAACTGAAAGTATGGAATTGGTAGAGAATAAAATATCAGCTTTCTCTATTGATTGTACGGGCTCATCATTGTAAAATCAAAGATTCTAGTCTATGTTGTCTATGAAATCGATAATGAACAGTATAGCTGCCTTTTTGTGTGCAGGTAGCTTACTGTTCTCTTTTCCATCTACCCTTGTGGCACAGAAATGTTATCCTGTTCCCACTTTGGAGTCGTTGATTCCCCAAAAGGAAGAGTTGGATCAAAGAATGAAATGGTTTGATGAAGTGCGTTTTGGGATGTTTATTCATTGGGGTGTTTATTCTTCTCTGAGTGGTACTTGGAATGGCATACGCTATCAAGGATATGGCGAACATATTCAGCGTATGGCAAAAATACCGATTGCGGAATATCGGGAAAAAGTGGTGGGTACTTTTAATCCACAGCAATTTAGTGCGAAAGAATGGGTAAAGTTGGCAAAGGATGCAGGAATGGGGTATTTGGTGATCACAGCCAAACATCATGATGGTTTTGCCATGTATGATTCGCAGGTAAGTGATTATAATATAGTCAAGGCGACTCCGTTTGGCAGAGATCCAATACGTGAATTGGAAAAAGAGTGCCGGAAAGTAGGATTAAAGTTTGGTTTGTATTATTCTCAGGCCTTTGATTGGGGAGAAAAAGATGCACCGGGTAATGATTGGGATTATAGGAATCCCGGTGGGGATCTGTTATTGAATGGCAGAGACTGGTGGAAAAAAGATTCTCTATTTCTGAAAGAGCATGCCCGAAAATATGTGTGTGGTAAAGCAATACCTCAGTTGGAGGAACTTATTAGGAAATACCGCCCGGATTTGATCTGGTTTGATACTCCGCATAAATTACCGGAAGAGGAAAACTTGCGTATTGTTGCGGCTGTACGTCGGTTAGCTCCTAATGTGGTGATTAATGGAAGGGCTGTTGAGGCTTGTGCGGATTATGCGAGTACTTCCGACAGACCGGCTGAGTTTCATGTAATGCCTCGTTATTGGGAAGGAATCCCTACCACGAATAATTCATTTGCCTATAATGCTAACGATACAGTCTATAAATCCGATGCTCACTTCGTACGTTTATTGGTAAAAGCAGCAGCTCGTGGCGGAAATATTCTAATGAATGTGGGACCTAAAGGGAATGGTGGTATCGATGTGCCGGACAGACGAATTTTGCAAGGAATTGCCCGGTGGTGGAAAATTAATGGCGAAGAGTCAATTCGGGGAACACAACGGACACCGTTGACGGTACAATCTTGGGGAGAGTCGACTTGTAAAGGTGACACGCTTTATTTGCATATCTTTCAATGGCCGCATGAGGGCCGGTTGTTAGTCGGCGGATTGAAAAATCCGGTGAAAAAGGCTTGGTTGCTGTCGGATCCTTCAAAAGAACTTTCGTGGGAGAGTAAAGGAAAAGATGTGTGTTTGGCAGTTCCTCGTGAATGTCCGGATAGTATAGATACGGTCATTGCAGTAGTCTGTGACGGAGAGCCGATGGTGGATGATCGTCGTTTATTGAACGGAGATATGACTGAAACATTGCGCACGTTCGATGCACAGTTGGAAGGAGGGCTACGGTATGGCAGTGAGGCGGAGCGTTTCTCTTATGTGCAGAACTGGAGAGAACTCAAAGACGCCGTGCTTTGGAAAGCTCGTTTAGCGAAAGAAACCGTTTATGATGTGTATGTGCGTTATGCTGCTCCTGAACGTAAAAAGAGTGAACTGATAGAGGGTGATGCCGGTAAGGAATTAAAAAAAGAAACTTTAGGAGGAGCCGGAGAATATGAAATACATTTTGCAAATCAGAAAATGACTCATGTTGTTTCGCAGGGAGACTTTATTCGTGAACATATCGGACAAATTACATTACCTGCCGGAGATTTGGATATTCGTGTAAAGGCTGGTGATATCAAAGGAGATGAACTTTTCCGTTTGCGTTCCTTGATATTGGTTCCTGTTAACTCTAAATAAATGATGGCCCTATGAATGTAAAATATTTGCTCTTCTTTTTATTGATGGGGGGAATGATATCTTGCCAATCGTCCGACGAATATAGTGAAGAGACACAAGAACCGAAGAAAGAGCAAGAGGAAGAAAGTACTTGCCAGGCTTGGCAGGATTTTGTATCTCGAAGTGAGCGGAATGTGTTATTGGATTTTTCATACGCCGGATACAAACGTGGAGAAATGGCTCCGCCGGATATTTGGACTCTAGGTTATAAAAAATATGATATAACGAAATATGGGGCTGTTCCCGATGATGGCAAATCGGATCGGGCGGCTTTTATGAGAGTATTGGAGGAAATTGGAATTAATCATAATCCGAATGCCAGGGCGATTATTTATTTTCCGGAAGGTGAGTTTGTTTTGTATGATGAAAATGATAAAGTTGACGGAAAGTCGGAAACAATGCAAATCAGGGCTGGAAATCTGGTTCTGAAAGGAGCCGGAAGGGCTAAAACCTCTATCGTGATGAAAGCACCTTATCAGCCTTTGGAGGGACTGGACTATGCGGGACCAATGATTGAATTTAAACATTGGAGTGGGTTTACTCCGGAATTGTCTGACATCGTCGGGGATGCGGTTAAAGGAAGTTTCTCGATAGAAGTGGCTTCTGCCAGTGGACTTTCTGCCGGTGATTGGGTATGTTTGAAATTGGAAGATAACTCACCGGAACTGATAGCACAGGAGTTAAAACCGTATGCGGTATCTGCGCAAATGACACAACTTAGAAATAAGGGGGTGCAAGTGTATGATATTCATCAGGTAAAGTCTGTTCGGGGGAATAAGGTCACTTTCTTTGAACCACTCTTATACGGAGTGGAGAAAAAGTGGAAATGGAAACTTTGCCGTTATAACTATTATGAAAATATTGGTATAGAAGATATGAGTTTTTATGGAAATGCTCCTAAAGAATTCATTCATGACCAGTGGGCTATAAATTCTGCCTATAAACCGATAAACTTTCATCGTATAGCTAATTCATGGGTACGTAGAGTCGATTTTTATAGTGTGAGTGAAGCTGTAACATTTACGGAATGTGCCAATGTATCTGCCTATGATATTCGCATAGGGGGGAATCGTGGACATTGCGCTGTGCATACGTCAGGATCTTCCCGTGTGTTAATAGCGGATGTGGTGGATGAGGGAGAATCTTCTACAATGAAGGATGCCGGACAATGGCACGCAGTCGGGGTCAGTAAGCATTCCTTAGGTACGGTTATCAAGAATTGCGTTTGGGGAAGGGATACTAATTTCGAATCTCATGCCACGCAGCCACGTGCTACCTTGATTGACGGTTGTTCGGGAGGATTCATACAATTTCATCAGGGAGGGGCTACCGATCAGTTACCCAACCATTTGGATGATCTTACTCTTTGGAACTTTAAAGCTACTTATGTACTTCCGGGAGAGGCTGTTGAATGGAAGTGGTGGAATGAAGAACGTGATTGGAAATTTCTTCCGCCTACGATTGTAGGTTTTCATGGGGCGGATGTACAGTTTGTTGCTTCTCAGGTTAAAATAGATCAAGATCATGGAAAAGCTGTAACTCCGTGGTCTCTTTACGAAGCGCAATTACAACGTAGACTAGGATATTTGCCTGATATCAGTTATTTGAAATGAAAGTTTTATATTTAAGATTAGATATAACCTTGCTAAGTCTCTTTAAATGCGACGGACTATGTAGTCCGTCGTTTTTTATAAATGCCTTTATTCCGTCCTCTTGCAAGCATTTGCCTGAAAGAACTCATTCAATGTATCCTCAAAGTTCCCATGAATGAGAATATGATGATTTCCCAACGGATTTTTTAAGAAATACTCGGCAGGAGTATTCATCCGTATGCGTACCTGTGTGCGGCACATATTGATATAATTTGTATTTTCGGATAACGTTCCCGTAGACAGATAATATTCGTCGAGGCATTCGCCACCGCATTTGACGATAGTCACGTCTCCGGTGGGAAGCAACCCCTGAATGGCGATCCCCTTTTCTGTTTCAAAATGGTTGCGGATGATATATCTTTCCGCCTGTTTGAGACCGATGGTGCAATGAGCTAAAATAAGTTCGTTGGTGCGTGAATTGATCATAGAGGGATTTGCCATGAATCCGTCCTTTTTGGTGAGCGCTTTAACAGCCAGCAAGGTGAAGATAGACTGCAAGTCGCCTTCGCAACCCGCCATGATTCCATCATCATTAAGTAAGGATAATGCCAGGCAGCCGGTAGTGTCGATTTGTTCAATCAGTTTGAAGCAACTTAAAGTCAATGCTTCCAACCGTTCCTCCTCGCATACCTTCTTGATGGCCCGGTATAATCGCATCGCTTTGATTAAATCTTCGGGAGTGCCTTCACGACAGGCAAGCGCCTGTGAAGCGACTGCGGCACAGGAGGCGCCTACTTCATCATCCGTTATTTGTTGGAAATGTTCATAAATCCGTTCCAATGGAATATCCATATATTCAATACCCCAGCGACGTTTTGCCAAAAGATAGTCAACATTGCTGGCAACCAGCCATGAAGAAGGAGTTCCGATGACTCCGATACGCTTGCCGAATAAAGAACGTTGTGCCTGGAAATTATTGTAAAGTGTATGGATACGCTGGATGATGACCGGTAATTCCCCGTGCAGGATTTCACTTTTCATGCCGCGTCCCCGTAACCATGTGGAGATTTCCAAAGCCGCAGCCAGCGAGTTCTGCATACCGTCTGCCAGTAAAATAGCGGGGCGGGGAAGGCTTTCGAAGTGTTGGATGACCAGCCGTTCCACTCCGCCGGTAGCGATAAAAATAATCTTGAAATCATCACTGTTCAGTTTATTCATATCTTGATAATCGATGAATTTTACAGTGTAGTATTTTTCAAGTTCACTCAAAATCGCTTCGTGTGAACTACGCAATGAGACTTGTTTATGAAGCAGTGACGCGAATGAGATAAGGTGTATGGTCATTATGGTATTGTTTTAAGTTTTCTGTGTGACAAATGTATAGCTTTCTTTTCAAAATCCCATAACGATTTTAACCTTGCTAAGGTTTTTAAAGTTTTTATGTCTCTGT
>UMBU01071020.1_pt1 | contig 15735 bp, 15 predicted proteins | sample 1964051 | NCBI WGS metagenome assembly UMBU01 (sample SAMEA4835949, study PRJEB28245) | human gut metagenome | biome: gut microbiome; material: fecal sample | place: Denmark | collected 2008
AACCATCCTACACCACTATCCTACACACTATTAATATACTAGTATTCAACAACATAAGGTGCGACTGGTGTAGGATGGCAGATGATTTGTCTATTCAAATTCATAAGGAGGAGAATACAATGTATTATTTATCGAGGAATACTCCCCAAAATAGCTGGCGAAAACCAATTGCCGGTTATAAATGCGATACGCTAAACGAGAATTTTGTGCATTGAGTAAAAATTTAGTTTAGCGTAGAACATTAGAATTCCCACAAAAACACTCTTTCTGTTAAAACCGGCAGACCTCTAAAACAAAAATAAGTTCAGGCTGTTACATAGTCAGCTTAAACATATTAACCTAAACATTAAATTATGGCTAGAGAAAGTGTAAAAATCCTACAAGGGAAATTAGATGTGGAAAGTTTGATTTCACAGTTGAACGCAGCATTGGCTGAAGAATGGTTGGCATACTACCAATATTGGGTAGGTGCATTAGTAGTAGAAGGAGCTATGCGTGCCGATGTGCAGAGCGAGTTTGAGGAACATGCTGAAGAAGAGCGTAGACACGCACAATTGCTTGCCAACCGCATCATCGAACTAGAAGGTGTTCCGGTGCTCGATCCTAAGAAATGGTTTGAACTGGCGAGATGCAAATATGATGCTCCACAAGAGTTTGATTCCATTAGTTTACTAAAAGACAACGTTGCTTCCGAACGCTGTGCAATCCTTCGTTATCAGGAGATTGCCGACTTTACCAATGGGAAAGATTTCACTACCTGCGACATCGCAAAACATATTCTTGCCGAAGAGGAGGAACATGAACAAGATTTACAAGATTATCTGACTGACATCGCCAGAATGAAGAAATCATTTCTTGATAAGTAAATTCTAAAATAACAATGATTAGGTAAGAGAGGGCGTATCCTACACGGGGTAATCCCTCTTTTATGCATATTAGTACGATAAAAACAAAACTATTTTAGCGTAAATCAAGAAGAAATCTTTCTTTTTTCGTATTTTTGTCCCAATATGCACGTTTCATCCAAGTAGATAACGAACATTAGGGAAAAGAATGAAAGTAATTGATTTAATACATAACAACAAAAAAACGGCTTTTTCTTTCGAAATCCTGCCGCCACTGAAAGGAACCGGAATAGAAAAGCTATATCAGACAGTCGATACACTTCGGGAATTCGATCCGAAGTATATTAATATCACGACCCATCGCAGCGAATACGTTTACAAAGATCTCGGCAACGGGCTATTCCAACGAAACCGCTTGAGAAGACGTCCGGGCACTGTTGCTGTGGCTGCCGCCATCCAAAATAAATATAATATCACAGTCGTTCCGCATATCCTATGCAGTGGCTTCACACGCGAAGAGACAGAATATGTACTGCTCGACCTGCAATTTTTGAACATCACTGATTTGTTAGTGCTACGTGGGGACAAGGCAAAACACGAATCTGTTTTCACCCCCGAAGGCGACGGATATCATCACGCAATCGAGTTGCAGGAACAAATCAACAATTTCAATAAGGGTATCTTTGTGGACGGTTCGGAAATGAAAGTGACCAACAGCCCCTTTTCTTATGGTGTGGCATGCTATCCGGAGAAACATGAAGAGGCTCCCAATATTGAATCCGACCTTTATTGGCTAAAGAAAAAAGTGGAAGCGGGCGCAGAATATGCCGTAACACAATTATTCTACGATAACAAAAAATATTTTGAGTTTGTAGAACAAGCCAAAGCGGCAGGTATCAATGTTCCAATCATTCCGGGAATCAAGCCGTTCAAGAAACTATCCCAACTGAGCATGATTCCCAAGACATTCAAGGTGGATTTGCCGGAAGAACTCGTGAAAGAGGCTTTGAAATGCAAAACGGATGCGGAAGCCGAACAAGTGGGTATCGAATGGTGTGTAACCCAATGCAAGGAATTGATGTCTCACGGAGTACCAAGCATCCATTTCTACTCCATCGGAGCGGTGGACAGTATCAAGGAAGTAGCCAAAATCATTTATTGATATGTTTTTCAGAGACGTAATCGGACAGGAAGAAGTCAAGCAACGGCTCATTCAGGAGGTGAATGAAGGACGCATCCCACACGCCCAGCTCATTTGCGGTCCGGAAGGGGTGGGAAAAATACCATTGACCATTGCATACGCACGCTATATCAGTTGCTCCAACCGGAGTGAAACGGATGCCTGCGGTGTATGTCCGTCCTGCGTGAAGTTTAACAAGCTGGTACATCCGGATGTGCATTTTGTATTTCCGATCGTGAACAAGGCGAAAAGTCCCAAAGTATCAGTCTGTGCCGATTTTCTTCCGCAATGGAGAGAACAACTGCTCACCTCCCCTTACTTCAACTTGAATCATTGGTTGAACAATATTGGAGCGGAGAATAAGCAAGCACAGATATTCGCCAACGAGAGTGATGAAATTCTGAAAAAACTCAGTCTGAAATCCAGTGAGGGAGGATTCAAGATTACAATCGTGTGGCTACCGGAAAAATTGCATCCGGTGTGTGCCAACAAACTGTTGAAACTGCTTGAAGAGCCGCCCGAAAGAACTATTTTCCTGCTGGTATCGGAAATGCCGGACATGATTCTGCCCACCATCCAAAGCCGCACGCAACGCATGAACGTGCGGAAAATTGACGAGGCAAGCATTGACCGGGTGCTACAAACGAAGTACAGCATTCAACCTGCCGACAGCCTTTCCATCGCCCATCTGGCAAATGGAAATTTTATCAAGGCACTCGAAACGATTCATCTGAACGAAGAGAATCAACTGTTCTTCGATTTATTCGTCAGCCTGATGCGGTTGTCCTATCAACGGAAAATCAGGGAAATGAAAATGTGGAGCGAACAGGTGGCAGGCATGGGACGCGAACGCCAAAAGAATTTTCTGGAATATTGCCAACGCATGATTCGGGAAAACTTCATCTTTAACCTGCACCAACGTGATCTTACCTATATGACGATCAGTGAACAGAACTTTGCAACCCGCTTCGCCCCGTTTGTCAACGAACGTAATGTAATGGGAATCATGGACGAGCTAAGCGAAGCGCAAATACATATTGAACAGAATGTAAACGCTAAAATGGTATTCTTCGACTTCTCGCTGAAGATGATTGTACTGTTGAAGCAATAATTAATATATAAACACTATGGAATATAAACTTCATAATGGGAGCGGCGGTCTTTGCTGCAAAGGATGCTCCCGACAAGATAAACAACTGAACACCTACGATTGGCTGGCGGATATACCGGGCAATGCGGAAGAGAGTGACATGGTTGAGGTACAATTTAAGAACACCCGGAAGGGATATTATCGCAACAGTAACAAAATCAAACTTGAAAAGGGCGATGTGGTGGCTGTTGAAGCTGCTCCGGGACATGATATAGGTGTGGTGACGCTGACCGGCAGACTGGTTCCCCTGCAAATGAAGAAAGCGAACTTCAAGGCGGACACGGAAATCAAACGCATCTACCGGAAAGCCAAACCGGTGGATATGGAGAAGTTCAACGAGGCGAAAAGCAAGGAACATGGCACTATGATCCGTGCACGCCAGATTGCGTTAAGTCTCAATCTGAACATGAAAATCGGAGATGTAGAGTACCAGGGGGATGGCAATAAGGCTATCTTCTATTACATTGCCGATGAGCGCGTGGACTTCCGACAATTGATCAAGGTATTGGCTGAAGCATTCCGCGTACGTATCGAGATGAAACAGATCGGCGCCCGTCAGGAAGCGGGACGTATCGGAGGCATCGGGCCTTGCGGACGTGAGCTTTGCTGTGCGACGTGGATGACCAGCTTTGTTTCCGTATCTACGAGTGCCGCACGTTATCAGGATATTTCCCTGAACCCACAAAAGCTTGCCGGACAATGCGCCAAGCTGAAATGTTGCCTGAACTATGAAGTAGATTGCTATGTGGAAGCTCAAAAACGTCTTCCGTCCAAAGAGATAGAACTGGAAACGAAGGATGGTACTTTCTATTTCTTCAAAGCGGATATCTTGAGCAATCAGATCTCTTATTCCACAGACAAGAATTTCCCGGCAAATCTGGTTACCATCAGCGGGAAGCGCGCTTTTGAAGTGATTTCGATGAATAGAAAAGGTATGAAACCGGACAGCCTGTTCGAAGAAGAAAGAAAGCCGGAACTGAAGAAACCGATTGATTTGCTGGAGCAGGAAAGCGTTACCCGCTTTGACCGTAACCGCAATAAAGAGGGTGGCAATAATGCGAACCGGAATAATAAGAAGAAGAAAAAAGGAGCTAATAACGACAACCGCCCTCAATCGGCTGAAAACGCTAACAGGGGAGAAAGAGAGAACCGACCGAGAAATAATAATAATCGGAACAGAGGACAGAATCAGGGACGGAATAATGAAAACAGACGACCGGAAAGAGGGATGAATCAAGAAAGACCACAAGCTCAAGAAAGGCCGGAAAAGCCAGAAAGACCGGTCAAAGAGCCGAATAAAGAGAAACCGAAACCGCAAACCAATAATGAAAAGCCTGTTCAGGAATAGTTTATTTTGCCTTTTCACTGCTTGCCTAACGGCGGCATGCAACGAGAATACCGTGTATCACTCTTATCAATCCCTTCCCGACAACGGGTGGGGAAAGAGTGATACACTCTCCTTTTTTATTCCTATCACAGACAGCCTCCCTCCGACTCTGAGACTATTTGCGGAAGTCCGTAACCGTACGGATTATCCTTATCAGGACCTTCATTTATTTATCAGTCAGAATCTACAGGATTCCACTGTGTGGCGCACCGATACCATCGCTATTCACCTAACCGACTCTACAGGAAGATGGTTCGGCAAAGGCTGGGGCAGTGTCTATCAGTCGGAGACTTTCATACGCTCGGTTCGCCCGCTACATCCAGGAAACTATACTTTTAAGGTAGTATCCGGTATGAAAGACGACATATTGCAGGGGATAAATGATGTGGGGATACGGATATCACGGTAAGCAGAAAATAAAACTTAAATATTTATCAAAATCTAAGAATATAAAAGATATCGTTATGAGCGAAAGTCAGAATATTGAATATAAAGAGTCTTGGCATGACGAGTATCTGAAATGGATATGCGGTTTTGCCAATGCACAAGGTGGCTGTATTTATATAGGTATAAATGATAAGCAACAGGTAATTGGCCTCCCCGACTCCAAAAGATTGTTGGAAGACATACCTAACAAAATTGTCAACTATTTAGGTATCGTGGCCGACGTCAACTTATTACAATCAAAAGAAGGTAAAGAATATATCGAGATTGTAGTGGAACCAAGTAATATGCCCATTGCTTACCATGGGGCATATCACTACCGTAGTGGTTCCACGAAACAAGAATTGAAAGGCGTTGCACTTCAACAATTCATATTAAAGAAAATGGGACGTTCTTGGGATGAACTATTAGAAGATAGGGCAACACTCAATGATATTGATCGAAAAGCTATAGATTATTTTCTTCGAAAAGCCATTGAAGCGCATCGTATTAACCCCGAGCTTAAAGATGAAGATACCCGAACTGTATTGGAAAATCTAAAACTGATTGATAACAATGGAGTGCTCACCAATGCTGCGATACTATTATTCGGAAAAGACCCTCTTCGCTTCTTTCCCGGTGTGGAATTCCGTATCGGACGCTTCGGGATAGATGAATCAGATCTTATTTTCCAAGACGTAGTAAACGGAAATATTATTCAGATGGCTGATAAAGTCGTCACTTTATTACGTTCCAAGTACCTCATATCCCCCATTCACTATGAAGGTATGCAACGGCTTGAACCATTGGAAATTCCAGAAGATGCTTTACGAGAAATGCTCTACAATAGCATTGTACACAAACGGTATGCAGGTGTTCACATACAGATGTGGATATTCAATGACCACATTGAGCTATGGAACGAGGGTAAACTACCCGACGAACTTACAATAGATGCACTTAAAGGAAAGCACTCCTCACATCCTCGTAACATTTTATTAGCTTCCGTATTCTACAAAGCCGGGTTTATAGAAACGTGGGACGTGGTATTAGCAAAATATGTAACGCTTTTAAAGCGATAGGAATAGAAGAACCCGTCTTTAAGCAATCAGAGGGTGGTATGCTAATTACGTTCAAAAGAAATTACCCTACAATGACAAATGAGAAATGAGAAATCACATAGTAGAGCGAATGACCCAATAAATGACCCAATAAATGACCCAATAAATGACCCAATAAAATTATCATCAGTTGACATAAATGTATTACATATATTATCAACGAATACAAAATTAACCTACAATACTCTTGCTGAAGCCTTGTCATCATCAAGTGCTACAGCGAAACGATCATTGCAGAATTTAAAAGCTTATGGATACATAACCCGTCAAGGGTCCAACAAAGCAGGTTATTGGCAACTCACCGAGAAAGGAAAGATTTTTATAATTAAAGAACAAAGACTATAAAATACATAAGCTGGGCGTTGCGGGTGAAGGGGATACCCTCGTGAAGCAGTACGAAGTAACTTATCCACACCACCATCATGAAACAATAAAACTTAAATATTAATATTGGTCTTTATTTACCCAATCACCTCTGCCAAAACATCCTCTAACAAGAACGGAATCACCCCCACATACATTACACCGTCCTCGTCCGTCCAAAGCTTGCGGCTACCGTCCAGCACAACAATCTTGCGAAAGAAGTCGCCAGTATTTCTCAAAGAAAAGGTCTCCTGTGCCTTCTTCTCAGGCGTGTCCACATTCAATGCCGACTGGATATACACTTTACTATTACCTACATTGACCACAAAATCAATCTCATATTGAGACAATTTACGCTTGCCGTCTATTACGCGCGTCAGTTCTACAATGCCCACATCAACAGAATATCCTCTACGGATCAAATCATTATAAATCATGTTCTCCATTAGATGCGAACGCTCCTGCTGACGGAAATTTAATCTGGCATTTCTCAGTCCCAAGTCCATGGCATAGTACTTCTGAATCTTGTCAAAATACTTGCGTCCCTTCACATCCCATCGTTTCGCACTCTGGAAGAGAAATGCATCCTCCACATAGTCCAGATAGTTTTTGACGGTATTGTGCGAAGGTGATTTCCCCATCAGCGTTCCAGCCGTATTGGCCAGTTTGTTCGGATTCGTCAGTGAGCCTACTGACGATGAGAGAGCATCAACCAAAGCACTCAATATGTTATCATCCTTCAGATTATATCGTTCCACAATGTCCTTAATATAGACATTTGAGAAAAGCCCTTGCAAGTACTTGCGCTTCTCCTTTTCGTCTGGTTCAAGAATCGTCAAAGGCATACCACCGTACATCAGGTATTCCTCCAGTGCATCAGCTTTTTCCATCTGGGCTACCGATAGGTATTCTGCAAATGATAGTGGGTAAACTTTTATTTCAGAACCACGGTCACGAAAATTTGTCACGATATCCTTCGACAGCATCTTAGAGTTCGATCCCGTCACATACACATCAAGGTTCGGGCGCGCCATCAGATCATTCAAAATGTCATAAAAAGTGGTGTAAAGCAACTCTCTGTCCTCTTCAGGTACCAATGATTCGTCCACATTCTCATTTTTTACCTTATACGACAACTGTATCTCATCAATCAATACATAAAATTTTCTGTCTGTATCCCTTGTAGACTCTATGATATAGTCGTACAGGAGGTTCGGATTACGATACTTGATGTCTGTCTTTCTGTCAAGAGCCACCTCCACGAAATCCCTCTCCTGAACTCCTTTCTCTATTAATCGGTTCTTAAAGAGAGTTGAGAGTAGGAACGACTTACCCGAACGTCTTATACCGGTCACAATCTTTACCTTTCCGTTCCAACATTTTGTGAGTAACTGTTCAACATATTCGTTTCTATCTATTATCATAATAGCGCACTCTTAGGATGGTTATGAAAATTTGGTCGCATATTACGACCATTTTGTCAGTACAAAAATACTCTTTTTCTTTTGACTATCCAAAACAATGCAATAATTAATATTCCAAATTCATATAGAAGGGACGACTATTCGCCTGTTTCTTCACCCCACCTTCGCCGTAAACGTTATTCTCCCAACGACCAAAATGTGCTCACATAAGGGAATCCCAAAGCTATCGCATCACCATTACCACGTGAAACGGAGCGAATCAAATCGTCTACCCCACTATTCATAAGTCCTTCCACTGAAACATCATAATTCAGCCTATTCCCTTTTTCATCGCACAGGAAATATCCCTCATCGTTTGAATAGGCTACAACCACCTTCCCTCCTATCAACGGTGTTTCAATCTGTTTGGCGGTGGATTCACTATCCCCGCTTCTATCATACCGTTTGCTACCATAAAAAGCGTATTTACCCCACCTAAAGCTCAAGTTATCCTCCAAGGGTCCCAGCTTGACGTTTCCTTTTTTATCACCCCAAGCGAAACCGCCATCACGCCCTTTTAGACAATAAGCATACCAATCTCCATCGCAAGTTATCCATGAATACTTGCCTTCGGTATCCATAAACAATTCCTTGCCGTCCCTGTCTATAATACCGTACATACCGTCTTTGCGCACTATTGCGCAACCATTCAAGTCGAAAGGTCCAATCTCCGAATACGTCTCAGGCTCAACGATGATATTGCCCTGCATATCTATTACCGCAGGCTGGCCTCCCGGATTACAATTCACAACAATGCGATCGGAATGAATCACGCGTGAGTTTTTCTCTCCATAAATACAGAAGTCCCCTTGAAACAAAGAGATATTCCCCTTTCGGTCAATCACACCGTATCTGGTTTTCCCATCCTCTGTCCCCCCTTCGACAAGCGCCTTTCCGTCAGCATTGAACAAAGTGATAGGTGTCGCCAAAGTAGTAAACAGTTCCTTACCCGAAGTATCAATAGCTATATATCCTTTTTGTGTCATTTTCCAAGCCACTCCGTTCCAGAAGCCCGTTATATTAAAACATTCACCGACATCAAAAACTTTTTCACCTTTCTTGTTGATAAAGGCATACCCTTCGCGCATCCCCATCAACACTTTTGCTAGTCCGTCAGAGAAGAAATCGGCATCCCTGAATTCTCCCGCAAAAGCCAACTCGCCGTCCAATGTATAATAGGCGTTTCCCATAGGTATCAAATCTATATCTGCCAACGGGCTATTTGAACTGCCTCCGCAAGCGGAGAAAAAAACCGCAACATAAACCGTTGCGCAATAAATCAAAATCTTTGTTTTCATAGTTCTTTAATTATGATTGTTATTACACATAATTCATATTTCCTTATTAAAACGCAAACCACAAAGCTAACAAAGCAAAAATAATAGAAGCCACCAACTTAATTCAGACTTTCTCATATTCTATTTCTTTTTCAATCACAATAAACAATAATATACTCGCTCCCACTTACATCAGTTCCATACTCCATCTCAATAGCCATTTTTTCTTTTACTTTCACAATATATCCATCGTCATCAAACTCATAATTATATTTCGCCTCACCGGTATAATTAGATATTGAGACAGGCAATTGCTTCGACTGCCCCCATGCAAAGGCGCAATAATACCATGGATAAGGAGTATAAATATTAGTAAGACAATTTACAATATCAATATTAACAGGCTTATTTTCCTTTTCTCCATATTGATAAGTACATTCAGAGTATCCACCTTTTACCTTATCCAAATTACCATCTTTCCATGTAAAGTCACAGATATCACGGACAACGCCAGTTGATGATTGCAAAATCCGCCAGTTCCCATCAATCCCGTATGTTTCTTTGACTTTCATATTTCCTTCCTGCACCTCTACATTTACCGGTGCTCCGGGTTCAGACGTAATCATAGCTTTCTGTTTCCCATTCCAATTTATTTGAATGGAATTCTCCTTATAAATATAGGTATAGACATCCGCATTTCCAGTCTGCCGCTTCTCCGTAGCTGAAAGTATACACTGTTGTTCATCGTAAGTAAAATCAATGGTCAGATCGGGAGACTGGATAGCCTTAATGTAACGCATTACCGGAACAGCGGTTTCTTGCTTATCTCCTGTGTTTTTCTTTGGCTTACACCCTGCCTGTAACAACACAAAGAGAAAAAGAATCAGAAGAGTAAAGTTTAAACCTTTATACAGTTTCCTTTCTCTTAATCGTTGCCTAATTGTTCTCATATCATTTCAATTTATAAGTTAATAATTATTTGCTCGTTTCTTGTTGTGTAGCAGTTTGCGCTTTCTCATGCCACTCTTTGGCACGTATCAAGTTCTTGGAAACATTGTGTCCTTATTCAGTTTATCTACAAATACAAATCTCAGCCTCAACAACTCCCACTTCCTTGCTCCCTATATGCAAACTCACATTAGTATCACCAACTCGCCAACTATTATACCATCCACTTCTCTCTCAAATTACGAACAGGAATATCCAAGCATTTAGGCGCACTTTGTTTCATAGTTCCTTAATTATTATTGTGTCCCTGTGTCCTATTTACCCGCCAATATAATATTCGCCCTCCAACACTCCTATTTCCTTGTTTCCTACACGTAAACTCACATTGGTGTCTCCCCTCCGCCAGCCATTAAACTGCCGCCATCTATATTGAAAATCACGAATAGGAATATCCAGCCATTTGGGCGAGAGTAAAGACTGTCCGTCTTTCACCTCTGCGCCATCCTTCCCAAAAGTTTTCCATTCACCCGATACGGTTTGAGCGAGATAAAGCCAACTTATCCGCTGATTAGCACTGTAATTACCCACTCCTCGTAGTCTGAACTCAAACAACTTCTTATAATTGGCCGGCAAAATCTCTTCGTTCTCACTGCTTTTCATCCCCCACAGTCTGTCCTGCTTAAATAGAAAGCCACGATGGGTGATATAATAATCTTCAAAGGGACCGTATAGTTCAGGAGATTCTACAGTGTACCCATTACCTATTCCCCATGCGTAGGTAGAATAAATCATACCATCGCAATAAATATAAAGGCTGTCCTTACCAGCTCTAATGGTATAAATTGTTCCTGCGCCAACAATGTCTACCTCCCTATCCCAGTATAATTTATTTTGCTTCAATTTTTCCTTTAGAATGGAACGGTTGTCCTTTTCATAAAAGAGAAAAGAACACTTTTTATCAGGCTCATCCGGTTTATAATATATGTCCCGACGATAGAAAGTTTTTTTGCCATTCAATTCACCGATATACCCAAACAGCTCTTTATGCCAATACATCGTATCGTAGATAGCGGGAATGATATCATAACGCGCCTCCATCTGACGACACAGTCCCCACTTCTTCCCTTTCACTACGAACTCCATCCCATTATCCTGTTCTGCAACAGGAATGTATTTGGTACAAGCTGTCATACCTAACGCAATTAGTACAAATAAGATAGCCTTCCTCTTAAACATACAATACAACAAGTGTTTCATATATTCTACTTTTAACAGTTTACTATTTTTAATATGCACCTTTCCAATATGCCCACGGATGAACGATGTAATCACCAATCGCTTCCAAATCATTCGGTTCCCAAACACAAGCAAAGTAATTATCGTTTAATTCAGGATGAAGAATGTCATCAATACCTTTCTCACCAATCAATGCGCAAGTACGTTCCTTCACATCAAGCCCCACAGCTATACCGTTAACAAAAGGAGTTACTAACAAATATCCGTAAATTTGCCCATTAAGATATAGATGTAGCGCATCTTCCAGCCCTTCCTTTGTCAATGCGTGAGATTTATAAACACGCTCTCCATCTAAATCGAAAGTGGAAAAAGCTATAGAATAATCAGAGCCATAAAAAGGATAAGGACCAGCCTTCGTTCTGCCATATTTAAACTCTATATCACGATTGACCGCCGCTATTTTTTCTTTTCCATTCTTATCACACCAACCTATTTTCTTATCTTCCGTTTTAAAATAATACCAATTGCCGTCATTCTCCAAACGAGTATATATTGGCTCTATCAGAATTTTCCCCTTACCATCCACCAAACCGTACCTACTATCTTTATAAAATACTGCACAATCATTTTGGTCAAACTCGAGGGGAAGATCTTTGGAAATATAATCGACCACCAGCTCTCCTTTAAAGTTAATAGCACCAATAAGTCCTTCTTCATTCTTCACACTTGCCTCTCCTCGAAGTGGCGGAGTCTTGACGTATTCCGTAACCGCTCTCGCTATATCCTCACGGGGCTCTACCAAAATTTCTCCTTTTGAATTAAATACACCAATATTGCCATCGGCCGCCATAAAATAGGCTACTCCTTCATAAAAAGCAGTCAATGGTCTGCCAGCCAATTCAAACAAGACTTCACCCTTCTTGTTAATGGCCGTGGCACGTGTTCTGTCTTCAAGACTTCCTCCTTGAACAAAAGCTATTCCTTCGGAAAAGTCAGAACATTTAGCATATTTTGCTTTTTCACCAAAAAGCTTTGCGAAAACTTCCTCAACATTAAGCACCAATGTGCCATTCCGATCGAGAAAATAGACATCACGTACCTTCAGCAAACCATCTTTAAAGAACCCCGAACCTAAACTATAATTTAAATTTGGCTTCCAGCCTATAGCTGCAAGTTCTCCGGAAAGTGCATCCATTTTCTCCCCATTCTCATCTACATAATAAAAACCGGTCTTACTCATACAAGGAATAGGGAAAAAGCTGCGTTGAGGTCGTTGGGTATTACTTCCACACGCAGAAAATAAAGTCACCACACAAATAAGCGACAGATAAAACAGTGTTTTCATGCTCATAATTATTTTCTTGTTATCTATTTATCACAAAATATAACCGACTGTTTACTTTTCAAACCGACGATCGATATAAAAGCAAGTGACTTTTGCCTCCGGCTTAAAGTCTTCCGGAGTCAGCTGAATCGATTCGCTTTCCAATTCGGATGTTTTTGCCAAATCGCCATTCGCGGTCATGTCAAGAGCTTTCCTTTTGGTTTGCTCCGTCAAGTCATCCAGTTCTTCGTTCACCACATTGATGCGCAGATTTTTCCCATAAGCGATGTATATTATTCCTTGGTCGAACATCTCATCATACATTATCATCGCTTCCATTCCTTTTTTCGTCACCGCTTCCCGTAAAGACATTCCCACCTTAACACCGTTCTCCAAAGAGACGTATGGAGAAGTGACGGTCAGTTCTTCTATAGGAGACAATTGCTTTTCCAACATAAAATTAGCGACTTCCACATCATCACAATATAAGGTATAAGTTTGAAGCTTCATAGCGGCAGGTTCATAATAAAAAGTCCCTTTCTCTACCTTATTATATAGTCCTTCATCAGTATCAGACATATTTTTGAAAGGGTGCTTCATCCGCAAACTTCCCACACCATCCTCTGTGAGGATAAACGGTTTCACTCCCGCATTGGCTTCCACCTCCGCCTGCACGACAGAAGGATCAGCGTTCGCCTGTTTCTTACTATTACTACAAGAGAATAAACACATTGCTATAGCAATGAGGTTGATCATAAAAATCTGTTTCATTTCAATTAGTTATTATAAAGATTATTCATACAAAATTACGCTTCCCCAATTGGGGTTACGCTTGGTATTACTCGAAATGATAATATACTTCCCTACTAAATGATTTTCTTTCCAGCGTCCCACAGTAACCGTTTCATTGTTCAGATCAACGAGGATTCCCCATCCTTCCTTACCGGTCACAGATTCCTTCATTCCATAGAAAGTTTGTCCATTATGATATCGATATCCTTGCAAAGACTGTCTTTTAGGCATATTTTCTCCCGCCAAAGTCACTTTGCCTAAAATCTTAATTTTTTGTTCAATATTGTCCCCATCGTATCCCAGCTCTTTCGCCTTCCGGTAATACTCCAAAGCGGAAGCCACTTGCCTGTAATAGGATGTAATATACATATCTCCCGAGTTTACCGATCCGATGACCTCTTCCATTCTTTCTTGCAGCATATTGACCAATGTGAGTTCCGCACGGTAATACCACGCTTCCGGCTCATTCTTGGCATATTCCAGATATATTGCAGCTTTTTCAAAATCCCGTTCCGCACCGCCAAGTCCAAGATAATGGAGTACTCCCAACATCTCATAGGCTTCTGTCCCTCCTTTCTGCAGGTACTTGAACGCATCTACATAGTTGCATTGATGAAAAGACTCTTTCCCTTTTAGATAATTCTCGTCTATATGGCAACTACTAAAAATAAACACTTCCCCAATAACAAAAAGGAGAAGTAAACGTGAATAATGGAATACAGATCTCATCTTATTCGAAATTAAAGTAAGGTAATTTTATCTCGGGATCGCCAAGCACAGTACCGTTATACAATACATTCCATCCGGATTGAACGTATCCGCCATCCAAATCGTATTCATCGTAAGGACTTTCCCTCATTCCGACGCTTCGCCTTATCGGCTGGAAAAAGCGAATGGTAGAGGTTGTGAGAGAGAATACAACAATGTCACCCTTCTTGCTCCTGTTGAACGTTCCAATGAGTTCCGGTTTATCCGCCGACTCGTTCATCTTGTAAAGTTTGTATTGCAGGTCTTTGCGAGTCATGATGTACTTCCCTAAACTGGCCACATCGAATCCTGAGCCAAGCGATACGGTTTTTCCGGTATTGTTCGTCAGCAAACATTCACCATTCCGGCTCTTTCCGGATATCCATACCCCGTCATCGAGAAAAGACGCTCTCGCCACAACATTCCCCGAACAGTCTTCCATGTTTCGGTTAAGGATATAGTGGCGGCTGTTGTGGTCATAATTTCCTATGCTTACCCTTGCATATCCCGCCTCATTAAAGGGGCTTGCCGAATTGAAGCGTTCGGAACAGAGTATTTCTCCCTTTTCATTAATATAGCCCATGAGACTTCTGTACAAGGATCTGCATTTACCTTTGCTCTCATCATAGCCTTGAGAAAACAGATGTTCCGAACCGGCATAGCCGAAACGCCCGGTGGTGGAATATTGGGCTATGCCCGAAGAGAAGTTCCCAATGAACGAATATTTGCCGAAAGGCACTATCTCCTTTCCTTCCCCGTCGTAGATGGCATACTCGTAATAAGACGAGCCTACACCCTCTTTGTGGAGGCGGCTAATGACGGTAGTTCCATTGTCGGTAACGCAATCCGGATAACCTATCATCAGTGTGAGACCGGAATAGCCGATCCCCATACTCACATTCACCAGCATCCAGGAGTCTCTGCTGTTTGCAGCCTTCACCCATAAGTTTCCCAAACGGTTTACGGAGCACAGGCAACCATATACATTAAGACAATTTTCACGGCAATTCTTGTCAAGCACGAAATATTGATAATTTCCATTCTCGTTTTCGTTATAAGCAATGGCGTAACCGTTGACAAACTCTTCAGCTTTATCATACTTCTTGGATTTCTGTTTCCCGCTTTCATCAATAAAGAAGTATTTGTCGTCTTGTTGGCACAAGGCATTCCCATCTTTAAATTCTCCTACGAAGTCGCATTCCTTCACCCTCTTTTCGTAACTCATACAGCTCACAGTCAGACATCCGATAAGCAACATTGCAAGTAAATTTCCCGTTTTCATATTTCAATAAGTTTAAGTGATCAATTAAAAAAACACAGCTTTTGATACTAGACAGATACAGCAAACAACAAGAGGCATTATTCCCAACTCTTACGAGTCAGAAACAATGCCTCCTTTATATGTTTTCAAAGAATATTTAGCTAATAGATGTTCACTTGTGTGTGTGTGTGTGTGTGTGTGTGTGTGTGTGTGTGTGT
>UMBU01030042.1_pt1 | contig 15725 bp, 16 predicted proteins | sample 1964051 | NCBI WGS metagenome assembly UMBU01 (sample SAMEA4835949, study PRJEB28245) | human gut metagenome | biome: gut microbiome; material: fecal sample | place: Denmark | collected 2008
GGTGCAAAGGTAAGTAATTATCAAATTAACTTCCAAAAGAATAAGCAAAAATCTCACTTTTCAGGTATAACTTTTTATGTTATTTAGCATAAAAACGAACTTTTTTCTCTACTTTTGCAGGATAAAAGTCTATTTCTTATGCAACCATCAAGTACTGAATTGATTCTGATTCGAGTTACCGGCGAAGATCGTCCGGGGCTTACCTCATCCGTGACCGAAATATTAGCTAAATATGATGCTACTATCCTCGATATCGGGCAGGCGGATATTCATAATACGCTATCGCTAGGTATTCTTTTCAAGAGTGAAGAAAGACATTCCGGATTTATCATGAAGGAATTATTATTCAAAGCATCCTCTTTGGGAGTAACCATCCGGTTCGAACCAATTACAACCGAGCAATACGACAATTGGGTAGGTATGCAAGGCAAGAACCGCTATATCTTGACGGTACTTGGCCGCAAACTGTCTGCGCGTCAAATATCGGCAGCCACCAGCGTATTGGCAGAGCAAGGAATGAATATCGATGCAATCAAGCGCCTGACGGGTAGAATCCCTTTGGATGAATGCGATACGGATGCACGCACACGCGCTTGCATAGAATTCTCAGTGAGAGGTACTCCCAAAGACCGCATCGCCATGCAAGAAAGCCTGATGAAGTTAGCCAGCGAACTGGAGATGGACTTTTCTTTTCAGTTGGATAATATGTATCGACGTATGCGCCGTCTGATCTGCTTTGATATGGATTCCACACTTATCGAAACCGAAGTTATTGATGAGCTCGCCATCCGCGCCGGCGTAGGCGATGAGGTAAAGGCCATTACGGAAAGCGCCATGCGTGGCGAAATAGACTTTACCGAAAGCTTTACCCGCCGCGTAGCCCTATTGAAAGGACTCGATGAATCCGTCATGCAGGAGATTGCAGAAAACTTGCCTATCACAGAAGGAGTAGACAGACTAATGTATGTATTGAAGAAGTATGGCTACAAAATAGCAATTCTGTCGGGAGGTTTCACCTATTTCGGCCAACACCTGCAAAAGAAGTATGGTATAGACTATGTATATGCGAATGAGCTGGAAATTATTGATGGAAAGCTCACCGGACGTTATTTGGGAGATGTGGTAGACGGAAAGCGCAAAGCCGAACTACTCCGTTTAATTGCCCAAGTAGAAAAAGTGGATATCGCGCAGACCATTGCCGTAGGTGACGGAGCCAATGACCTCCCCATGCTGGGAATTGCCGGATTGGGGATAGCATTCCATGCCAAACCCAAAGTAGTAGCAAATGCCAAACAGTCTATCAATACCATCGGACTTGATGGGGTGCTCTATTTTCTTGGATTCAAAGATTCTTATTTGAATATGTAATTAGACCGAAAAATAAATTATCTTTGCGGACAAATAAAATAACAGAATGAAGTTTTCCGAACTACAATTAAACGCGAATGTACTTGAGGCGCTTGACGCCATGCGATTTGACGAATGCACACCTATTCAGGAACAAGCAATTCCAATTATACTTGAAGGTAAAGATCTGATAGCAGTAGCGCAGACAGGTACGGGTAAAACCGCCGCTTTTCTGCTCCCTGTATTAAATAAACTATCCGAAGGAAACCATCCGGAAGATGCGATCAACTGCATTATCATGTCCCCTACCCGGGAACTGGCTCAGCAGATCGACCAACAGATGGAAGGATTCTCCTATTTTATGCCGGTATCAAGCGTCGCTGTATATGGCGGTAATGACGGCATTCTGTTCGAACAGCAGAAAAAAGGACTTACATTAGGAGCCGATGTCGTTATTGCGACTCCGGGACGTCTGATCGCCCATCTGAGTCTCGGATATGTAGACCTCTCCAAAGTTTCTTATTTCATTTTGGACGAAGCAGACCGAATGCTCGACATGGGATTCTATGACGACATCATGCAAATAGTGAAATACCTGCCTAAAGAACGGCAGACTATCATGTTCTCTGCAACTATGCCTGCCAAAATACAGCAATTGGCAAATACAATCCTGAATAATCCGTCAGAAATAAAACTGGCTGTCTCAAAACCTGCCGAAAAGATTATCCAGGCTGCTTACGTTTGCTACGAAAACCAAAAATTGGGAATTATACGTAGCCTTTTCGCCGACGAGGTTCCCGAACGTGTCATCATCTTCGCATCTTCAAAAATCAAAGTTAAAGAAGTCGCTAAGGCTTTGATGGCGATGAAATTGAATGTAGGAGAGATGCACTCGGATCTTGAGCAGGCCCAACGGGAAACAGTAATGCACGAATTTAAAGCCGGGCGAGTTAATATACTGGTAGCGACAGATATTGTGGCACGCGGCATTGACATTGATGATATTCGTCTGGTTATCAACTTCGACGTCCCTCACGACAGTGAAGATTATGTGCACCGCATCGGGCGTACGGCACGTGCCAATAACGATGGAGTAGCGCTTACATTTGTCAGCGAAAAAGAGCAGAGTAATTTCAAGAGCATTGAGAATTTCCTGGAAAAAGACATTTATAAGATTCCCATCCCGGCAGAATTAGGGGAAGCTCCGGAATACAAGCCACGCTCTTTCAGTAAAAGCAGGTACGGCAGCAACCCTAAAAGAAGAAATTTTCGGGGGAAAAACGGCAATAACAACAAAAGTAAGAACCGCCCCTCTCCCAGACAACAAAATTAGAACAGCATTCTTTATTTAGTGGAAGTGATAGTCAGTTTACCATCGAAACCCACTTCTATCTCCGCAATGCTATATACAGAACTTTCCGGAATGGCTAAAACTGCTTGATAATGAAAACCATTCCGGTCTACTTTTACAAACTTCGTATCGGATAGAATAGCCTGCGGCAGGAAATCAGCGGGAACAACCTGAGCAAACATCTGCTTGGTCACATCACTGGCAAACAAACTTTTCTTGCCTTCGTACACACAAATGTGCATCACATTGTCGTAATACACATTGTCCATACTAATCCCGTCTTCGGAATAAGTCGTCTTGACAACTCTAATTTTGGTAGGATTAATATATACATAAGCGCGATAGCGAGTGCCATTGTATGTCACCACACTATCCCGTTTTGTCACTTCCGTATAAGTCGGTATAACCACTTCACGACGAACAAATGACAACGAATCATTCGGATCCTCAGATTTATGCAGTTTGATTATGTTGTCCGTAATGGAATGAAACCAGAATATATGTTCCGCCTGCTTATCTATCTTGTAGTAAGCCGTATCATTTCCATACGTGTAAAGCGTATCCCGCATAACCTTAAATGTAATCGGAGCACTTTGGCTATCTGCATAATAGATCGTATCCCCCTCTACCCGCATCAACGGACTCTCCGTTTCATCGTCCAGCCAAATTCCCTGCAACAGTTCCTTAGCAGCTATATCCTCTTCCTCCAGTTCAAGAAAATTTGGATTTTTATTGCCGCCACATGACACAGAAAAAATCACCATCAACGATAGCACTACATATTTCATCATTTGTTCCTGTTTTGCATAAAGATACTCTTATTTTTTCATTTACCAATGCAATAGTAAACGAATCCGAGTTCTTCCATCTCTTTCTTATCGTAAATGTTACGTCCGTCCAATACAACCTGCCGTGCCATCGTTTTCTTTATGACAGCCCATGAGGGCAGACGGAATTCCTTCCATTCGGTAACCAACATCAGCGCATCCGCATCAAGCACCGCATCATACATATCGCAAGCATAATAGATTGTATCTCCGATCCTGCGCTTGCACTCCTGCATGGCAGCAGAATCGTACGCACGTACCTGACAACCAGCCTTCAACAGCTTATCAATCAGGATCAAAGCCGGAGCTTCACGCATATCATCAGTCTCCGGTTTGAAAGCCAGTCCCCACAAAGCAACCGTTTTTCCTTTCAGGTCACCATTAAAGTGCTTCACCAGCTTTTCAAACAGAACACTTTTCTGTTGCTCGTTTACCTCTTCCACAGCACTGAGCACCCGCATTTTATATCCATTCTGTTCTGCCGTTTTGATAAGGGCTTTCACATCTTTCGGGAAACAAGAACCGCCATAGCCGATTCCCGGATACAAGAATTTACGTCCGATGCGCGTATCCGAACCGATTCCGCTACGTACCATATTCACGTCGGCACCCACAATCTCGCACAAGTTTGCTATGTCATTCATAAAACTGATGCGGGTTGCCAACATAGAATTTGCCGCATATTTAGTCATCTCCGCTGACGGGATATCCATAAAGATAACGCGGAAGTTATTTAGCAAGAACGGTTTATACAGCTTCGACATCAGTTTCTGCGCACGTTCCGACTCCACTCCCACTACTACACGGTCCGGGCTCATAAAGTCGCTGATCGCATTTCCTTCCTTTAGAAATTCCGGATTTGAAGCCACATCAAAATGGATATTCACCCCTCTCTTATCCAACTCCTCTTGAATAACCGCACGAACCTTGCCGGCAGTACCCACCGGAACCGTACTCTTGGTAACAACCAATTTATATTGTTTCATATTGCGACCGATAGTCCGGGCTACCTCCAGCACATATTTCAGATCGGCGCTGCCGTCCTCATCAGGAGGCGTACCGACAGCACTGAATACTACTTCCACATCATCGAGGCAACTCTCCAGTGAGGTAGTAAACTTCAATCGTTTCGCTTTCATATTGCGAAGCACCATCTCTTCCAATCCATTTTCATAAATAGGAATGACACCCTTTTTCAAAGATTCGATTTTCTCACTGTTAGTATCTACGCAAGTCACATCCACGCCAATTTCAGCAAAGCATGTACCTGTCACCAGACCTACATATCCGGTTCCTACAATTGCTATTTTCATATCTTTATTTATTGTCTATCCAGAAGTTATTCAAAATACACCGCATCTTTGAAAGCCGTTCCCTCCTTGTCTTTAGGAGATAGCAACATCTGCGACTCGGCAAGCGGCCAATCTATACCCAATGTCGCATCATTATATATAATGGAAGCCTCACTTTGCGGAGCATACTTATTATCTACCTTGTATGTGAAAATGGCTTCGTCGCTCAATACGGCAAATCCATGCGCAAAACCACGTGGAATGAAAAACTGTCTCTTATTCTCTTCGCTCAACAAAACACATACATGCTTTCCGAACGTAGGCGATGATTTGCGCAAATCCACAGCAACATCCAACACTTCTCCTTTGATAACACGAACCAGTTTAGCCTGGCTATGTTCACCTTTCTGATAATGCAATCCGCGTAATACCCCAAAGGAAGACTTGGATTCATTATCCTGTACAAAATCAACAGGACCGATATTAGCCTCAAACTCCTCTTTCTTAAAAGCTTCCATAAAGTAGCCACGTTCGTCGGAGAAAACTTTAGGCTCTATCAGCCATACTCCGTCTATTTCTGTCTGTATATAGTTCATTGTCGATGGTTATAAATAAAACGATGCAAAAGTAGTGATTTTTTCGTAGTTTTCTGGGATATATTCAATTTATCTCTTAATTTTGCACACATGATTGAATTAGCACAACATATAGAGGTTTTATTGCTGGAAAACGACTGCGTCATCGTTCCGGGGTTTGGTGGATTCGTTGCACATTACGCACCTGCAACTCATGTAAAAGAAGAAAATCTTTTCTTACCTCCTACCCGTACGATAGGATTCAATCCGCAACTGAAACTGAACGACGGAGTGTTGGTGCAATCATATATGGCCGTTTACGACACTAGTTTCGCTGACGCCAGCCGCATAGTAGAAAAAGAGGTGAACGAATTCATCTCCCTTCTTCATGAAGAAGGCAAAGCCCATCTGGAGAATATCGGTGAAATCCATTATAATATTTATGGCAATTACGAGTTCATTCCGTACGATTATAAGCTAACCACTCCTTCTTTATACGGATTGGATTCTTTTGAGATGCACGAGCTTGCCGCCTTGCCACAAAAGGAAAAAGTGTTAATACCACTCAATCCGGAGAAAGAAAAGAAAACTTATGAAATCAGTATCAACCGTACATTCCTCCGCAATGCAGCAGCCATGATTGCCGCCATTGTGTTGTTCTTCGCTTTTTCCACTCCGGTAGAGAATACCTACGTTCAGAAGAACAATTACGCACAGTTGTTACCTAACGAGCTTTTTGAACAAATAGAAGAACAGTCGGTTGCAATGACTCCTGTTCCGGTAAAGAGCGATGCGAGACCACAGAGAGCCAAGAAAGCTAAAACATCAAAGCCCATTGCTGTGAAAGAAGTTAAAGTGGCGAAACCGCAAACAGTTCCTGTGCCATCGGTAAAGCCACAAGCTAATACGAATCACCCTTACCATATTATAGTAGCGGGAGGTATCAGCCTTAAAGATGCGGAAGCTATGGCAAACCGGTTAAATGCCAAAGGATTTGCGGAAGCAAAAGCGCTGAATACCGATGGTAAAGTACGTGTCAGTATCCGCTCATTCAGCAACCGTGAAGAAGCGACGAAACAGTTGTTGGAGCTTAGAAAAAACGAAACTTACAAAAATGCCTGGTTACTGGCAAAATAAAATCCTTTTTAAAAAGCATGAAACGAGTTCTTTGTCCCAAATGTGAGAATTACCTTTATTTTGATGAAACCAAGTATAGTGAAGGTCAGTCACTTGTATTTGTATGCGAGCATTGCGGCAAGCAATTCAGTATCCGGCTTGGAAAAAGTAAAGTCAAAGCTCTCCGGAAAGAAGAGAATTTGGAAGAAGAGGCAGAATCCCATAAAGAAGAATTCGGATATATCACAGTAATTGAGAATATATTCGGATTCAAACAAGTACTTCCACTACAAGAGGGTGACAATGTGATAGGACGGCGTTGTGTGGGGACAGTCATCAATACTCCCATCGAAAGCGGAGACATGAGCATGGACCGCCGCCACTGCATTATCAATGTCAAGCGCAATAAGCAAGGAAAACTAATCTATACTTTGCGGGACGCTCCCAGCCTGACAGGTACATTTCTCATGAATGAGATCTTGGGTGATAAAGACCGTATCCGCATCGAAGATGGAGCTATTGTGACTATCGGAGCCACCACATTTATACTGCATACGGCGGAATAGTTACTAGAAGTCTTTATTATAAGGCTCTCTAATAAAAAACGATTAATACATTTGCAACTTTGCTCATTAATTTGTTTCTTTGTTATAAAGTTGATAAAAACTTATGGGACAGGTCAATGACAATAAAATAAAATATACAAACTACTGCATTGCAACTTTTGCAAAGCAGTACAAAATGTCTTTGCTAGAAGCTTTCAACTATCTAGATCGATATGGCGGCTTGACTTTTTTAGACGAATGCTACGAAGCCGAACATTTATTATCAATAGAAGATGCTATTCATGATTTGGTTGTTATCTGCAAAAACAATGGAGGAGAGCTGAAATGATTTTATATCATGGGACTAACATAGACTTCAGTCTATAGATTTAGAACAATGTATGCCATATAAAGACTTTGGAAGAGGGTTTTATTTAACCGATTTAGAGCAACAGGCAAAAGATATGGCTCTTCGTAAAGCTAAATTTAGCCCAAATACTTCTCCATACGTTCTTAAATACGAATTTGATGAAAAAGCATTAAATTACTCAGAAAAATATGAATACTAAAGAATATTTAGTGCAAAGTATCGTCAGTCAATGACCATTTATTTGATGAATGATTATAATTGGGATATGCAAACAGCCTTAAGAACCATTTATCATTCAGAATTTTTCCAGAAATTAGATGATCCTGAAATAGAGCTATATACTCAAAGTCCCAAGTATGTTTACTTATTTCTCAAGAAAGAATTAACCACTGGAAAATATATCTGATACACCCGAACAAGGAATTAGTTTGATATCCCTACCGATGTAACGACGCAATTGTACTGATTTGTTTTAATTCACAGTCAATCATGTAATAACTTTGCCGATATATCGCCATGCCTATGACAAGGTATTGCCTATATAGTGGCAAGGCGTTGCCAATAGAGCAACAAAACCTTGCCAAGCTATTGGCAATAAAGACAAAAGTAATATCCAATTATAGCCGTAATTTAGGCTCACTTTATTTTTTATTAATTCTGTATTTTAATTTCCCTTTATATGTAGGAGAAGCTCTTTTACCATCCCATGAAATCATCGCAAGCCCCCTCTGAAAAGTATGATGCATAAACGCCCCAAGAATCGAATCAAATAGGCATAATTCCATATATTCATCTGTTCTTGTTGCACTTATAATTTTTCTTTCTATATCACCGGTTTGTATATTCAATTCAGAATAGTCTTCTGATATTCCATGAATAAAATTTCCCTTATAAATATATTTTTTACCATGAAAAATATATTCTCCATGCATATAACCTTCATCATCCAGATAAGCCTCAGTATATCTTCCATCTTTATATTTCCATGAAAATTTACTTAAAATGTTATTTTCATATTCAGCGTTGATCTCCCCTCCACAATTTTCTTTCCAAAGACCATCTATATTTCCATCTCGATATGGAACTTTTAACCAGTGTCCACTACCACCATGATGAAGCTCTACAACCCAAATACCATCCCTATAGCCATCTTTAAAATGCCCTTTGATTGTGAATAAGGGAATTGTCTTCCCTTCTTTTGTACGAACTGACTCATTAGATTGGACTTCAAATATTCCATGATATATCCGTACATCTCCAACCTCGTAATATTGATAGCGACAGTGACAATTACTCAAATTAATATCATAAGACGCCCGTAAAGTAGGTAAAGTGTATTCTCCCACATATGTTTTGATTTTACTTCTATAAGTACTATCTAATTGAGCGTACGGCATTCCCGCAACTTGTCTAAATAGCTCTTTTGCTTCTTCTGAACCTTGTCGAGAAGCTAGTAATATATATTTCATCTTCAAGCTCGCATCTCCATCCCTCTCTTGATAGTGCTTCATCCAATATATTTGGGCAGCGAGAGAACCATTATTTGCAGCTCTAGACATCCATGTACCGCTTTTAATATTATTTTTCTCTACCCCTATTCCATTTCCATAACAATAACTTACAGCATATTCAGCGGCAGCATATCCTTGTTCTGCAGCTTTAGAATACCATTCAAATGCTTTAGATGCATTCTTTTCTACACCTGTTCCAGAATAATAACAATTACCTACTTTGTATTCAGCATTAGCAGATCCTTGTGCAGCTGCTTTGGAATACCATTCAAAAGCTTTAGCTGTATTCTTTTCTATACCCATTTCATTTTCATAACAATAGCCTATAGCATATTCAGCTGGAGCAAATCCTTGCGCAGCAGCTTTAGAATACCATTCAAAAGCTTCAACTGTATTCTTTTCTACACCTGTTCCATTCTCATAACAAACACCAACATTGTATTCAGCTAGAGCAAATCTTTGCACAGCAGCTTTGGAATACCATTCAAAAGCTTTAGCTGTATTCTTTTCTACACCCATTCCATTCTCATAACAAACACCAACATTGTATTCAGCCTGAGCAAATCCTTGTGCAGCTGCTTTAGACCACCATTCAAATGCTTTAGTTATATTCTTTTCTACACCTGTTCCAGAATAATAACAAGTACCAACATTGTATTCAGCCTTAGCAAATCCTTGTGCGGCTGCTTTAGAATACCATTCAAAAGCTTGCGTGTATTCTTTTTTATCATCTAAACACTTTCCCATTTTATATTGTGCTTCAGAATTTCCCAAGTTCGCTTCTTTGAGCAAATCTTGTTCGTTGCTATTTTGAGCAAATCCACATATAGACATAATGCATGAGAGCATTATGATCACAATAAATTTTATTTCTTGCATGACTAGTAATTATAGATTTTCTATTATAAATGTATTTCTTGCAACATTTCCAACTGTATTAGTAGCAACAACATCAAAAGTCGCGCCTACAATACCACCTACAAAAGGAATTGTTTTACCAAGATTAACAAAACCTTTTTGTCCAAACTTAGTAAGCAATCTAAATCCAACGGCTTGATTAATCTTTTTCAAAGTCTCCCCTGATATTTTTTTGATTCCTTGCATAGCTAACTTATTACCAAGCTTAATTCCAAAATTTTTTGCGACTTCAGCAGCTGAACTTGCCGCTATACATGAATATACAATTGACCGTACACGATCGTCTTTTACATCATACCCTCCCATAATTGCTATGGCAGCAACCATACGAATCTGAACATAAAGAACACTAGTTATATTAGCAGGAAGAGTTAATGGTAAAGTTAAAAGCCCTCCTAATCCTGTTATGAATCCGCTTGTGCCGGCTTTAGTATTTTGCCATCTGATAAGAGAATTCACTTTATCTATCAGTGCCCCCTCTCCTTTCAGATAGTCATCCGCCATGTCTTGAGCCGAGTCTAAGCCACGAACCCCATTAACGGCTTTGTCATAAGCCCAATCAAGTGCATTCAAAATGACTTCCTGACTTAAGGAAGTTAATTCATTTTTCATAAACTATATCATTGCCGTCCTCTAAAATGCGGACGATTAAAAATTAAAAAAAACTTGATTCACTAAAACCGCATCATTCTTTGTCATTATTGAAACTAGTTTTATTAAAGAGTTCTCTAAATATGGTTTTATCTGTTAGCAATATACTCAAGATTGGAAAATTCTCATAAGTGTCTATTTTGAGAAAATTCTTAAAACTGTTGTAACTACGGCCAAAAATATAACTGTGAGAAAACATATTTGTCTTGATGCATCTGCTATCATATTTAATATGATGCAAAGCTACAAATTCAACTCTATTTTCTCGGGAAGTCTCTGTAATTAACTATACTTCAAAGAGCTATTGCAATTTTTTAGTGAATACTAATGAAGCTATGTATGCCTTTATTAAAGAATTTCATTTATAAGGATACAATTGGCAGACTTTCAGCATTTTCTTTGACTCCTTACATCCCTGATTAGCAGCCTTTTCGTACCAATAAATTGCCTTATTTACATCCTTTTTAACTCCATGACCATAAAAATAAAACCACCCTAAATAATACTGTGCTGGCCGATAATTATTCTCTGCTGATTTTTCTAACCATTCAATCGCTTTTAATTCATCACGTACAAAACCTTTTGCGCCATTACCATAATACCATCCGATTCGATACTGCGCTTTAGCATTTCCCTCTCTTGCTTTTGCTAAAATCTTTTCAGTACTTTTGTTCTGAGAGTAGCCACATAATAAGAAAAATGAAAATAAAAAAAATAAGACTGACCTTTTCATAATTTTGTCCTCCTATACGCTTATAAGTCTCCAAATTCAGCCGTTTATTTTTTTATTAAACGATACTATGCAAGAAAGGCGTGAGACTTGTCTGCCAGTTCATCGAAACTGAGGCATCGCCAAACGCCTATTCTAGTATGAACGAGAAGAAACAATACTCTCACGCCATTTTGATATATGGATACAGCAATGGCTATAAGAACATATACAAAACAGAATGAGCGTCATATTGCCTCTGCCCACTAGAATAAAATTTGGCGAATTTCAGTTTCGGGACAAAGCAAAAACGCTTTCTTATGTCTGCTAAAACACAAATTATGTCTTAACAATTGCAAAGATACGTTTTTTCTTCAATATGACGCTCTAATGAGAGTATTATTTCTTCTTAAAAGGTTCTTTAAGATAAGCGAAAAGTATATATTAATAAGAATGGATTTATCATAATAAGCAAAATTAATTTTACAGCTATAACTCCAACAGCAGCAACATAAACTATAAAAAGAAAGTGTGGAGTTATTAGTCTATCTATACAGGAGGCTCTGGTAAGCCTTGATTTAAATAAACAATACCCCACACTCATAAAGTATATGTAATGAAAATTACACATAACGATACAAGTGATGAGTGTTATTGCCATCCTTAAATCAATTCGAAATTTACCAGATTTCCTGTATAAGGATAAAAGCTAAACACTTTCATCAATAAAAACGACGTTGAGCGACTTGCGTTGCTACAACGTCACAAAGATAAAAATTATTTCTCACAAATGATAATTTGCGCATTATTCTTACTAAAATTCCACGACCAATAGGAAATTTCACCGTTGGGCAACGGTGATTTTGTCGTTGGGCAACCATAAATTCAGCATTGGGCAACGGTGAATTTGCACTATTCAGCCTAAAATGCAGAAAAAAATGGGGGAAACTCTTACGAACTTCCCCCATTAATAAGTGATTTAGCAAAGATTAATCAGCCGGATCCGGAGCTTCTCCCGAATTTCCACCCTCGTCCGGATTTTCGCTATCACTACCACTAGTAGTCGACGTGCCATCTCCAAACAGTTCCACACTTGCCGAACCCAGCATAGCTTTGAATCTACTACCCGGAGTAAATACAATCTTTTTCCGGATAATGGTGTGGGCACTCACGTCTTCTTCCTTGTCTTTCCCTTCGGCATTGATTGCCGGACGGAACGCGCCAAACTCGTCCAGCTTCACCGAAAAACCTTCCTCCAAATAGGCTATCATCACATCCTGAACTCCCTTCAGCACCACATCCACCATAGAACGATGAACACCTGTTCGCTGATTTACTTCATCACACAACTTCTTGTAGTTGATGCTTCCTACTAGTACGTTAGCTGCAACGTACTTTTCCACCTTGTTTTGTTTATCGAAGTACAAGGTAATCTTCTTTTTTTTATATTTAAATGCCATGATTTTAACATTTTAAATATTCAACAATTATATAAGTCACTCTATTGACTTCGATGCAAAGATATGAGTCTATATTGAGATTTCCAAATAGAAAAATGGTAGTATTTTAATAGCAAAATCTTGATATTTTACAAGAGAAATGAGCTTACAACAAAGCTGCAAGAAAATAATAAAACACAACATTATAACAATCAATAATCACGTAATTACAATAATTCACACCAATACAATAAATAAAAATATCAAACAGGCGACAAAATAATGACAGCTATTAAGGATTTGAAGATTTTAAGAACGTCTTTCTTTGGAAAAAAATGAGATACAACCCGTATATTTAGACACTAGAAAGTAATAATAGCCAACAATAAGCAAAACAACATTAATATACATTAACTTTAAGAGGGTATCCCAATAGCCATAAGACTATCAAGACACCCTCTTGAATGAAAAACCAAACTCAGTTAAATTCAACTATTCGGCCTATCTCCGATATCTAAATCAAAGAATACCCTTCACAGTTTCAAGCATTCCCTTTTCTTGAATAGAATCCAAATCAGCTTTTACAGCTTCCGTCAATCCCGGAATTTTATTCAAATCTTCACCCCAGATAAATTCTGCGCCCAGAACACCTTCGGTTACTTTCTTTGTGCAACTGGTAGCCCATAGTTCTTTCAGCAGATTCATGATTTCAGGAGCGTCGTTCGGCACAATCTCAGCGCCATCCGCACGTACACCACCCTTATAATAAGTAATGATAGCTGCCAAACCAAGTACAAGTCCTTTCGGAAGCTCACCTTTACGTTCCAGATAAGTTTTCAATCCCGGCAGATCACGAGTCTCATATTTCGGGAAAGAATTCAGCATAATGCTTGTTACCGCATGGTCTACAAACGGATTATTGAAACGCTCCAATACATCATTCGCAAATTTCTCCAATTCATCTTTCGGCAGGTTCAGAGTTTCCATCAACTCGTCAAACATCACCTTATGGATATATTTTCCTATTACTTCATGCTGGCAAGCGTCACGAACAATATTCACACCGGACAAATAAGCAACCGGAGAAAGAACGGTATGCGGCCCATTCAGCAAAGTAACCTTACGTTCATGGTATGGAGCTTCCGACGGTACAAACAATACGTTCAAGCCTGCCTTGTCAGCCGGGAATTCTTTGGCAATCTCCTGCGGAGCCTCAATAACCCACAAATGGAAGATTTCAGCCTGGACCACCAAGTTATCGTCATATTGCAGTTTTTCTTTGATAGCTGCAATATCCTTGCGGGGGAATCCCGGAACTATACGGTCTACCAACGTAGCATATACACCACAGGCTTCTTCAAACCAAGTCTTAAATTCTTCGCCCAAATTCCACAACTCAATGTATTGATAGATCGTTTCTTTCAGTTTGTGACCATTCAAGAAAATAAGTTCGCAAGGGAAGATGATCAGGCCTTTTGTCTTGTCGCCATTGAATGTCTTAAAACGATGATATAACAACTGAGTCAGTTTACCCGGATAAGAAGAAGCGGGAGCATCCTCTAGTTTGCAAGTCGGATCAAAGGCAATACCGGCTTCTGTAGTATTTGAAATAACGAAACGCATTTCCGGTTGTTCCGCCAGTTTCATAAATTCGTCATTTTGTGTATAAGGATTCAATGCACGGCTGATTACATCAATCATTGTCAAGCTGTTAACCACTTCTCCTTTATCCAATCCTTGAAGATTGACATGATAAAGATCGTCCTGTGTATTCAGCATATCGACCATACCTTTGTCAATGGGCTGAACTACTACAACACTACTGTTGAAATCTGTTTTCTGGTTCATGTTATAGATAATCCAATCTACAAAAGCACGTAAAAAGTTACCTTCACCAAATTGAATAATACGCTCCGGACGTTGTGCCTTAGGAGCAGTTTCTTTGTTTAATACTTTCATGTTAGTTGTAATTTATAAAGTTGATATTATACTAATTCAAAATAAAAATCGATGTTTTCTTTAATCAGGATATCAATAGGCATATATTTCACAGGATCGATATTTTTCTTGAACACGACATGATCACACAAAGCTTTCACACCGCAATAACCTTGCAATCCCGGCCGCTGTCCGATCAAATAATGTACATCCCCCGATTTCAGCAACTCTACATTTGCTTTCAGGAGGTCATATCCTATCAATCCTTTCATGCTACGCCCTGCATGACGGAGATATTCTCCCAACTGATATACTCTGGAATTGAACACAACTCCGAGTACAGCTTTCGGGTGCGTCTCAAAGAACCGGTCCAGTGTCCGACAGTTATTTTCCTGATTGGACTTATTCAATACTACTTCATGAATCACCAGATTATCGTATTCCTCAGTGATATACTGCATAAAACCTTCCAGACGGCGCTGCATCTGTATTTCAGCAGGGTTATTCTTGTTATTACTTAAAAACAGTACCAGTTCCTGCCCTTCTCCCACCGAATAATTACGCATCAATATCTTAGCCGCAATGTATCCGCTCTTATACGAATCTTGTCCGATATAGGTTAATGCATTCATTTCTTCCATATTGAAATCGACGAAAGCATACGCTATCCCATTCTCTCGCAGATAGGCCGTCAATGATAAGGTTTCTTCCCGGAAATTGGGAGCAATCAACACCGCATCCACATTGCTTTCCTTGATAGAACGACAGGCTTCCTGATAGCTGGCTTCATCTCCGTGATGGTAACACAGATAATCCACGCTCACATTGAAAGGACGCAACTCTTGCCGGGCACGCTCAATGCCGCCCACTACGGAATGCCAATAATCGTGCTCTATATAATAAGGAATTAGGCAAACGAAAGAATATTTCTTTTTAGCAGCCAGTCCGATAGCAAAAACATTGGGCTGGTAATGAATTTCATCCAGCACCTTCTGAACCTTAGCTTTGCTCTTAGGAGATACGTCACCGCGATTGTGCAATACCCTGTCCACCGTTCCGGCAGAAACGCCTGCCATACGGGCTATGTCTTTAATCGTATAGTTCTGGTCCTCCATAGTGCTAAAACTTAAATATTA